>OGWX01000963.1_pt1 | contig 19839 bp, 20 predicted proteins | sample 1576151 | NCBI WGS metagenome assembly OGWX01 (sample SAMEA3541591, study PRJEB24748) | human gut metagenome | biome: human gut; feature: human-associated habitat; material: faeces | place: China | collected 2012
CTGAATGATCTGCAAATTTTCCTGTTCGGTCTTTGCAGCTTCCAGTTCTTTCAACTGCTGCTGGTATTCGCTGATTTTTTCTTTGAGCCGTTCAATGTCGCGCTCAATGCGGGAAAGTCTTTTTGCCATACAAAATCCTTTCTGGCGTCACGGTAAACGCCCATAGCTGTAAAAATGTTCTTGCCAATATTTCGAGTTGAGGTTTGTGTAAGAGATCGGGTCGCCGCAGTGCAGCATGATGGAATTGCCCACATAGATACCGCAATGGCTCACGCCGGGGGTATCGTAGGTTCCCTTGAAAAACACAAGGTCGCCCGGTTTGACCTGCGCCGCCGAAACAGGAGTACAGAGGTTGTAAAGGCCCTGTGCGGTCTGGCGGCCCACATTCCAGCTGGAGTGATTCAGCACCCACGAAATGTAGCCGCTGCAATCAAAGCTGGTGCTGGGCGAACTGCCGCCCCACACATACGGGTAGCCGATGTACTTCGTGGCTTCCTCCATCATGGCGGCAAACCTATCATCCTTTAGTGCTTCCGGGGGAATATCGTAGTAGGTGGGCTGCTTGATGGTGGACGCATGGGGGTACTGTGCCTGCCCGAACAAATCCGGCCGGTTGCCCAGCGTGCGCATATAGAGCGAATAGGCACTGAGCTGTTCTTCGGTCAGCACTTCCACGGGCAGGTGGGATAAATCCTTGTTCTTCAGCTTGACCGTGCAGATGTAGTATTCATACGGTTCTTGGTAGGTGATAACTTGCGGCACGCCATACGGGCCAATAATGACCATCATTTTTGTACGGTAACGTATCTGCATGGTCACGGTCTCGGTCAGGATGTACTGCTTTTCAAAGAGCATTTCAAGTTCGCCCTGCACCTCGGCCAATGTAAAAACGCCATCATGGAGCGCGGACAAAATCGAGATCAGCACATAGGGGTCATGCTCGATTTCGTCCAGATAAAAATGGTATTCATCGTAGTTGTGGGTGGCCTCGTAGGTGTCGAGATACCGTTGCAGTTTTTGTTCCAGCTTGGCGTAGGCTTTCTCTGCACCCAGCATATCCTTGTCCTTGGAAAAGTAAGAGGATGCCGTCACGCCGGTTCCAGCAGTGCCCGCCATCACGGTGCAGGACTGCAACCCCGTTATCAACAGCAGAGCCAGCAGACCGAACACCGCCACGATCAGAATGGTTTTCCAGTTCCGGGCCGCAAATTCGGCTACCCGTTCGCCGCCCTCGGCCGCCAGCTTTGTTACCCGGAAACCGTTCTCTGCGGTGGCGGCTGCACCCTGCGCGGCGGCTTGTCCGGCCTGCCGTGCAGCCTTGGCATACTGCTGTTTGATACGCTGTTTCTGCCACATCCGGGAAATGGGGTTGCTGGCCGCCTGTGCAATTTGCGGATTGTCCCGCAAGGATTTCTGGTAAAAGTATTCTGCATTGGCAGACATGAGCTGACGCTCTGCCTTTTCCACGGCCTTGTAGGGCTTCATCTTGTGGTGCCGGATGCCGCTGCGGATGGCTTTGGCGGTCTGATGCTCCACCAGTTCTTCACCCTTGTGGCCACCCTCCACACCCACATTTTCGTGTTCGACTTCATGGATTTTTCCGTGAGCGAACAGCAATGCTTCCGACAGCGGGCGGCTGGCCGGGTTTGGTTTCAGGCTGGGCGGGCCTTTGTCCTGCTTCTCAAATCGCAGGGTGGATTTTGCCTTGCCGCTGGCTGCATCGTAAACTTTTTCCTTGACCGGGACACGCTTCTTCGGCAGAGCGGCGCGGGCCGCATCCAGCTTGTCGGCCTTTGCTTCCGCCTTGTGGATGTACGGCTGCAACTCCGGGTCTGCCCGTTCGTCCTCGGTCAATTCCAAACGGGCAGCGGAACGGTGCAGAACATCTTCACTTTCGGCGGTGGCTGCGGTTTCTGCCGCCTTTTTCGCTTTCTTTTTATTTTCATGCCCGTCCTTGATGTCCTCGGCCCGTTCCAGAATTTTTTCGGCCTTGCCCTCGGCATCCGTGGAGTAGTCCTGTTCCACTTCCCGACTGGAAACGTTCTCTACAGTGCCGTCCGCTTGATTTTCCACCACCAGACCGTCACGGGTCATGATCTGGGTGACTTTGGCTTTTGCCCGCAATTCTTTCAAGGTTCTTCACCTCCCATCGGACAGCGGCCCGTTTCAATGTCCGCAATGTATTTGAGAATCGGGAATACCTGCGGCGGCGAAACCGCATTGCCCAGCGTTTTCATCCGCTTGCTGCGGTTCGGCACATCCTCGGTCAGACGCGGGATGTCGGCGGGTTCTTCGGCCCAAAGGGAATGTCCGTCCATTTGCGCGGGAAACCCATCAGCCACTCTACCCAGTCCGGGTTGAGGTAGGGCTTTTCCAGCGTGGTGGGTGTCATGCGGTAGACCACATGGGAAAGCCGCGCTGTCCACGCCTTGCCATCCTTGTTCATCTTGCGGTAACTGCCATTCGCAGAGATTTGGATGTCCAGCCCCTTGCCCACATCCCCGGTGTCGCTGGCAAGAGGTGTTGGCAGAAGAACCGATGATGAATACCCGTTTCCGTTCGTGCCACGCGCCAACGGCAGCAGCAGGTAATACGAAAACCCGAACATCGTAACCTGCCTGCTCCAAGTCAATGAGCGTTTTGTCGACCCCCATACGGAGGAAGCCAACAACATTTTCTCCAAGCACCCAACGGGGCTGCAATTCCCGGATGACCCGCAGCATTTCGGGCCACAGGTAGCGTTCATCGTGGAAGCCGCGCTGCCGCCCTGCGGTGGAGAACGGCTGGCACGGGAAGCCACCTGAAATGAGGGTGACGGTGCGAAGTCCTGTTTTTTCAAAGAAAGCCTCCTTTGTTACTGTGGTGATGTCCTGAAAACGGGGCACCTCCGGCCAGTGGCTTGCCAGCACAGCGGCGGGAAAGGCCGCCCACTCGCATTGACAGACAGAGGTAAACCCCGCTGCTTCCGCGGCAAGGTCGATGCCGCCGATGCCGGAAAACAAGCTGAAATGTGTTAAGCTCATAGCTCCACCACCTCGCTGAGCCGGGTGGTCATGATCTTATAGAGCTGTGTGTTTTTCGGGATGGGGTTGGAAAACGGAAGCACCACGTTTTCAAAAATCAGCAGTCCTTCGCCCGGTTCCGAATTGTCGATGTACTTCTGCTGGTCTGCGGAGAGGTTCAGCCGTTCCGAAAGGATTTTGCGGTCGCCGGATGCCTGATTCAGCAGCGTGATGAAGTCGCTGTTTTCCAGAATGTTCTCGATCTCCGGGGAAGAAAGAAGGTCCTTCACATTTTGGGTGGCACCTGTGGGCACGCCGCCCCATTTGCGGAAGCGCTTCCAAATCTCGGCACTGTACGCGGCGGTCTGTTCCTCTTTCAGCAAAAGGTGGAACTCGTCTGCAAAATACCATGTGGCCCGGCCTTGGCTGCGGTTCTGGGTGACGCGGCCCCATATCTGGTCTTGGATAATGAGCATCCCCAATTTTTTTAACTGTTTTCCTAACTCTTTGATGTCAAAGGCCACAAGCCGGTTGTGGATGTCCACATTCGTTTTGTGGTTAAACACGTTCAGCGAGCCGGACACATACAGGTCCAATGCCTGCGCTACCCGGTCCGCTTCCGGCAAGTGTTGGTCGAGCAGGGCTTGGTGCAAATCGGAGAGGATGGGCATATTCTCCGGGCAGGGGCTCGCCAGATAGGGGCGGTAGATGGCTTTCACGGCACGGTCTATCACGGTGCGCTCAATCGCTTCCAGACCTGTTTTACCGCCCATGACCAGCTCACAGAACGACAGCACAAAATCCGACTTCAAGGCCAGCGGGCTGTCATCTTCGGAATAATTCAGGTTGATGTCCAGAGGATTCACATAGTCCTTGCTGGTGGGCGAAAGTTTGATGACCTGCCCATGCAGCCGCTTGACCAGCGGATAATACTCGGCTTCTGGGTCTGAAATAAAAATATCGTCAGCAGTCGTTAAAAACACACTGACGATTTCAGACTTGCAGCTCATGGATTTGCCGCTGCCGGGCGTACCCAGCTTTAGGCCGTTGGGACACCGGGCCTGCTTGCGGTCCAGCATGATCATGTTGTGGGATTTTGCGTTGATGCCGTAGTACATGGCCGCGCCGCTCTGGAAAAGCTCCTGCGTCACAAAGGGCACGAACACCGCCACGTTGGAGGTGGTAAGGCTGCGCTGAATCTTTATCTGGTTGATGCCCAGCGGCAGGCTGGACACAAGGCCCTGTTCCTGCTGGTAGTCCAGCCGGACAAGCGAGCAGTTATACTTCTGTGCCACACCTGCGGCTTGGAACACATCGTTGCCCAGCTTTTGCTTGGTGTCGGCCACATTCAGCACAAGAAAGGTCAGCATGAAAAGCCGTTCGTTCCGGGTCTGCAATTTGTTCAGCAGCTTTTTGGCGTCCTCACCGTAGGTGGCAAGGTCGCTGGGGAGGATATCCATGTCGTACCCGGAACGGACAGCCTTTTTCTGCTCCTGAATCTTCATGGCATCAAGGTCTGTGATCTTCCGCTTGATGGTTTTGATGGCCTCGGTCTGGTCGATGGCCTGCACATGGAGATTGACGAGAATGCCGCTTTCCGTTTTGAGAAAATCGGCCAGCATTTCATCCGAAAGTTCCGGCGCAAGGATTTGTAAAAAGCTCACAGCTCCATACTTGCCGCCCAAACCAAAGGTTTTGGCCGTACCGAAACAGAGGGAGGACGGGGCCACAAAATCCTTGGTAGACAGGCCGGAGGGTGCCAGCCAGTCCCAGTCAAAACGGAACGGTTCGCCGTCCGGGTGGAAGATGCCGTGCAGCACCTCCAAACGTTCCCGCCCATCCATGACGTGTGCCACGCAGCCCATGGTCTTGAAATAGCCCAGCAGGTCAAGGCCAATGCGGGTCAGCCGAGCCCGCGCAGTTTTCAGGCTGTCGGCATCGATGGTGAAGGTCAGATATTTGGTTTTGACAATGCCGTTATTTCCGCTGGCAAGCTGCTTTTGCAGGATGGCGGTGTACTCGGCGCGGATGTCGTCAAAATCATCCCCCTGCGGTGCGATCTCAAAACTTTTTGCGTACTGCACCGGGTCAACCTTGCGATTCAAAAACGAAAGCTGCACATGGATGGAAGCATCCACATAGTTGTAGAGGTCGCACAGGTGTTCAAAGATGGCGGTTCTTGTTTCCGGCTGGGCCAGCTGATAACTGATGTCCTCAAAGGCAATGCACTTGGAGAATGTGCGTCGGTCAATGCGGCACACACCGTCCGGGTAGATGGCCTCATACGGGATGGTGGCCTGTGCCGTGCGGGGCTTGCCGTCACCCTTGTACTTGCGGAGAACGGCATCAATTTCTTTTTTCTGGGCGCGGGTGAGCTTTTTGGGCTTTTCGGTTTCGCGGGGTATCGTTTTTCTGGACAATGGCCTTTACCTCCTGTTCCATTTGGTATTGCCGCACAAGGGCGGCGTAAGCATTGTTGGTCTGATAGGGCCTTTCCTTGGGGCGGATAAAGCAGCACTGAATCATTTGCTGAATCACCACTTCAAGGGGCTGGCCGTGCCGCTCGAACAGAGCGAACAGCAGCCCCGGCAGCATGGCAAAAATCATCAGCAGGGCCGCTGCACTGTTGGAAAGATAGTTCCGGGCCAAAAAATAAAGCGGTCCGCCCGTTAAAAGCGCACCGCCGAAGCAGACCAGCTGCCGCTTGGTCAGCCCGAATAAGACTTTGGATTTTACATGGGTCAAATCTTTGGGAACGGTCACATACGCCATTCAAACGCTCCTTTCTCAATGGGCACCAAACACGGATTTGCTGATGCTGCCGGTCTTGAACAGACAGAAACAGAGTAGAACGGTGTAGCCCATGCAGCCCCAGATAGCCCCGGCAATGTCCGCCGCGCCCGAAATGTTGCGTATCAGCACCGCGTAAATGCCCACGACAATCATAATCAGGAACGCTTGGAAACCCAGTGCCAGCAAAGACTTCAAATAATTCTGCCCGGTGCTGCGCCACTCGCTGCTGCCCATGGTGGCAAGCGGGATAGGCCCTAACGCCGTGACCACATAAATCTCGATCATGCGGCCGTAGGTCACAAGGAAAATACAGATAGACAGGATGTTCATGGTCAGGCCCACCACAAGGGTCTGGAACCACAGGCTGAGCAGACTGCCAATGGTCATGCTTTCCAGCTGAAATTCCAGTCCGGGTATCAGGCGGTCAAAGTGGATGGATGTTTCACCGATGATAACGCCGGAACTTTGGTTAACAACGCTCTGGGTGGCATCGAACACACCCATAACGATATTCCATGTGTTGCTGACAATGAGGATGGCAAAAGCAGACTTGAAAATCCAGCGGAAGAACATGGAGGTGTCAAAGTCGTGCATATTGTTCTTTTCGGTAATCATCTGGATAAGCTCATGGCACATCACAAGGGCAAGGATGGCCGCTGCAATGGGCAGTACTACCGTTTCGGAAAGACTGCGCAGCATATTGAAAATGCCGCTGTTCCATGCCTGCGGGGTAGAACCAACGTCCGAAGCGATTTCGCCCACCTTGGCGTTCACGTTGTCGAACAGGCCGGAGAGGTTGCCCGTGATGCCATCTATCAAAATGCCTTTTATCCATTTCTCGATGATCTCACTAATCAAGCAAAGATACCTCCTTTCCCGCGCCCTCCCATGTGAGCGGGAGAGCGCGGTGGGGTCTCAAAGGTGGATGTACGGATAAGTTGAGGTTAGCCCAGCAGCCCGGACAGCAGCGGGACAAGGGTCACGCCGATCAGGGCAACACCGCCGCCCGCGACCAGCTGCTTCACGCCCTGGCTCTTGCTGCCGGGGTTATCCTGTCCATAGCCCTCCAACAGGTTGATGCCGCCCCAGACACACAGGGCACCGCCCAGACCGACCACGATCGTCTGCAAAGTATCGACTGCGCTGTTGAAAAATTCCATAAGGTCCTCACTTTCTGCCGCTTGTTCTGCGGCACTTAAAAATAAAAATTATTCGGCTGTGTTTTCGTCCGACAGGTCAATTTCGTACAGGTCAAAACTTTCGTCCTGCGCGACTACCTGCTGCCGTTTCCGGCGCAGGGTGGATAAGAACCTGTCCACATCAAAGGTGTTTTTCTTGTCCGCGTCCGCAAGGTATTTGTAGTGCGGGTGCTTGGTGATGTCGAACTTCTCCGAGAAGAACGGCCTCACACCCCGCAGCTGCAAAATACATCTGCCGCCGTCCATGATTGCGATTTCGTCCTCTGACATCAACGCCTTTCCTAGTTTTTGATAGTTCAGTCCGTGGGAGGTTTGAGAGCCCCGGTTTTCGCTGGTGTTGAAACTGTCGATGGTCTCTTTCCCCAGCGCATCGGAGATCTCTTTGGCATTTTTGCCCCGCCCACTCAAAAAGAGAACAGAATCGCAGTTGTCTGAAATGATTTCGGCAGCATCTTTGTAGATGGCTTTCAGCTGCGACTGGCTCTGCAAAATGATGGATGCCGAGATTTCCCGGCTGCGGATGGTGGCGATCAGCTTGTCGAAGTTGGGAATCTGCCCGATGTTGGCGAACTCGTCCAGAATCAGCCGCACATGGACAGGCAGCCGCCCGCCGTATTTATCATCCGCACGGTCACACAGCAGGTTGATAAGCTGGCTTTGGAGCATGGCCAGAATGAAGTTGAAGGTGGTGTCCGTGTCGCTCATAATCAAAAACAGCACCGTCTTTTCATCCCCGATGGTGTCCAGTTCCATTTCATCGTCCTCCATCAGCTCCCGCACTTCCCGGATGTCAAATGGGGCTAAACGGGCACCGCAGCTTATCAGGATGGAGGAACGGGTCTTGCCCGCCGACAGCAAAAACTTTTTGTACTGCCGGACAGCGAAGTGGTCCGGGTCTTTCTGTTCCAGCCGTTCAAACATGAGGTCTACCGGGCTTTGAAACTCCGGGTCGTCCTCGCGGGCTTCACTGGCGTTTATCATTTCCAGCAGGGTGGTGAAGTTCATTTCCTCTGCCGGGGCCTCGTACCAGATGTAGCCGATAAGCGCGGTGTAGAACAGCCGTTCCGACTTCACCCAAAAATCTTCTGCTGATTTCTCACCCTCGCCCTTGGTGTTGGCGATAAGTGTATTCACCAGCTTCAGCACGTCCTTTTCCGAGTGGATATAGACAAAGGGGTTGTACTTCATGGACTTGGAAAAGTTTATCGTGTTCAGGATTTTCACCCGGTAGCCCGCCCGCTGGAACATTTGGCCTGTTTCGAGAACCAGTGTGCCTTTCGGGAGTGTTTTGTCAAGATAAATAAAGGGAATATCTCACCAAGTTTTGCATCAAAAATTCGATGATTTCACATCGTCCTTCATCAGTCGCTTCATTTTGTCCTCCAGCGTGTCCTTTGCGGTCTGGCTGAAATGAACGCCCACCACATAGGTGGTCTTGCCCAGCTTCATGCTGAATGTTCCTGCCGGACTTGCCTGTCCTGCTTTCGTTTTGGCTGCTGCCTGTTCCATGTGCGACACCTCCTGTAAAGAAGCCCGACAAAGGAAAGGCTGACAACGAAGTCCTGACAACGGACATCAGAAAACCTTAAAACTCTGTCGGGCAGATGCTCTATTTTCTTTTTCTTCTTTTTTTATAAAAGTCGGTTGTCATGGTTGTCAGTGGAGAGGAAACGCCCATCAAATCAGGGGTTTTCAGACTTTCGCCCGACAACCAGACCGACAACCGGCTCTACAACAAAACGGCAACCGGCACTGATTTTTTACTTTAGCCACTCTGGGGGAAGTTCCAGCTGCTCCACTTCCTCCGGCGTCAATTCCTGAAAATCTCCACCTCTGTTGTCGGGCTGGATGCGCTCCCAGCCTTTCTGCCGCCCATAGGGGCTGCGGAAGTACCGAGGATTGGAAAACGCCCTCCATCCGGTCACGCTGTTGTTCATAATGTCGTTGATCTCCCGGATTTCCCATTGCTTCGGCTCATCAAAGCTGTGTCCCAGGGCTTCCCGGAACAGCTGCTTGGAGCAGACCATGTTGTCCGAACACTTTTCCAGATACTCGATGATCTGTCCGGCTTTGGTGTCCTCCGGCATAAAGTCACGCTGGTGGACTTTCAGATACTCGTTCATTGCCGGGCTGAACCGGAGTTTGAAGTTTCCGCTGCGGTAAATCTCCATCGCTTCTGCCCAGACCTGTATGAGATAGGCTCTTGCTGCCGGTTCATCATCCAGAATGTGGATTTCTGCCAACTCTGGATGTACCATGATCGGCACAAAACGGCGGTTGCCGGTGCGGTCAAGGGGCAGGAAGTCCAGCGTGTTGGAAGTGCCGCAGAACACACACTGCCGTTTTCGGTCTGCCGGGTGGGTTTCGTATGGCACTTTATAGGTTTCCTTCTGGCGGCTGAGAAAGGATTTGATTTCCTCAATGCTCTTGGCATTGGCGGTGGCAATCATCTCCGACATCTCAATCAGCCAGTGTCCCTGCATCTTGCGGTACACATTTTCATCGTCCAGCTTTTTCAGGTCATCGGAAAACCAGTCATCCTGAACTGCCAGCAGGCGAAAGAACGAGGACTTTCCGGCTCCCTGACCGCCCACCAGACAGAGCATAATTTCAAATTTACAGCCGGGACGGAACGCCCGTGAGATTGCTCCCAGAAGGAACAGCCGCATGGCTTCACAGGTGTAATCATCGGCATCGGCTCCCAGAAAACGGTGCAGACAATATCGGATGCGCTCTATACCGTCCCACTGCAAGGCGTTGAGATAATCCCGGACAGGATGATAGCGGTTTTCGTTGGCAATCACCATCACGGCATCCTGTATCTTTTTCTCGATGGTCAGCCCATAGTTTTCCTCAAAATACAAGAGCAGATATTTGATGTCCACATCGGTCAGAGTCGGGCTGTCCCGATACCAGCCGAGGGGCTTCACAATATCCACTCGTTCTGTCAGCAGATTTTTTCGGATAGCTCCTTTCAGCAGAGGGTCAAGCTGAAACACCCGTTTATAGTTGGCTGCGGCATTGGATACCTTACCTTTCTCGGTCTGTTCCAGGCTGCTTCTGACCTGTTCCACGGTGCAGAGTTCCAGCTGCTGTCCATTCTGCAATTCGCTGCTCAAGTTTCATCACCTCTTTTCCTTGCTGTGCTACAAGCTCCCGGCGTTCTTCCGGCGATCCGTCCAGAAAACTATCCAGCAGATACTCTGTGTAGGATTTCCTTTGCAGGGCTTCCACAAAGAACGGATGCAGGTCATCCTCTGGAGTTTGTGGGGCATACTGCTGTTCCCATTTCTGGAGAAGGTGGAAGTATTCGCATAAGACCTTGTAGCAGTGCATTTCTTCCTGCCTGTATTTCTGCTCCGGGGTAGGTTCCCGGATATGGGGCTTGATGGTCGGCTTCTGCCTGTTGTCATAAGCAATCCCAAAATCATCAGCCAGCTTGATGGCTGCTTCCTTGCTGGGCAGCTGAAACAGCCGGGAAACAAAATCCACTGCATCCCCATCAGCCTGACAGCCAAAGCAGTGAAAACGCCTGTCCAGTTTCATGCTGGGGTTTTTGTCGTTGTGAAAAGGGCAGACCGCCATGCCATTTCTGCTGACAGTGATGCCGTACAGCTCCGCTGCCTGTCTGGTGGTCACATTCTGTTTGACCGCTTCAAATACATTCAAAATTCCACCTCCTGACAAAACAAAAGGCACCCGATTTCTTTTGAAAATCAGATGCCTTACCGTTCCATATTCTGTTTTTTCTCCTGCCGGTGCTGCTCGTCCTTTTTTCTGGATTCCTTCCGATAATCCTGAATCTGTTCGGTGACAGAGTGCTTCGGCTCCGGCTTCTTTTTTACCTCTGCCTGTTCCGGGGCGAGTACCTTGCTGACCCAGTAACGGATTTCTTTCAGCGGCTTCAATTCCTCCTGCACTGCCGCCAGCTGCCCGGTATATTCTGCGTGAGAAGTTTGCAGCTGTTCATACTCCGCTTGCAGGGCTTCCAGATCAACATTCAAGCCAACACCATGCTTTTTCAAAAAGCGGTACGCCTTGTTGTATGCGTCCAGCTCGTCCCGGTGGCTTTCTGCATAAACGGACTGCACCGTTTTCCAGCCGATTCTCACATACTTGTCATGGATAGCTTTATGCTGCTGACAATCGGCAACGGCGTTCTGGATGCCGGTAATCACTTTCATGCGGCTCTCGGCTTTCTTCATGCCGGTGCTGATGCTGCCGGATTTCTGTTTCACTTCCTCCAGCACACTGTCCAGCTGCTCCAGCGTAAAAATCTCATGGTCTTTCAGATAATTGGTGGCGTTGACAAAGGACTGTAAATCTTTCGTTGCACCTTTTTGCTGACCGTATCTTGACCAGTCCCGGCGTTCTGCCTTTCTCAGATTGAGATAATCCCGCAGAAGATTGATAAGGTCGGGAGATGCGTTTTCCGGCTTCTTCTCTGCCAGCAGCTCTTTCCGGGCTTCCAGAATATCGCTGATCCAGTCACGCAGATTCTGAATGGTGCTGCGGATCACGCTCATCATGCGGTTAGCGGCTTTGATGTCCCGGTTCAGGTTGCCGATATTGGTCTGGATGCCACGGCGTTCCATCTGGGTGACAGCTGCTCCCATGTGGACGGTGGGGATGATGTCCAGCCCCTGTTTTTCATACGAACGGAGATCGACACGGACAGGGCTGTTCACCATTTCCAGATAACGGTTCTGCACTGTTTCCCAGCCGGTGCGCCACTCCTGCCCATGATACTGCTCATTCCAGTCAACGGTGTCCTCCTTATGGCTTTTCCAATTCCCGGATGGAAGCCGGATACGCTCGCCGTTCTCGTCAAGGTCATAAACTTTTCTGGCTTTGGGAAGCCATTTTCCACGCTCGTCCATTGCTCGCATGGTCAGCATCACATGACAATGGGGATTGTGTCCCGGTGGCTTGGGGTCATGGATGGCAAAATCAACAATCATGCCTTTGGAAACAAAAAACTGGTTGCAGTAGTCCTGCACCATCTGGGGATACAGTTCCTCCGGCACTTCTCTGGGCAGTGCCAGCACAAACCGTCTGGCAAGCTGGGAGTTCCACTGGTTTTCAACGGCTTCCACTGCGTTCCAGAGCTGTTCCCGGTCGGCATATTCCGGCGGGGCATGGGACGGCAACATGATTTCCGTGTAGACCACGCCTTCTTTTTTTCGGTAGTTTTTGTGCTTCTGGTCATACTCGGAAAACAGATTCTCGCCGCTCTGGTAGGCAGCTCCGGCAACAGCTGACTGCCGTTTACTTCGCTTTGTGATTTTGATTTCAAAATGAGGGTTTGCCACTTCATCATCTCCTTAGGCAAAACAAAAGACCGTCTGCAAAGCTGCAAGCGGTCAGATCATCGGGTTCTATTCCTGTTGTTCGAAAATTCCTGTCCGGCAGGGATTTTCGGACAGCAGGGGGCAAAGGGGTAGCTGGCTTTAGCCAGCGCAGGGGAAGTGCAGCTTCCACTGGATGATTGGAGCAGAGGATTTATCCTGTGTGGAAATCATCAGCTCCCTGCAAGGGGCTTTCGGCAGAACGCAATGCACCACCTTTAGGCGGTGTATAATTGCGCCCTTGTTAAAACAAGGGGTTCTCGCTGCCGCCCGTTGTCAGCGTTTTTCTCCGCTCCTCAATCAGCGTGTTCAGCTTCTTTTGGGCGTCTTCATCGTGAAATAGGAAGGTTAGCAATTCCATCACATCATCATCTGTCAGCAGAGTAGGCTCACGCAGAAACTTCTCCAGCATCCCGGCACGAGTACAAAGCCGGTGGGTTCTCTCGCTCCGTGTCAGGCGTTTCCGCTCATGCTCCAGCTGCTTCTCCCTGTGCTGGGCGGCAATCAGCTTTTTCTCCGCTGCGGTTTTCTGGCGGTTCAGTTTTTCCAGTTTTTCATTCATGTGTATCGTCTCCTTTTGATGATTGAACAAAAAAAGACCGCCTATCTTTTACGATAGACGGTCAGAGGAGCAATGTTTCTAACCCTTGCTTATCAAGGTGTCCACTTCTCCTTGACAAGCCAACAAGGTTTAGTAAGATGATCTACAGTCCTTGCACCATGACTGATTTCTAATCTCACCATTCTCCATTTGTCTGAACCCAAATTCGCTTAGCGGTTTTTCTTGTTTGCATTTAGGACAAATACGAGTAGGCTCACTCCCATTATAGCCATGGGATTGAATTTTGGGTCTTTGCGAATTTTGATCATTTGCCATAACAACCACACCTCCTCTCTGGAACAATTTATACCATCGACTATTTAATCATCAATGATACTCAAAATCCAGTTTGTCCAGCCGATAATAGTGGAAGAACGCCTGAAATATGTGCTTTCAGCACCAATATTATACAAATTTGAATTTTTCATAATTCGCACAATAGTATTTTTGTCAGGCATAACACCATTTTGAAGATGTAGTTTAAGCGTTTCCCTGAAAGGCTTATGTTCCAATATTTGTGAAACTATCGCAAGCTGACGCTCTCGATAAGCCAGATTCATAATACGATGCCCTTTTTCTGAAAGCTGGAACAGAATGTTATTATCCTCATCTCGTCCCTTATCGATAAGCCCTAAATATCTTCCAGCATCGGTATAGTAGTTTGTTTGTCGTACATCAAAGGCATATTCCGTTGTAATGCTGTTTCGAGTCATCGGCTTTTCATGCAGCAATTCAATAAGGTTGATGATGCGGGACATACTATCTGCTTGCGGAAAAGAGATCTCTGGCTCTTGAACCTCAGGTACAGTTCCTAACAGATTTTCAATATCGGACAGACAAATCTCCGTTGCAATTACATAGTTTTTTTGTTTTACCAATCTGAGCGAATTGTAATTCTGCGGGTCATCAAATTGGTATTGATAGAGATTAAAAATTCCGTTAGAAAAAATGAGAAAAACCGGCTTAACTATCTTAGTAACCCTGTTGCTCCAAACACGAAACGGATAATATAACTGGCGTACAAGAAAATCATCTGACAAATCCCTTTTGGCTTCAAATAGGGAAAGATAGTTGATTCCTTCGTATGCAGCATCGATTTCGATCTGGGAATTAGTAACAGACACCGCTCTTGTTCCTGATGCAGAATCGATGTTAAAGTTAAATTCCCCTGAACTCATACGCCCACTAACTGTTGCTACTAATGCTTCATCTTCCAGAAAATCTTCCAAAATTCCACAAGCGTTTGCACAGTTCAACGCAATAGCTTCACTTACGAGGAATTGAGGCATCAAACTTTGGATGTGTGCTGGAATTGAAATTCGCTGAACATCTGTGGACGGTTGCTCAAACTCTTTGTATGCTGAAAATGACGAGATAACATAATCGCCACGAGTAACAGGCAAAATCGCCAATTGATTTTCGGCAAAAATAGTTGGTAGATTGACTTTGTGGTCAAACTTGGTCATCAACCTCGGCTCACGAAATTCCTTAATCTGATTGGCTGAAATAGTAAACTGACCATTTCTTTCAATTTCAGCAAGTATGTGATACTTATCAAAAAGGTTCTCCCAGGCGGTATCATTCAGTCCCATAATTCCTGATAAGCACCTCCTCGATGGCTCCACGCTTGCTTGCATCAGAGTTAATTGCTCGTTTCGCTTTTACTATGGTAATTTCATACTCCCCGTACAGTTCTTTGATAAACTCTGTTGCGGAATTGGAGAGCATAAACTTGACACCACGCCGAGTTAACTCATCGCAACATTGTTTTAGGCGGATCTGTTCATTTCTGTCAAAACCGCCTTTGTTGTAGCCGGTAAAACTTGCTGTATCAGAAACAGGATCGTAAGGGGGATCAAGATAAACAAAACCTCCTTTTCGTACCCGTTTCAGCGTTTCAGCAAAATCCTCACTATAAAATGTGATGTTACTTGCACCAAAATATTTGCTAACAGCTCTCAGTATAGGTTCGTTAACGATATTCGGATTTTTATAATGCCCGAATGGGGAATTGAACTCGCCTGATGAATTTACTCTAAATAATCCGTTAAAGCAAGTTTTGTTGAGATATATCAGTCTCGAAGCCCTTTCAACTTTCGACATAGCTTGATATACTTCTTTATCTCTGTCCATATCTCGGATAGCGTAAAAGTATTCAGCAGTATTTTCGTGCTTCTTAAGGGATTCCAGCAAACTTTCAACATCGTCACGAATAACCTCGTAGACTGTTATTAAATCTTGATTCAAATCATTTACGATTGCCCTTGTAGGCTGGATTGAAAAAAGTACTGCTCCACCACCTAAAAAAGGTTCACAATATGATGTTATCCGCTTAGGAAGTAAAGGGGTAATTTCGTCCAAAAGCTGACGCTTACCTCCAACCCATTTTACTACTGGGGCAACCAGTTTGTTTTTTGCCATAGCCTACACCTCCTTCGCAGATCAATTCATACTATTATACCATAGAAACCAATGTCTATCAACCGCTTTTTAGATGATAAACGCTTTGTATGTAACGGTCAGAACATCGGGTGTAGACCCGACATTCTGACCGCAAAAAGCCCCTTATCGCTACATTACTTCGCCTTACCGCTGAAACCATTTTCCCGGGCGTACTGGCTGGCTTTCTGCCTGCGTTCCTCGCTGTACGGCGGCTGCAAGCGGATGGACAGCCGGGACTTGTCGATCAGGTAGGATACACCGCCCAGATGCTCCGGCTTTTCCAGCTGGCACAGGTCAGGATACTTTTTACTGAACGCTGCCAGCCGCTTTTTCAGCCCGGCATTGTAGGTGTAGATACTGGCGGTGCTTTCTCCCTCATTGAACAGGATGATGGTTTCTTTCTCAACCTTCGTCAATCTCGTCATTGTCAACCTCCATGCTGCCGCCCACGATGCGATTCAAAATTGCCTTGTGCCGGTAATAGGCTTCCATCTCCAGTTTCATATTGTAGAAGAAGCAGCGATACCACTTTTCTACACCCTCGCTGTCCAGCTTCTCAGCCAGAACTTCCACGGCTTTCCTTCCGGCAGGGTCGGGAATCAGGTCTGCCACCTGATACAGACGATCCACCGTTGCTTCACGGTTGGGGCAGCCAAAGACAAACAGGATTTTCTTTTCGCCAATGCTCATTTTCATAAAATAATAGTCCTCCTTGAAGTTGATAAAAATAAAAGCGGCAGATAGTTCCCATAGGAATACCTGTCGCTTTGTGAACGATATGAAATTGTCGGGTCAGGACTTGATAAAATCACGCAGTCCGTAGTTTAAGTCTACAATTCTTTCAATCAGCCATTCCGCTATCTGGGGGATGATGAAGATTGCAAAGCTGACTGCCAGCATTTTCAATGCTTCCATGCCGGTACACACTCCAAACATCAGCCCGGCAAGTGTAATCATGAAGATAATTCCTGCCAGCAGGTCAAACAGGATAGCAGAAAAGGAAGTCAGAAAGATTGCCACCCATTGAATCAGGGTCACAGCTATTATTAGCGGCAATGCCAACAGCTTTATCAGAAACATGGCTATTTCTCCCCATTGACCTGTTCATAGGCTTCATGCTGAACAATCAGCCCAGCGGAAAAGCCGTATTTGAAGTGGCTTTCGCTTTCTTCACATTGGGCGATTGCTGTCTGCGCCCGGAGTTCCTTCACCAGCTCATAGTCCTCTTTGCTGAGCCGCTGGGACAGCTGCTCCATCAGGTTCTCACAGGCTTTGACCGCCTTGCGGTATACTTCCGATGTAGGGACAACCGTTTCACATGGATAAAACCTCCCGCTGTACATCTCTTCCAAAATCATAACACCACCTCCCTTCAGCAGTAGATTAACTCTGCCTTGATGATTTCCTCAGCCCGGCTGCGGATGGAGTTCATGGACTGCACCCATAACATCTGATTTTCAGCTTTCATGGCTTCGGTCACACCCTCGGCTTCTGCCATCTGGCGGATAATCAGGTGCAGCCTGTCCGTTGCCTGTTCGTTCAGATCGGCAAGGACAGTGTGGAGCTTGCCGGACAAAAGCAGGTCACTGTAAACCATCGGGCGAAACTGTTTCAGATAGGACTGGTGCAGCCGTCCCCAGTGACCAATGGGGCGGTGTTCCTCCGGCAGCTTCAAATCCGGCACATAGTAATCGCCCACCAGCACATAGTCCATGCCGTTTTCGTGGATTCTCGGTTTTAACTCTTTCATGCTGAAATTTCCTCCTTACTCTGGTTCTTTTTATGATAATCCTCCCTGCGTTTGGCAAGGTAGGCTTCATAACGCCTGATGCCATCAGGATCACCGGCTTCTGCCGCCGCTTTCATTTTCTGACGGGATTTTGTGGTTGCTTCGCTCTGGTATTTCCGCTTTTCAGCCAACTGCCGGGCAGCTTCCGGGTCAGTCCTGGCAAGCTCAACCAGTGCATTGTGTTCAGCCTTGCGTTTGGCTGTCCGGGTGCGGGTATATTCAGCCTTACGCTCTGCCATCATAGCCGCATACTCCGGGTCTGACGCTATCCGGGCTTCTTCACGCTCCTTTTTGCGCTGCCGGGCTTCGGCTTCTTTGGCTTTCATTGCCGCCCATTGCTCGGCAGCTTCCGGGTCAGTTTTGGCTTTTTCTCTCAGCTCGGCTCGTGACATCTTCTTTTTCCGGGTAGCTCGTTCTATACGCTTACGCTCGGTTTCCAGCAGCTTTTCCTGACGGATACGCTCTTTTTCATCCAGCTGCCGGAGATATTCCGGGTCAGCTTCTCTGGCTTCCCGAACCTTCTGGCGGTACTTCTGGTTTCGCTCTCGCAGTTTGCTCAAATGCTGCTCATACTGGGCAATCGCTTCCGGATCACCGGCTTCTGCTGCCAGTCGCAGGGCTTCTATTTTCTGTTTCCTGCGTTCATTGGCTCGTCTGCCTTTTTCCTGCTTTTTCCGTTTTTGCTCCGCATCTATGGCGGCAATTCGTTCTTCCTCGGACACAGTTTCAACAGGCGGGTAGTAGCTGCCGATGAAATTAAAGTGGATGTCGATGTTCTGCTGGCGGTAGATGGTGCGCCCACCAGTTGCTTCATGAACTTCCACCCGGTCGATGAAAGAGTAGAGCATGGAATCGGTCAGTTCTGTGCAGTCACGGTATTTTCTGACCAGTGCCAGAAAACGCTCAGTGTCTGCTTTCTTTACGGTTTCCTGCTGAATCTGGCTTTCCAGCTCCTGTACCCGCCGTTCCAGAAGGATTTGTTCTTCATCGTACTGCTGGATCATGCGCTGCGCCTGTCGTTCCGGCAGCACACCTTTTACGGAGCTTTCGTACAGGTTTTGGATCATGGTGTCCAGCTCTGCCATGCGCTTTCTGGCTTCTTCCAGTTCCCGCTGTCCGCTGTCTGTGTTTTTGCTCTGGTTTTCATTCCAGATGCTTTTGAGCTGGGCAACAAACTCGGCTTCATTTTCAAGGGCATATTTGCTGACCGCTTGGATTGCCTGTAAAATTACCGCTTCCAGAACCGATGTTTTGACAAAATGGGATACACATTGACCGGCAGTATTCCGATAATTTCCGCACTGAAAAGCTGAATCTGAATCAAACCGTTTTCCGCTTTTCACCCTGTCCGGGCTGCAAAAATTCATCCTTGCACCGCAGTCTGCACAGTAAATCAAGCCGGACAGACGGTGGGTATAGGTTCCGTTGGCTGCTTTCGGACGCTTCTGCAACCGCAGTTTATGGGCAATATCCCATGTGTCCTGTTCAATAATGGCTTCATGGGTATCGGGGAAAATCATCAGTTCATCAGCTGTGGCGGCTCTGCGCTGCTTCGTTTTGAAATTCTCGCAGATGGATTTGCCCAGCACCGTATGTCCCAGATATTCCTGCCTGTCCAGAATGTACCCTACGGTGGTTGCACTCCAGCGGTAGGGGTCTGCAACCTCGCTATGTCTGCAATTTTCAGGAAAATATCTGGCGGCATGAGCAGACGGTATCAGTATCTTTTCCGCTGACAGCATTTCGGCAATGGCAGTCACTCCAATACCCTGACAAGCCAGACGAAAGATTTTCCTGACAACCTCGGCAGCCGGTTCATCCACGAGCAGCAGCTGCTTGTCCTCTTTGGTGCGCTTGTAACCATAGGGGATAGAGCCGCTGCACCTCATGCCGTTTTTCATCCGGGCTTTGAATACCGCCTTGATTTTGTTGCTGGTATCTTTCGCATACCACTCGTTCATGATGTTCAAAAACGGGGTCAAGTCATTGTCTGAGGGGTTGGCGCTGTCCACGCTATTGTTGATGGCGATAAACCGGATGCCCTTTTTCGGGAAAACAACCTCGGTATAGTAGCCGACTTGCAGGTAGTTTCTGCCAAAACGACTTAAATCCTTTACGATCAGGACAGCCACATGACCTGCTTCAATTTCTTCCAAAAGGGCGTTAAAGCCGGGACGATTGAAGTTCGTACCGCTGTACCCATCGTCCGAAAAATGCCGGATATTTCTCATACCATGCTGACGGGCATATTCTTCAAGGTACATTTTCTGGTTCTGGATACTGTTGGATTCTCCGACCTGTTCATCATCTCTGGACAGTCGCTCATACAATGCTGTGATTTTAATTTCTTCTTTTTTTGCCACGGTTTTAACCTCCCTTCCTTATGTACTTTTATCTCGTGTGACGCACCCTTTCTCTATCCTCTCCAAGTATAGCCCTTCGGGTCTGTGACTACGAATGAGGTGGGATAATCAGACGTGGGAAAGCATTGCATGAGGTTGGGCTTGACGTAAAACCGCGTCTTGCCGCTGCCGGAGCCGCCAATCACCAGCACATTCTTGTTCCGGGCCGTCTTGGGGTCTTTGGGCCGCCCGGTCATGGTCAGGCGTTCGGTCTGGGTCAGCAGGATGTTGTTTTCAAACTTGGGGTCGATGTAGGGGGCAAT
>OGWX01000965.1_pt1 | contig 19776 bp, 17 predicted proteins | sample 1576151 | NCBI WGS metagenome assembly OGWX01 (sample SAMEA3541591, study PRJEB24748) | human gut metagenome | biome: human gut; feature: human-associated habitat; material: faeces | place: China | collected 2012
TTGTTCCATTCTTTTTTCTCTTCCCCGGATTTCATAAAAAATGCCGGACTGAATTTTTTCAGAAGAGGAAGAGACATATTCTCTCCAATGGATCTCTGCAAAACAAGACCCGTTCCCTTTCTGTCTTCAGTTGCAAAGGAAATGCCCGCTTTGATCGCATCTGCAGGATTTTTTATAGTTACTTCTTTACCATCAATAGAAATCTTTGCTGTAGTGTCTTTGTAATGTACACCTGCCAGACATTCAAAAAGTTCTGATCTTCCTGCACCTGCAAGTCCGGCGATTCCAAGAACTTCGCCATGCCTTACATGCAGAGAAATATTCTTGAGTGATCTTCGAAAACTTCCTGCTGGTGGAGTGTATGTAAGGTTTTCTACTTTAAGAGCAATCTCGCCTTTTTCAGTAGGATCTTTAGGATACTGCTCGCTCATATCACGTCCGACCATCATCTTTATGATCTCATCTTTTGAGGTCTCAGAGGCCTTTACGGTACCTATATACGTTCCATCACGCATTACAGTAAGTCTGTCTGCAATCTGGAAAATTTCTTCCATTCGATGTGTGATGTAGATAATTCCTTTTCCCTCTGAACGAAGCTTTCGAATGATCGTAAACAACTTTTCAGCTTCTTTTTCACTGATAGCAGAAGTCGGTTCGTCCATGATAATAATTTCAGAATTCAAAGATATCGCCTTTGCGATCTCAACAAGCTGCTGCTCTCCGATTCTTAAATCTTTTAATTTTGTTGCCGGATCAACATGTACGTCCAACATCTCCAGATATTTACGAGCCTCTGCAGCCATCGTTTTAAAATCAACCGATCCGCCCTTTTTCTTCATCCATCTTCCAAGAAAAATGTTTTCTGCCACGCTCATTTCCGGAACAATCTGAAGTTCCTGATGAATTTTAGAAATTCCTAGTTTTTTGGCTGCGATCGGTCCCGGGACCGTTACTTTTTCACCTTTCAGATAAATTTCACCTTTTGTAGGCTGAAGGGAGCCACTGAGAATGTTCATCAGTGTAGATTTTCCTGCTCCGTTTTCTCCCATCAGAGCAAGTACTTCACCTGCATAAAGGTCCAGAGAAACTTCTTTTAATGCCTGCACACTTCCGAAAGTTTTGCTTATGGCCTTCATGTTCAGTAATACCTTTTCCATAGTTCCTCCTTTTCTTCCCTCATTCATGATGTGTCTATTATACACAAAAAATCGCCGATTGTATTTCTAATAATCGGCGATTTTTTTATAGTTTTTTTACTTTTGTATATTGATATTGTGATTATTGTATATTTTTCCTCTCTTTAAACGGTGCTCTACGCAAAATATTGATAACTGTTCTGTTCTCCGATGCTCTCTTCAATGCCTGCAGCACCTGGTGTTCCGTCTCGGCATCCAGGTTTGCAGTAATCTCATCCAGAAGCAGGATCTCCGATTCTGCCACGACTGCTCTTCCGTGATCGACTCATCGTATAAAGTAATCTGATCTCTAATCGTTCCCGGCACCATGTGATAAGACTGCTCCACGTAGCCAAACCATTTTCGTCTTTCTTTTTCGGTCAGCTGCCCGGCAGGGATTCCACCGACCAGTACTTCTCCCTCCTGCGGTTCATATAGTCCAAGCAGAAGTTTAAAAAGCGTACTCTTTCCCGCTCCTGTGTCAAAGACTTCCGTCGTAAATTTTCGCATTCCCTCTACGCAATCATCCACATCGAGGATTGCTTTGGTCGTGATATCGCCCTCGCCTTCTTCTCGAAGGCTTGGTCTGCTCTTTCCTACCAGATTTCCATACAGAATCCTTTTCATTCTGCGATTGACATTATTTGCAAAACGACGTACATAAAAACGCTTGATGTATGTCTTACCAACATCGCAACATTAAAAACGTTGTATCTTTCTATTTCTCCATCATCACCAAATACCGGAAGAGCAAATCTTGAATCATATGAATACCAACCATATTTAGCATCTTTACTATGCTTCTCCTTACGATTATCTTCATAAACCTCGTTCGTTGCTATTTTAAGCAATTCCGGTAATCCCTGTGTGGCATTCGCTTTTGCTTTCGCATTTGCTCCTTTCAAAATCCGAGTATAATTTGAGTGCGTATACTCATCAGGAAGATCCGATCCAATATAAATCATCTTATTGCAATCTTCTATCTGATAGAATTCTCCTACATACTGGCGTAAATACTTTTCAACTTCTTCCCAATTAACTGCTCTTTTTCCCTTGAACAGAATATCGTGAATAAATACTGTTTTCTTTCCGTTCAAATCTTCGATAACATTTACTTTTCTCGCCAAGTTAACCTCCTAAACATTTACGTATTATAATGCATTGCGTTATGCTTATTGCAAAAAATATACAGAGGATACCTTTAATTATCTACTCTTTCGATTCGACATTCTATCTCTGCTCTATACTTTAATAAACGTAACAGATAATCCGGAAGTTCTCTTTTCTCCGCTTCCCAATCCTGAACTGTACGATACGGAATACCATAGTAATCGCTGAACTCACGTCTGTTCATTCCCATTTTTTCTCTTAATTCTTTTACTTCTTTCCCTCTGCTCATGATTTAACTCTCCTGCTTAAATAACGCATTGCGTTACTTAATAGTACCCGATATATGCTATGTTGTCAATCCACTATCCCCCACCTCTCATCATATTTTTTCCATATATTTTTATAAAACAGAAAAGGCAGACCCCAAGCCCTTGATTTTCAAGGCTTTCCTTCTATTCCTCTTTTGTACTCAAAAAAGATCCAACATATTATCTAGATATATCTTTTCTCTGACATGGATCTGATATTCCGGTTTAGTCATATAATACAGCAGAAATTCCAAAATCAATGCACTTCCAAGTCCTCGTCCTTCAATCTTAAAATTAGAAAATCCCATTGGCATATAAATATCTTGGATATCAGTCACACTAATAAACCCAGGGTTCTCCATTGCTTTGGAGAAAAGATAGCCTTCTCCTGCGCCCGGTGCTGCACAGACATGATTTTGGCAATTTTCTCCCAGATTTTTCTGGCTGACTGTTTCATAACAAGCTTTTCTATCTTTACAACCAAACCAACAGCATTCATTGCACAGGAATTCTACTTTTGCTTTTTGCTTTGAATTCATCTTGTTTAGTTGCTCAATTTTTTTATTAAGACGAAAATCCGGGACTATATAATGAAATTCTTCTCTGTTTGTTTCCCGCAAAAAGTCGCTAAAATCCGTCAGTACCTTTGTAGTCGACGAGACTAGATAAAGCCCCGGATAATTCTTTTGCAGATAGTTTAGCAGTAAATCGGAATGAATGATCACACCATTTTGAGGTTCATTTCTTTCTTCCAGCAATGAGCAAAGTGTATTACATTTCCGATCCTGCAAATGTTCTTCTCTCAAAAGTGAATTACTGAATGTTAGTCGGGCAGATATCTTATATTCCTGCATCAAATCCAATACTTTCTCTGTCTCAGTGTCTCCAAAGGAAGTACGACCGCCACCCCAGATACAGTCTGACGGGGCACCGTATATGGAACCGATCTCACACCAATCATAAAAATACTCTCTGTGTTCCCGATACAATGACAGAAATACTCGATACAATTCGTAAAACTCAAATAGTCCCGGCAGATGATAATATGCTTGATTTTTCATGGTCACTCTCCTCGCGTCAAAATGAAATCTTATCTTGCCACTATATACTGTGATGCGTATACTGCAGCCATTGCTCCGGTCACACTCAATGCAACATAAAGTGCTGCCCACCAGCCCGATCCTCGTTCCATCAGCTGATTGGTTTCTAATGCGAAAGAGGAAAATGTTGTGAAGCCACCACAAATTCCAACTTTCAAGAACAGGATCAATTGTGGATTCCAATCTTTCTTTGCGCCAAAGGCTACTACGAGTCCTATCACAAATGCTCCGATAATATTGATCAACAAGGTTTTTATTGGAAAACCATTTTGCGGGTTGATTGGAATTAAGCCAATCAAATAACGAGCTACAGCTCCCAGGAACCCTCCCGTTCCTACTATAATACAATTCATCATTTTTTGTCTCTCCTACAAGTAATACATTAGTTATTGTCTGCTTTATTATACCATCTGTAATACTGATCTGCATCAAAACTAGCTTCACTTTGCAAATAATACATATTTCAACTCTCCTGTATATGTAATAAATGTACCTTTTTAAGACCTGTGTCATCTAAGGACTTTTAAGTATAGAAAAAGCTCTGCGTACTTCTCACACGCAGAGCTTAAAATCTTCTTAAAAGAATATCCTTATTTGCCTTCTGGAATAGAATCCTTTCCTACTGTCATCATCAGAATGATTGCAGCTATAAAACTTACAGCACATGCGATAATTGCAGCAAGAACAGAAGAATCAAAACCTGTCTGAGGATTAATTACCTGAAGCCATCCAAAGATTCCGTTTGTTCCATATACATACTGTTTTACTCCACCAAATCCGATGATAGCACCACCAATACCAGATGCAAGACAAGCTAACATAAATGGTTTTTTAAACTGTAATGTTACACCGTAAATGGATGGTTCTGTAATACCAACCATTGCAGAAATAATAGCCGGTCCACAAACACTTTTCAGTTTTTTGTTCTTTGTTCTAAGCATGATCATAAGAACAACTCCTGCTTGTCCGAATGCAGATGCAAGACCAGCAATTGTAATAGGATCGTAACCTAATGTTGCAAGATTGTTTACAGAGATTGCAACAAATCCCCAATGAACTCCAAACATAACACATACCTGAATAAGTGCTCCGTATAAGAAACCTGAAATAGTTGCATTCAGATTGAACAGTGCTGTAAATGCTGCGCCGAGTAAATCACTTGCAAATGTTGCGATTGGTCCGATAATCAGGAATGCAAGAATAATACTAATTAAAAGTGTCAGCGCAGGAACAGCGAATGTTTTGAACAGATCACTAATTCTTTTTGCAAAGAATTTCTCAATTTTTGCTGCAAAATAGCAAGTCAGAATTACTGGAATTACAGAACTTGCATAGTTCATTAAAAGAACCGGAATTCCAAGGAATTCTACATATACATCTGTCTGGAAGATAGTACCGCTGAATAAAGTATAAAGTGCATCTCCCGCCATGATTGTTGTTAGAGACGGATATACTAAGGCTGCTCCGATTGCCATTCCGATAAACGGTGTTCCGCCGAATTTCTTCATTGAAGTATATCCGAGGAATATTGGAAGGAAGTTAAAGAAACAATCTCCAACAATGTTTAACATCTGATATGTTCCGGATGTAGTTGCAAGCAATCCTGTTGCAGCAAGAAATGCAAGCAGTCCCTTGATTACACCTGTTGCTGTAAGCATTCCAAGTACCGGTGTAAACACACCACTGATCACATCAATAAACTGGCTGGAAATCTTTTTCTTTTTCATTTCCTGTTTGAATTCTTTTGCATCTTTTAGTTCAACTTCTTTTTCTGTTGTACCCATCATTGTCTGCAGTTCGTTATAAACATCTGCTACGTGCTGCCCGATTACGATCTGATACTGACCTCCACCTTTTACGATAGAAAGAACTCCGTCAATCGCCTTTACTGCTTCGTCATTCGCCTTTGTCTCATCTTTCAGCTGAAAACGCAGTCTCGTTGCACAGTGATATACATTCTCAATATTTTCCTGACCGCCAACTTCTTTGAGAATACTTTGAATCATTTTCTCATACTTCATTTTGTTTTCCTTCCTCTCTCCTTAAAATTTTTATCTAAAAAAACCGTTTGGTCTTTTTTCAAATGTAATGGATATTCTTTTTCAGTAACAAGGATGAACTTACAATCACGCATTGCAGTGATTTTGATTTTATCAATATTTCCTTCCTTCCACTTCATATCCAGTACTGCGCCTGCTTTCAGACAGACTCCATTAACCTCTCCATCTGAAAGACTGTTCGGTAATGCCGGCAAAAGAAATACTTTGTCTGAGTAATCTTGTATGAGCATTTCCAATAATCCACAAGCTCCTCCAAAGTTTCCGTCAATTTGGAATGGTGGGTGATTGTCGAACAGATTATTTAGAGTAGCATGTCCAAGCAATTCCTTTAAGTTTTTCCAGGCTTCTTCTTTCTCCCACAATCTTGCATAAAACAGGATGATCCATGCTTTGCTCCATCCGGTATGACCTCCACCGTATTTCAGTCTGCGCTCAATTGTTTGTTTTGCAGCTTGAGCAAGTTCTGGCGTCTTATCCATACGTATCTGTCCTGCAGGATATAATGCAAACAGTTGTGAAATATGTCTATGACCAGGCTCGACTTCATCATAATCTTCACTCCATTCCTGAATCTGTCCATATTTACCGATTTGCAATTCTGGCATATGATTCAGTCGCTCATTTATTGCTTCATTCAGATCATTCGGGAGTTGATTTTCTTCCGTGATCTCCAGATAACCATTAAAAAGTTCTCTGATGATTTCTGTGTCCATAGAAGCTCCCATGCAGAGACATCCCGCCTCTCCTTTTTGATTCAGATAGATATTCTCAGGAGAACTGGATGGTCCTGAAATCCATTTTCCATGAGCATCTTTTACCATGTATTGAAGGAAAAACTTAACAGCATCTTTCAGTATTCCATAATATTCCTTCAAGAACTCCCTGTCTTTTGTATATTTGTAATGTTCAATCAGATGCAAACAGAACCAGGCACCGCCCATTGGCCACAGGGTAGATGATACATGATTGTCCTGAGGTGCACAGTCTCCCCAGATATCTGTGTTATGGTGACAACAGAATCCATCAATTCCATACATCTTCTCAGCAACGTCTTTGCCGTGCGGATACATTCTTTGCAAATGTTCTAACAAAGGCATGTGGAGTTTAGATAACCCTGTTTTCTCAGCAATCCAGTAATTCATCTCTATATTGATATTAATTGTATACTTGGATCCCCACATAGGTTCAAATTCTTCATTCCAGATTCCTTGTAGATTTGACGGAAGACTTCCTTCACGGCTAGAGCTGATCAGAAGATATCTTGCAAAATTATAATATGTATTTATTAATTCAATATCTTCTATGCCATTACGCATTTGCTCAAGTCTTTCCGGTGTTGTCAGATGCTCATAAGAGTCTTTATAATTCAATTTCAGATTACTTTTTTCATAGTAAGATAAATAATCTTTTATATGACGCTCTTGTAATGTTCCATAAGATTCTTTTTCAGCATTACTCAATACATCCATACACCACTGAAGCGGTTGTTCACTTCGGAACGATGTTCTTGCTGTGATAAATAGTGTTGCTTCTTTGGCATCCTCTACTAGTAAATGGCTTCCCATTCGTGAAATTTTGCCATTTTTAGTTCTTACCTGTACAAGTAGTTCAAATGCAATCCCATGATCTCCACCTTGTTTTCCATATAAACGGATTTTATTGCCATCCAGGACTTCAGTACCATCACAGAAAGATGAACCACGTCCTGATCGGTTATCTTTTCTTGTTAAAGATAAATCAAAATTAAGAAGTTCGCCATCTATGGATTTCATCTGATATACAATTATGTGATCCGGATTGCTGGCAAAAAACTCTCTTTCATATTTTCCTTTTTCAGATTCATATTGGATTTTTCCAACAGCTCTCGAGATATCTAATTCTCTGTTATACGTTTGAACTTCTACACTTTCATGCTGAACGCTTAAAAGCCCCCCTTGATCCTTTTTGAAGACTGTTTTGCCTCTCTGCTTATAAAAATCTATCCAAACATCTCCGAGTGTCTGATAATGTCGCATATGCGGATATGTTGCATACATACTTCGCTCTGCGAGAAGTTCTGCCTGTTCGATTTCTCCATTTAATAAGAGTTCTCGAACTTTTGTATAGTTCTCTCGCGCATCAGGATTTACACGTTCCATAAAACTTCCGGTCCAAACAGAATCTTCGTTAATTTGAAGTCGTTCAGTTCCGGTTTTTCCAAATACCATTGCTCCGAGGAATCCATTTCCTATCGGCAATGCTTCATTCCAATCTTTAGCTTCTTCACGAAAACATATTTTATTCATTTCTTCTTCCTCATCTTTTCACTACGCTTTCTTGAATCTGTTGTTATTATAACAATAAAAAAAAGAAAGACTGAAAAGTTTCTATTTTACGAACTTTTCAGTCTTTTAAATAATTATGGATGATTTTATTTTTCCATTGGAAATCCGTATTTATTTTGATACGCAATTGCAATTCGTTCAATTAACAACTGATATAAAACAGGATGGTTTTGGACTAAATCCTTATATTCCCAATCAATACATAGATCAACTCGAGGGTCTTTCTCCATTTCTCTGTTTGAAGTAAACAGAACTACTTTTGCTTTTGTTTCTTCAAAACACTTCTTTGATGGAGCATCTGTCAGATGCGTATACTCACTAATATACCTTCCGGAATTTGAAAAAATAAGCAGTAGTGTATTTTCTTTTGCATGACTAATATACTCTACTTGTTTTCTGTCATTTGTAGTTGTGTAAATGAACTTCTGGTAAAAAGACATTTTATGTTGAAAATTCAGTGCAGCAGTCTCTGAATATCCTTCTCCAAATGCAGCTACTTCTTCATAGTCATGAATCAGCGTGACCAATTGTTCTATCTTTTTTGAATCAGTTTTGAAAAATAAGTAGCGAATATCTGCAAACAGCACATCCAGATATTCTTCCGTTCCTTTTTGCAATATATAATCTGTAATATTTATCGTATTTAAATCTTTTATGTAAACTTCTCTTTTCCCTCTACTATATGCTTCTGCTTTAAATTCTTTGTAATCCTCAAAGCCTAATTGCTTAACAAACTTAGAGATTGTAGATTTTGAAACAGAACATAAATCAGCCATAGTACCTATGGAAATGTTATTCAATTGATGAATATGTTCCAGCATAACTCGAGCAATATGATGTTCTATTGATTCAGGTGACATCTCACCGGTTATTGATGATAGTCTTGTATATAGTGTGCCCATATATCTTCTCCCTCACGATTTTCTCTTGTGATAATTCTGTTTTCATAATAACATAAAAATGCTTAGAGAAGTACCGTAAGATTACCAAAGATGAATTAATCACGTTGATGAGTGTTCTTTGTAAACCCGACATGCTGATATCAGCAAAGCTCGTTTCCTCTATTCCGTTATCCTACCGATTATCAATTTTCTCCGGAAACATATCATGATTACTCATACGATTCCAGGCAACCTGCTCCCAGTTGGTACCTGGCTTTCCATAATTACAATACGGATCGATGGACAAACCTCCACGTGGAAGGAATTTTCCCCAGACTTCTATATATTTTGGTTCAAGAAGCTTGACAAGATCTTTCATAATTATATTGATCACATCTTCATGAAAATCTCCATGGTTTCGGAATGAGAACAAATACAATTTCAAGGATTTACTCTCCACAAGACGTTCGTCCGGAACATAGGAAATCGTGATCGTTGCAAAATCTGGCTGTCCGGTGATTGGGCACAGACTTGTGAATTCCGGGCAGTTGAACTTGACGAAGTAATCGTTTTCAGGATGTTTATTCTGAAATGCCTCCAATACAGACGGATCATAATCCATACGGTATTCTGTTTGCTGATTTCCTAATAATGTTAAATTTTCTTTTTCTCTCATTGCTTCCTCCTCTATCTCAACGCAGGGTCTTCTACGTGATTCGCCTGAAATGCTGCTGCGCGATCAATGCATGTTCCGCATTTTCCGCAAGGCTTCTCTCCCCCTTCGTAACAGGACCATGTCAACTCATACGGAACTCCCAGTTCTAATCCAATCCGTACTACTTCGGCTTTGGATACATTTACAAAAGGAGCTTCTATTTTCAGCTGATGTCCGGAGCCTTCCCAGATTGCTTCATTCATTGCCTGATTGAATACCGGTGAACAATCCGGATAAGCAAAACCGGCAGAATCATCTGCATGAGCTCCATAATAAATCACTCCACATTCCTTGCTCAGTGCGATACTTGCTGCCGAAGAAAGAAATAACCCATTTCGGAACGGTACGTATGTGCTTACAGGCTTATCGCCATTTGTTTTTGAAATCTGCTCTGCGTAACTCTCCTCCGGAATTTCTTCCGTAGACTGTTGAAGCAGTGAACAGTTGCTATATTGAAATATCTTGCTTAAATCCAGGAACAGATGCTCCACGCCATAATATTCGGCAACTGCTATTGCAGCCCTGATTTCTTTATCGTGCTTCTGTCCATAGGAAACCGAGAGTGCAATCACCTGGTCTTTCCCGTACTTTTTGATTGCCAGTCCTAATGCCGTTGTTGAATCGATTCCTCCACTAAAGAGAACTAATGCTTTCATCTCCATCACCTCACTACTTATTTATACGCCCCGTTCATTGGGATCCCAGATTACTTTATGCATCTGAATCTGCAGACGCACACCATTCAACTGATGCTTTAGCATAAATTCTACAATCTGCACTGGTTCTATGGATCCAAAAACAGGACTAAGATACACATGACACCTGTTTGTCAGATCATAAGTCCGAATCACGTCCAATGCTTTTAACAGATCCTCCTGGCTGCCACATACAAACTTTACCGTATCATCCTTTCCAAGCAGTTCCATGTTCTCTGTTATCATATATTCTTCGCACCCGCTTGACGGTAACTTATAATCCATTGTAAATATCGGTCGTTCTTCGCAAAATGCAGACAAATCAACTGCGCCATTTGTCTCAATTTCGACCTGTAAGCCGGATTGTAAAAGAAGGTGGATCAATTCTGTGATGTCTTTTTGCAGCAACGGTTCTCCACCTGTAAGTGTCACGTTGCGAATACCGGTTACTAAAACATAATTTAAAATCTCTTCCGGAGTTTCCTCTTTATATTGGCAATCAGGTTCATTGGCCCATATAGTATCACAATAACTGCATCGCAGATTACATCCTTTGAAACGGATGAAGACTGCCAGTTCTCCTGCACGTGTGCCTTCCCCATTAATACTGGTGAATTTTTCTACTACTTTCATCTACTCTTCCTCATAAACCGCGCAATTATTCGGTGTTTCATATACTTCCACACAATGAACCCCGTATCCAAGTTCTGTTAATTTCTTGTAGAAATAATATGCAAAATTTTCTGCTGTGGGACGAAAGGAAACTTTCTCCAAATGAAAGTCCTCATTCTGAAGCGCAGCTACTGTTTCTGCTTTCAGAGATCCCACTTCGTAAATCAGACTATGGTCAAAGGAATCACAAAGCTTTTTCAGATCCTTTTTCAGATTACCAAAGTCCACTACCATTCCCCGTGTCTGTCCTTCTTGCTCCAGCTCCTGACTTTTGATTTTTGCAACAACATTCCAACGATGTCCGTGGATATTTCTGCATTTTCCTTCGTATTTCCATAAAAAATGCGCTGCGTCAAAACTGGCTTTTGTTTGCAAATAATACATATTTCAACTCTCCTGTATGTGAAATGTATGTACCTTTTAAGAGCTGTGTATCCTAAGCGGAGCGTTTTATATATATGGGAAAGTATTTCCTGAATATAAAAAGCTCTGCGTACTTCTTTGCACGCAGAGCCTAGAATCTTCTTAACTAGCCCTGGTTTTGTTTTTCGACAGGAAGGTACAAATGAACTGTCGGCTGTTTTTCACAGCATGAAAATTATACCACAGAAAATCAGTTTGTCAAATTGGTTTTTCTATTTTTACGAAATGGTGTCCTATTTCCCATATTCTATTCTCCCAGGAAATATCTTCCGTAAGCATCTGCTGCCTTAATTGCTGCGCATACAGTCTCAGGTGTCACCTCAAATGGCATGTTATGAAGTGTATCATTCTCTGCACAGGCTGCTGTCGCAACTGCCATAAGCTTCTCGTCTGTCACTTCTGTGATACCAAGTTCTTTTAATGTAACAGGAAGTCCCAGTTCAATGCACCAATCTATAATGTCTTCCGATTCTTCTGCCGGAATGTCTTCCAGAACAAGTTGTGTGATTGTTCCAAATGCAACTTTCTCTCCATGATACATATGATGACACTCGTCCAAAACTGTGAATCCATTATGAATTGCATGTGCTCCTGCAAGACCGCCACTCTCAAATCCGATTCCACTAAGCAATGTATTAGCTTCAATTACCTTCTCAACAGCTTTTGTGCAGGCTCCTGCTTCCAGAGCAAGTTTTGCCTTCACACCTTCATTCATCAATGTATCAAAGCACAGTTTTGCGAGTGACATCGCTGCCATAGTAACATTTCCACCAGCACAAGTTGTTGCTTCGCTAGCCTGACAGGCTCTTGCTTCAAAATAAGTTGCAAGTGCATCACCCATTCCGGAAACTGTCAGTCTGACTGGTGATTTTGCAATGATTTCTGTGTCCATCAGAACCATGTTTGGATTAGCTGGGAGGAATAAGTATTCTTCGAATACGCCTTCATCAGTATAAATAACAGAAAGTGCACTGCATGGCGCATCTGTAGATGCAATTGTCGGACAGATCAGTACCGGCACTTCTTTGTAATAAGCAACTGCTTTCGCAGTATCAAGGATCTTTCCTCCGCCAATACCAATAACAACATCACAGCCCTTTTCATTCATAACGGCTACCAAACGATTAATTTCTGTCTTGCTACATTCTCTGTTGAAATACTCATACACTGGTTCAATATCATATCCTTCAAATCCAACTTTGAGAACGTCTTCAATACGTTTATACCCCGACTCTGTGATCAGTACAAGTGCTTTTTTACCATACTTCTGAGCATATTCACCCAGCTTTTTCATCTCACCTGCACCTTGAACATATTTGCTCGGACTACATAAAATATTTGCCATTTTTGTCTGCCTCCTAAACTCTTTATTTGTATGTTATTAAATTAACAATCTAAAGATATTGTAGTCCTTCTCTACAAAAGTGTCAATAAAATCTAATTGAATTTTCTGTAAGAAATCGGCTATATAATCACTACTCACAGCTGACTGTATCAAACAACCCTTTAATTCATCTCAACGTGCAAACACCCCTGCTAAAAATCCCCTCTTCTTCACCTGCTGGACTTCTGCCCCACTTCTCATAATCAGCGCAAACATTCCCATATTGCGAAGATCCTGCCGCAGGTTCACTGCCTGTTCTTCTGCCAAACCATCTTTTACTAAGAATGGCGTATCATTCAGACTCACATTCTTCGGGAAATCATATTTTCTCGCGATGCTTACAAACTCTGACCTCTTACCGATATAGTCAACCATACTTCCAAGCGCGATCACCTGTTTTGAAGGATAAATAAACGGATCTCTTTCATATTTTTTATTTTCATCACCAACTGGTTCAAACTTATATTTTGCTGTATAGAAATCCAGTGCCTCCTCAATATAAGAACACGCCTCTCCGTCAAGCTCTTCATACAAAACACACGGCAAACTCGCTACAATTCTTCTTGTTTCTGTTTTTTCCATTTCTGTTAAAATCTGCAGAAATTTAGCAACTTCCAATTCTTTTCCGTTGCAATCAATTAATGTTACTTTATAAAATAGTTTTTTGTTTATCATAGTCTTGCTCCATTTTCATTTTTTATAACAAAAATTTTATTTTATTATAACTGAAACAGGGTGATACTGTCTACAGATTTTCTGTTTACAGCATCACCCTGTATTTTACTTATTTTCTCACTGAATAAAATTTAAAAATTCTCAGATTTCATTTCCAGCCTGATATCCGCTACGAATCGCTGCTGAGATATCTGCTGTTCTCTCACCACTGCAGTCTCCTACATATACAAACGGAACTGTCAGCTTACTGTCGTCGAAGAGATTCTTCTTAGACCCAAGTGCATTCACAATTGTATCAGCTTCAATTGTAACCTCTGACTCGTCTTTTGTATTCACAGCATGAATCACATTATTCTCGATGGAATTCACTCTTGTATTCACATACTCTTTTACATCGTGTTCTTCAAAGTCTTTTTTGATCAGTGGCATTACTGTCTCGGATTCTCCTGTTGCAATCTGATCCAGCATCTCGACAATGCTTACTTTGAGACCTTTCTGTGCAAGGAATTCTGCTGTTTCAGTTCCAACTAATCCTCCGCCAAGTACTGCACATGCTCCACTCACTTCGCATCCTGCAAGAACATCCCAGGCAGAAACAACATTGCTGTCTGTAACAGACATTGGAAGATCCATGTTATGTGCACCGATGGCAAGAATTACATGATCAAACTTATTCAGCTCTTCACAATCTGCTTCTGTATTTAATTTCACATCTACAGAAAGTTTTGGTAGAATCTTCTCATAATATTCAATAGATCTTAAAATCTCGCTCTTTCTTGGCGGAACTGCTGCCAAATGAATCTGTCCACCAATCTTATCTGATTTCTCAAATACGGTTACTTCATGTCCACGTTTTGCTGCAACTCTTGCTGCCTCAAGTCCGGCGATTCCGGCACCTACAACTGCAACCTTTTTCTTCTCGTCTGCAGGTTTGATAAATATAGTTCCTTCGTTTCCGTTCTCTGCATTTAATACGCAGGAAATGTATTTACGTCCCTGAATTGCATCTACGCATCCTTTATTACAGTTCAAGCATTCTCTGATGCACTCTCCGGATATAGCTTTATTGGCAATATCTGCATCTGCAAGCATGGAACGTCCATAAGCTACGATATCGGCATCTCCGTCTTCGAGGATCTTCTCTCCTGCTTCTAAGCTGACAACACGACCAACTGTTGCAACCGGAACGGATACCAGTTTTTTCACTTCTCTGGCAACCGGAAGAGTCCAGTTATATGGAACATCTCCCATTGGCGGAATTGTATCTCCCATGTTTCCTGTATGGTTCGCCTGAGCAACCTGAATCATATCGATTCCTGCCTCTTCAAGCATCTTGGCAAAACGGATTCCTTCTTCTGCCTCAAGTCCACCTTTTCCACGAAGTGATCCATCAGGATTTACTGTAATGATTGGCAGTTTATACTCAATCATAAGATCCGGTGCAGCTTCTTTGATTGCTGCTACTACTTCGAGTGCATATCTTGTACGGTTCTCAAGACTTCCTCCATACTGATCTTCTCTATGGTTCAGAATTTTTGAACAAAGGGAACCAAGAAGACGATCTCCATGTACTTCAATCGCATCGATTCCGGCTTTCTGTGCCTTTGCTGCACATGCCGCGATGCTGTTTTTAATATCTTCTAACTGCTCAACGGTTGCCTCTGTAACAAAATGCTGCATATCATGATGAAGTTTTGCATAAGCACCTTTGGTAAGTCTGTCGCATTCTTCCATCTGTCTCTTTGCTTCTTCTGCATTTCCCTCAGCCTGTGCTTTTGCAGCAGCCTGTCTTGCAATACCTGCCTCCATGATCATGCGTCCAACTCCAGGAACATCATACTCCGGATGGAACAGCTGAAGTGCAAGCTTACAGTCATACTTATGTAATGTGTCTGCCAGATTTTTATATACAGGAATCTGGCTGTCGTCATAAAGCTTTGGTGTCGGTGAAGCTGTTCTTACAGGAGCTACATCTCCGATAACAACATACGCTGCTCCACCTTTTGCAAGTCTTTCATAGAAGTTCAGACTTCTCGCCCCAATAGATCCGTCTCTTTCTTCATAACCTGTTGTAAGCGGTGGAAACATGATTCTGTTTTTAAAAGTAAGATTTCCGACCTTAATCGGTTCTGATAATTTATTCCCCATCTTTTTTCTCCGTTTTATTCATTTCTATATTTCTTTTCTATATTTGTTATTCTGAACTTTTCTTCAATTACAGTTCTTCTGCTAGTTTATGTCCTGCAGCAATTGCATCTTTCAGAGTTCCGACTTTATCACAGTCTCCGATAAAATGAACTCTCTCTTCTGTATTCTCTACTTTGTTCGGTGCATAACCAACTGCAAAGATCAGTGTATCCGCATCTGTGATATGATACTCCTGTCCGTCTTTCTCATAAGTGATCGTAGTCTCATCAACCTTCGTCACTTGACTGTTCAGTTCAATCTTTACACCTTTTCTCTTGAGTCTCATTGTCAGCTGACTCTTAGCTGCGCCGCCTTCTCCCGGCATCAGTGACGGTGTCATCTCAATCACTGTGATGTCACGGTTTGCAGGGAACATGTCATCAATCAATGGTGCAAGATAATCTGCAGTTTCACATCCGACAGATCCGCCCCCGAGAATAACGATCTTTCTTCCCGGGTATTTTCTTCCGGCAAGGACGTCATCGGCTGTCATTGTCTGCTTGAACACTTTGAATGGAGGAATTTCCTTCGGAACTGCTCCTGTAGAACAGACAACCTCATAATCCTTAAATTCTCCCGCAAGCATTTCCGGTGTTACTTCGCAGTTCATGCGGACTTCGATTCCTTCGTTCTTCAGACGACGTGCCATGAATTTAATCACTTTACAAAGTTCCTGTTTAGCGATCGGAACTGCTGCCAGTCTTAAAAGACCTCCAAACTCTCCGCTTTTTTCGCAGAGAATAACTTCATGTCCGCGTTTCTTCGCAACATAAGCTGCTTCCATTCCCGCCGGACCCGCACCGATCACAAGAACTTTCTTCTTCTCATCTGCTTCTTTGATCTCGTCAGACTCTACAGATGGATTCACTGTACAGCTGATCGGATTACCAAACATAATTCCTGTCAGGCAGCGTCCACATCCAATACATGGACGGATATCATCTGTTTTTCCTTCTGCAGCTTTATTAACAAACTCACTGTCACACAGGTTCGGACGACCGATCATACAGATGTCAGTCTTTCCGTTAGCAATAAGTTCTTCTGCTACCCACGGCTCATTAATTCTTGCAACTGTAGATACCGGAATATTCACATGCTTTCTGATTTCCTCACTTGCATGTGCATGCGGTGCCGGTGATGTACCAGGTGCAGGCATGGAACTTCCTCTCTTGATCGTATTTCCTCCGGAAACATGGATAAAATCAACGCCTGTTTTCTCAAGCTGTTTGGATACATAGATCATGTCGTTCAGTGTCAGACCACCTTCACTGTACTCATCTCCTGAAATACGAACATCAATGATGAAATCATCGCCGCAAAGTTCGCGGATCTTCGCAATTACTTCAAGTGTCAGTCTGAGACGTCCGTTAATGTCTCCGCCGTATTCATCTGTTCTCTTGTTATAAAGAGGTGTAAGGAATCCACCAAGCAATCCATGTGCATGTGCACACTGGATCTCAACTCCGTCTCCACCTGCAATTTGGAAACGGCGTGCTGCCTCCCCGAACTGCTGAACAAGTACATGCAATTCTTCAACAGTTACAGCTCTCGGAGCTGATTTTGCATAATAAGGTCCAACATTAGAAGGGGCGATCAGCTGCGGTGTTCCCGGAATCGGGAATGCCATGTAAGCCGGATGGAATAACTGTGCTAAAATCTTCGTATCATACTGATGTACTGCATCTACCAGCTTCTTCCAACCCAGAATATAAGAATCATCATAGATAGACATATCTCCCGGTAAATATGTATATACTGGCTCTACAGTCGTAACTTCTGTAACAATCAGTCCGACTCCCCCCTTCGCTCTTGCTGAGTAATGCTCAACCAGTGCGTCTGTTACATAGCCTTTATCTGCCATGTTTGTAGAGATCGGCGGCATAAAGATTCTGTTTTTTACCGTAGTCTTTCCAATTTTAATTGGTTCGAATAAATGTGGAAAATATTCATTCATTTTCTGTTCCTCCAATTTTTTCTTAATTAAATATCAATCCTGCAAAAATTGATAATTTTTTCACTATTATATTATATCAGTTTTTCATTCATTTTGCTGTTTTATTTGTATGATTTTTACAACCTATTCTCTTGCAAATTATTTTGATTATGCAAATATTCAAAAAGAGTCTTTGAATTATGCGAATTTTCACACAATCCAAAAACTCTTTTTGTTCATCTTGTTCTTTTGTCTTACGATTATTTTAACTTACAATCATTTCTGCTTCTGTGTATATCTTAACTTTAGACCTTGAGTACTGACGAATCTTTTTATCCAGTAAATCCATTGCAAGAAGAATACCTTCTGTGTCAGATATTCTCACTTGTACCAACTTTAGATCCTGGTATATATAGTCAGGAATCATACCAAATCCGACAACTTTCACTTCCTGTGGGATGTTCACACCATACTTTCGAAGCGCCGTCAACGCACCAATTGAAATCTGTTGATTTTCAAATAAAATTCCTTGCGGAAGCGGATTTTTTCTCAACCAGTCTAACAAAGTCTCCATTATCCTTGGAATTTCATCTCCAAGATCAAGAATATATTTTGCTGATGCAGTATCTTCGTTAAACTTTGTATTTAAAAACGCTTCCTTACGAACTCGATAATTATAATTATCTTTCCCTGTGCAGAAATAATAAATATCTGATGCACCTTCCTTGTACAGATACTCCACAGCACTTTTTAGCATTTGTCTATTGTCTGCACATACACTGCTATACCGACTATCTGGAAGTTCACAGTCATAAAGAACCAATGGCTTTTTGATTCTTTCAAGCAGGTTTTGATCTTCTTCTTTTAATTCGGTTCCAAAAAGAATAATGCCTGCCACAAAATCCATATTACATTCCGTAATTACTGCTTCTATTTGCGCAATGTCATCATTTAAATACGTCACTCCATAAAGATATCCAAGTCTTCTTGCTTCAGAATCAAATGTAGCAAGTACATCTGACCAGAGATCTGTTTCTGAATTACACGCAGCACCTTTGCTGTGATTAACGATCACTATTTTGATCATCTGATTCACCGGATGGCCAGACACTGTAACGATATTCTCTTTTACTGGAATTACTCCGTTGTTCTTTTTCATTTCTTCCAGACATTCCAAAACCATCCTTCTAGTTTCTTCATTCACACCGGGTTTTCCATTCACAGCAAGCGATACTGTTGCTTTGGAAACTCCGAGATGTCTTGCAATGTCTACCATCTTTATCTTCATGTGTAATGCCTCATATTTTCTAGATTGTAGTAAAATTAATTTCGAAATCGTCGTATATTCGAACTTTAACGATTTCTGAAAATGAATACTGTTCGTAATCATCATTCTCAAAATCATATACCAGAATCATCTCTCTGATTGGATCAACAATCCAGTATTCTCTTACTCCAGCAGTTCGATATTTAAACAATTTAATATAATAATCCATTCTTTTACTGCTAGGAGACACGATTTCAATAATCCAATCCGGAGCTCCATTACATCCTTTATCGTCAAGTTTATTTTTATCACATATTATAGAAATATCCGGTTCTACATAATTAACATTATTGTTATTTAAAAATACTGCAAATGGCGCAAGATATACTTTGCATGCCCCTCTTTTCATATCAATATAATCTGCAATTTTTCGATAAAGAGAACCAATTATTTCTTGGTGACGCCGAGATGGGGGTGCCATCATATAAATCTGACCATCAATTAATTCAGCTCTTTCTCCTTCTGGAAGATTGTAAATATCTTCCATTGTGAAAATACGGTTCTGTGCTAATGCCATACATACACCTCATTTCTTATAAACGCTATATTATTCAACAGTTTTCATTACTTTTAAGTATAACAAAATCTATCAAATAAACATAGTTCTTATGATAAATCAACTAAAAAAATCAAGAAGAAAAAACTATTTTGTTTTTACTTCTTGATTTTATCATAAATTAAAACATTATCTGAGAATAGATTCTTAGAATTTACCAGCCTTTGCAGCTTCCTCAACAGCAACTGCTACAGCAACAGTCATACCAACCATCGGGTTGTTTCCTGCTCCGATAAGTCCCATCATCTCAA
>OGWX01000973.1_pt1 | contig 19700 bp, 14 predicted proteins | sample 1576151 | NCBI WGS metagenome assembly OGWX01 (sample SAMEA3541591, study PRJEB24748) | human gut metagenome | biome: human gut; feature: human-associated habitat; material: faeces | place: China | collected 2012
ATTAAAATGAACATTACTTAAATTTTTGATTAATATTTCAATTTCATGCAAATTAGCTGAATTTGTATAAATAGCCGTTTCATATTTTGTATTATCAACAAGATTTTTAAATTCTTTATATAAATCAATCTTATCTAAGATAATATCATCCCAAGACACACCATAATAGAACCACCAAATGTCTTTAAAACGAATCATATTATGCATTAGCCAAGGTTTATGTGTATATGTATAATGAATTACTTTAGGAATTCCATTATACATATCATACCAGCCCATATTTCTATGTAAGCTTTCCAGACAATCGGAACCCACCTGTAAATTATATGTTAATGATAATCTATACCATCTATCCTTAAACAACATATTTAATATACCTTGATCCGCATAAACTTGATTATGATATTGAACAGTTAAATCCATTAATTGATTTAATATATGGTTCTCTTTCCAATACGCATTATCAATCAACAATAAACCTGCATTAAAGCCTGAATCTGTTGTCGGTAAATCCGCCACAGCACCAACAGGACATCCATTTAATTCCATATTAAATAATTCATCCAGTGAATCCGTCACAATCATGTCGCAATCAAGATATAACACTCTATCTTCTTCTACATATTCAGGAATTAAATATCTAAAGTAAGTTTGGTATTTAATATGCGTCGACGGACAATTAAACTTCTTAAAACTATCACCCGAAACCTTAATATTTAATATTTCCGAATTAAAATAAGACAACCTCTTTGTCATCAATTGAAACCACTCAATTGGTAGATCCTCATTTAAAATATAAAACTTAATATTTTTATTATGCGCACAAATAGATTTAATTGTTGTTTCCAACTTATCCATATAACTATTATCACACGCTAAAACAATCGCATTTCTCATTACCTTTTACCCCTATAAAAAAATGGACATGTCCTTAAACATATCCATTTTATCACACTATTCAATTAAGGTGACTCCCACTTTCCATATCTGATTCAAGAAATTTAGATTCAATGTAGCCAAACGATTATGCTTATCATATTTAATAATATAATCATCCATATTTACAAGTGGACCTCTTGTCACATGAATCTTATTATTGAGTAATACACCATAAGACATACGAAGAATCTTCTTTTCATCCATCAACATCGTAAGAATACGAATCTCTTCATCTGTTAATGCAGAAATATCCTCTTTATATTTTAATTCATGAATAAAAACACTCTCCAAAGGAAACTTTCTAAAAATACGATCCACTTCTACTTGTGACAATTTACTCACCACAAATACATAGCCACCGAATAAAGTTCGCAATTGAATCTGTTTAGAAACCCTATGATAAAATTCCATCTTAGGACTAAACGCAAAAATACCCTCGTTTTCATTCAAGTATTTACATACTTCCTCTTCCTTAGAACGTATGGTCAATAATACATACCAATGTTCATCCAAATTCATATATAAAACCCTTTCATCGCATATACTAAAAGTATAAAGTGGTTAGTTAGCTATGTCAAATCTATTAAAACGGTAAATCAATCTCTGGTTCTTCCTCTGATTCAAAAGTCGGTAAATTCTTTAAATCCAATTCTTCAAATCTTTCATAATCAAAATAAGGCTCATCGATGAACGGATTCCAATTCATACAATAACTATATACATACTCCTTTTGTTTGTCTGTCAGACCACAAAGTAGTTCATCAAGTTCTTCTTCCTGCTCCAACTCATCCCACCAACGCGTATCATACGCACTATGACCAGATTCCACCCACATTTCAACTCGCTCTTTCTCTTTCTTTGTGAGCTTATGCTTTTTTTTAAATCTCTTTAATTCATCCATACGGACTCTATATTTACTCTTCTTTTTCATACACCAAAAAATAAGGGTATACATACGCATACCCTAATATCTACTATAAACTTTTCAATTCTTCTGTAATAGCACGGATAGCTTCATCGACCTTAGAAGCATCCTTACCACCGGCTTGAGCCATATCTGGCTTTCCACCACCATTACCAGAACAAATTTGAGCCGCTTTCTTAACCAATTGACCCGCATGTACGCCAGCCTTAACAGCCTCTTTACCTGCACCAGATACGAAGACAACCTTTTCTCCATTTGTGTTCACGAAGAAAACAACCATCTTGTCATCACTAGCCTTTAAGTTAGAAACAATATCCTTCAATGCACCTGCATCCATTCCAGAAACAGATTTAATCAATACATTGACTTTTCCAAAATCCTTAGCCTCAGTAGCCCACTCTTTAGACTTCAAAGTAAAGATTTGGTTTTTCAAGTTATCGATTTCCTTTTGCATATCGTGCATAGTCTTATATGCAGCTTCAACCTTTGTATCAATATTCTTAATACCCTTTTGTTTCGCACTATCCGCAATATTCTCTAACATTGCATGTTCAGACGCAAAATCTTCATAAGCCGCAAATTTAGTCTTAGCCGTAATACGACGAGAATCTGAACCAATACTTTCCTCACTAATGATCTTGCATAAACCAATCTGAGCTGTGTTTTCTACATGACATCCAGCACAGAATTCCTTAGATACATCACCCATCGTTACAACACGAACTGTATCTCCATACTTCTCATCAAACAATGCAGTGGCACCAGACTTCTTAGCCTCTTCAATAGGCATTACCTCTTTCGTTACTGGATAAGCCGCACTAATATATTCATTCACAATACGTTCTACTTCAGCCAATTGTTCAGCCGTAACCTTTTCATAATGATTAAAGTCAAAACGTAAATATTCAGGACAATTATAAGAACCAGCCTGGTGAATATGATCACCCAATACCTTAACTAAAGCTGACTGCAACAAGTGTGTACAAGAGTGGTTTGCCGTAGTAGCCAAACGATCTTTGACATTGACTTCACCATGTAAAGACATACCCTTTTCTAATACACCACTATTGATTTTAACTGTGTGAATATGCTGTTTATTACGCGTCTTTTGAACATCCAATACCTCTACTTCTACACCATCCGCAGTAAATGTTCCCTTATCGGCAACCTGTCCACCACTTTCTGCATAGAAACAAGTCTCATCTAAAATGATCATACCTTCATCTTCTAAAGAATCAACCATTTTACCCTCAGAATTAAATAACGCAATGATCTTACCATCACAAGTTAAGTGATCATAACCAATAAATTCACTAGGCTCATTGAAGTTCATCAACTCTTCATTTTGAGACGCAAAAGAATCCTTTACATTACGCGCATTACGAGCACGCTCTTTTTGTTTGTTCATTTCTGCATCAAACTCATCATGGCTTACTGTAATTCCACTTTCCTCAGCAATTTCCTGTGTCAATTCAAATGGGAATCCATACGTATCATACAATTTGAAGACAACTTCTCCACTCAACTTTCCATCCTTAGCCTTGCTGATTTCTTCGTCTAGTAATGCCTGACCAACCTTTAAAGTCTTTTTGAAAGTTTCTTCTTCAACCTTAATCAACTTCTGGTTGAACGCAACATGCTCCTGTAAGTATGGATAGAAATCCTCCATTAAATCCGCAACAACAGGAACTAGTTTATATAAGAATGGTTCATCCAAACCTAATTTTAAACCATAACGAACAGCACGACGAAGTACACGACGAAGTACATAACCACGACCACTATTTGAGAAGTTAGCTCCATCACTCAACGCAAAAGTCACTGTACGAACGTGGTCTGCAATAACACGGTAAGCCATCTTATATTCACCTTCATAAGGATGTTTTGCCATAGCTTCCGTTGCACGAATAATAGGCAAGAATAAATCGGTATCGAAGTTTGTTTCTCCATCCTGAACTAAGGCAACCAAACGCTCAAGACCCATACCTGTATCAATGTTCTTCTGAGGAAGTTCCTTATAATCTTTACGATCAATACTTGGATCACAATCATATTGAGAGAATACAACATTCCATACTTCTACATAACGATCGTTTTCCATTTCATCAAAGAATAATTTTTCTCCCAATCCCTCAGGATCATATTTTTCTCCACGATCAAAGAAAATTTCACTGTCAGGTCCACCAGGTCCCTTACCAATTTCCCAGAAGTTATCATCAGTCTTTAAGATATGACTAGGGTCTACACCACAAATTGTAGTCCATACTTCATAAGCACGCGCATCATCTGTATATACAGACACATACAATCTGTCCTTATCAATACCCATCCATTCTTCGCTTGTTAAAAATTCCCACGCAAACTGAATCGCTTCATCCTTGAAATAATCTCCAATTGAGAAGTTTCCTAACATTTCAAAGAAAGTGTGGTGACGAGCTGTACGCCCTACATTCTCAATATCATTTGTACGAATTGATTTCTGCGCATTCGCAATACGATTTGAGGCCGGTTTTTCACTACCATCAAAATATTTCTTCAAAGCCGCAACACCCGCATTGATCCATAATAATGTTGGGTCATTGTGCGGAATCAAACTTGCGCCCGGCTCAATCATATGCCCTTTAGATTTAAAATAATCCAAGAACATCTGACGAATCTGATTACCAGTTAATTGTTTCATCTTTTCTTTCCTCCAATAAAAAAACGCTCCTATTTCTAGGAACGTATAATTACGCGGTACCATCCTAGTTCATTTTTCAAAATCGAAAAATGCCCTCAATTCACTCGTTAACGCCGACTACGTTTCAACTCCAAAGTAGCTTCAAACTAAAAGACTCGAAGAGCTTTCACCAAACGCCCTCTCTCTTTTGCACTAGCCTTTTTAATCCTACTTATCTTCTTCACTGTCGAATCGATAAAATTTTAACACTCTTTCCATATTTCTGCAAGACGAATCACACCATCTAACATCAATTCTTTACTCATACTCGCAAAAGACAATCCCACACGCCCATTTAAAATACTAATTGCGACACTATGCGATTCACACAAATCTCGAAAGCGTGATACATCCACATCTAAATTTAACCAATACGCCATATATGTCTCATCCAAAATATACGAACAACTCATATACGTATCCATCAATTTTTTTAAATACAAATGCTTCTCCTTATACTCACGAACAAGCTTTCTTAAATGCTTCTGCAAATACCCATCCACAATATACTGTGTAAAAGCCACCTGCTCAATTTTACTCGTCGTCGGACCAAAATAAGAAGCACTATACTTATGCATATACTCCTCATTTAAAATCATATACCCAATACGAAGACTCGGTAACAATAGTCTTGAAAACGAAGAAAAATAAATCACATTCTTACTTTTCGAACACAACGAAGTCTTGATCTTAGAAGCATACACTAGCTCCCCATTATAATCATCCTCAAGAATCAAAACATTCTCTAAAGAAACCAATTCCTCACGAATTCTTTCACTCATAGACTGTCTATCCGACGTAAAACAAGTTGTATTCACATAGACAACATCCACATTCAACCTTTTAATATCCTTCACAAAAGAATTTGGATTCAAATATTCCACATGAAAACCATACGACAAAAACACCTGCTTCGCCTGATCATCCACTAAAGTGCTTAAACCAATCACCTTTGACTTATCCAACATCCCACAAAATATATACAACAAAGACTGATAGTTTGAACCAATCACCATCTGCTCAGGAAAACACAAAATATTCCGATTCTGATACACATACTTACATAGAGCCTGCCTTAATCCATACTCACCCTGTGCTAGACCATAACTTGACATCAAACGCTTATCATTCAACACCAACTTCATATATCGTTTCCAAATCGTCGTTTCAAACGAATCAAAAGAAACCGACTGAATCCGAAAATCATAATCATACGATTTTTCTTTATGACTCGAAGAATAATCCAAGATTTCCTGATGCAGTAAGATACGCTCCGGATTCATGCTCACCACATACCCCACTTTTTCTTGACTCGAAATAAACCCATCCAAAACCAACTTATTATACGCATTTTCCACCGTAGTCTTAGACACATTCATCTTCTTTACACATTCACGAATCGAATCCACACGATCCCCATACTTTAAGATCCCAGAAAGAATCGATTCCTTATACATCTCATAAATTACCTGATACTTCTTCATGCAACTGTCCCCTAATTATTTTTTATAATTGTATATTTTTTTATATACAGAAACAAGTATAATAGTCATTAAGTTACAGAAAGAAGGAAAGATTATGAAAAACAAACAAACATACGAAATCGTACTAACCGGACTAGGTATGGCACTCGTATTTGTCGCAACCATGTTCATCAAAGTACCAAACGCATTAGACGGATACTTCAATCTAGGAGACGGATTCATCCTATTATTCGCAAGCTTTTTAAATCCATTTGAAAGCTTCTTGATTGGAGGCTTAGGAAGCGCACTAGCCGATGTAGCCGGAGGATACGGCCACTACTTCTTCTTTACCCTAATCATCAAAGGACTAGAAGGAATCGTAGTATCACTACTAATGAAAAACTACTCTAAACCGAAACAAATCGCAAGCTACGTATTGGGATCTGTCATTATGGTATTTGGATACTTCATTGCCAAATACATATTAAAAGGAAGCTGGATTGTAGCCGCAAGTGAAATTCCAGCCAACGTAGTCCAAGGAGCTGCAGGTATTGTGATTGCACTTATTGCATATCCAATGGTAAAGAAAATCGTACAAGATAAGTTAAACTAAAAGAGAAATCAAAATCGATTTCCCTTTTTTATTTACAACGAACTGTCACTCTATTTTTCGCATCCAAAGTACACGTAAATAAAGTCAAAGGATAATCTGAAGAAGTCATATCCTCAACACTATCCGGCGTTAAAGTTTCAATTAAAACAACACGATATTCAAAATGATTTCCAAGTGCATCCGTAAATACGACCTGACTACCCGGATCTAAACTATGAATTCTTCCAAAATGAAACCAAGAATTATGTGCCGCAATCACCATATTCTCCTTATATACACTACCCGAATATCGACAAGGCGCTAGTTTCATCAAATCGTACGTAAATTCACTCGTAACCGGAAGCTTAATGTCCAAAGAAGGAATCTCAATCGTTCCAATACAAGATAAACCATCCAGTTCTACTTCAGGCATATCCATATCCGGATCAATCCATATGTCTGGATCCAAATCATTCTTTAAATTATAGGCAGCCAATATATCTTCTTCACTCTTTCTAGCCCGAAACGTATCATACACATTAAACAAAGTGAGTCCTAAGGCCAGTACAATGCAGATACAGCCAATATACTTTAGAACTTGCTTACGCATATACATCCAAGTCCCACAAACAATAATACAGGTACTGGCCACCACAATTGACCTGTCAAAGGAAGATTTGATTCAGGCTTTGCAGTATCAACGACCTTAGTCAGACTATTTTTTATTACAATATGATCCCCTTCTCGATAAGAACTCACACTATATCCAGAAGGAACACTTGTCTCAACACAACTCCATCTCATATGACCCGACAAATCATTCCAAGCATATGTCCAATGATTTTCTTCACTTAATTCCTGATGATCTACGACCTTGCCATCCCCAAGTAAATCGACACCAATAGAACTTGGACGATTCTTCTTGTCGTCATCCTTCCATACTTTTTGAACACGCAAAGAATTCGTTTCAACTCTAGGCTCATACTTTAATTCAACATCACAATCTTTATCCACATAAACAACAGAAACCGACATTGTATAATCCGCATTATCTAAAGCCTTCACTAAATAAACGCCTTTCAATAAATGAGAAAATAAAGCCTTACCATCTGAATCTGACTTCACTTCATCATCACATTCAATCTTATCACGATCAATATAATCACCAAGAATATTCCAATCCTGTGAAACCGAATAGGATTTAAAAGCACCCATCAAATTATAATCCGCATCCGCCACACGATATAAGCGAACATCTATATCTGAAGCTGGACAAGTCACTGTTAAACTCGAATAATCACTTGCGAAAACAGGAGTACATACAAGAACAAAAAGAAATATACACAATACACTACGAATTATTTTTTTCATGTCCTTTTAACCTCCATATCTTCGAAACAATAATACCAACCAACAAGAATACAACACCAACACAAGAAGCCACCACTAAAGTATCCACTCGAGCTGCATCTGAAGTAATATTTGATTCATCATACAAACTATCCACCACACGATGACCACGAACCATCAAGCGCTGCGTATTAATACCATACGGCGTACACGTAAGTAACGTACAAAGATCTTTACCTTCTTCAATCTCTAAAGGACCATAATCCTCAGGCTCTACAACCGAAATCTTATCCACCTCATACGCCAAAACCTTGCCATACACATGCAGATAAAATAAATCCCCCTTTTCAATACGATCAATATCCGTAAATAAACGAGCACTCGGAAGCCCTCTATGACCAGAAATAACACAATGCGTACTACTACCACCAACAGGAAGCGAAGAACCCTCTAAATGACCAACACCCACCTGTAAAACAGAATCATCCACACTATGATAAATAGCCAACTTACAATGAATCTCAGGTATCGTGATATATCCCATCATACCCGTACCATCCGCATTTAATAGACTCTTATATAAACTAAGTTCTGAATCATCAGGCGTAAAACGACCACTATTAGAAACCAACCCAGAATTATAGGAAACAGCCGAGTCTATCGCAGCCTGCCTATCCTGATCATCCATCTTAGCTAAAGTATCCGTATAATTTGCCACAACAGCCGTTTGATGTTTAGAATTCCAATAATTACTCACTGTTGGATATAACAATAAGGAAAGGCCCGTAATAAAAACAAGTATCGCAATTATAGTTGAAATATGTTTTCTCATCTTACAACCCTCTCCCTATCATCAAATCAATTACTATTTATTCTTAACTCTTCTTTTAGTTGCCAATACAACACCAGAACCCAATACTAATGCTCCACCAATCAAGTAGATCATTGTAGTACCAGCACCACCTGTACTTGGTAATACTGTTCCTGTCTTGTTCTCTACATTCACTTGATTAATTAGTGAATTATTTTCATCTCTATCTTTATTATCCACGATTAAGGTTCCATCATCATTGATTACAACTTTAATTCTCTTAGCCAATTTATTATATCCTTTTGGTGCAGAGGTTTCTTCTAACCAATAAGTACCTGGCTTAAGACCTTGAATACTAAATTTTCCTGTGTTGTTTGTTGTGATTTCTGTAATTCCATCTTCACCAGTCATAGCCAACCGATAATTTGTAGTATCTGTTTTCTGTACTAATTTATATATATTTCCATTTGTTTCTGCATCGTAAAGACTGAATTTTGCGTTTGCTAAAGTATTAGTTGTATCACCTGTGTATTTTAAAACATTAATTCCATAAGTTATTGTATGCGTTGTACTAGTTGTCGTATTATTTTTTTCACCATAAGTTAAATGGGTAGTATTGTCATTGTTGTCATGAATTTCTGCATCACCATTTAAAGTAGCTGAATATGTAACTTCAATCTTAGTAGTGTCATTAATTGTCTTTAAGAATTCTTCTTTAAATTTAATATCAAACGTACATTTATCTTCCGCATTTTCGACTACTTCATAATCTGTTGTTGAATTTAAATAATTAGTTTGACCACTTACCTTTACTTTAACATCCTTATTGAAAGTAAAACCTTTTTCCATTGTATCGTGTAAAACATAAGATTGCGCACCTTTTTGTGCAGTAATAGTAGTCTTAAAATTAATAGTTTCTCCGATATTTGCAAAATTACTCTCCACATCTGTATTATTTTGAACAATCTTTTTTTCAACTGAAGGTACACCATTCTTTTCTTCAATTGTCGCAGTTGAATTTGTAGTATTTAAACCACAAAGTGCTCCCACACTAGAATCTACCAAGTAATAACCTAAATCTAAATTATCAAAAGTTACTGTGTTATTAGAAGCTGTTGCTGTACCCTTGTTACCAATGTTATTTGTAGTTGCATAAGCTAACGCTTTTTGTGCAAATTCTGCTTTTCGACTATCAGTTATAGCCCCGTTCCAAGTTACATATCCATTTTTGTTAATATCAAAATATTTAATATTAGCAGAATCTGCTGCTTCACTGATAAAGTCATTCCAATCCGTATTTGGTTTATATGAATAATTACCTATTTCTTCACCCTGTTCATTTTTCTTTGGTTCATAACTTTCTAAATCTAAAAGCTTATAAATAGTATAAGTTTGTCCATTAACAGCGTTATTTATTGTAATTATTCCTTTTTCTGTTGTTACTGTAGTTCCTTCATCAGCTTTTACATTACTACTCATTGATACTACCATCATGAGCGCAAACATAATGGCAGCAATTTTCTTAATTAGTTTCATTTCTTTCTCCTATTCTTTGATTTGTCATTTAAATGATTCTTTTTATTTATATTTGTCAGAACTATCAAGCTTGCTAAAACCAACATCGTACCTGATATCCTGTAAATCAGGGATCCATACCCACCTGTGGAAGGCAGTATTTTAGTACGGCTTCTATTTGTAACAGTCACCGTTTGCCCGTTTATCGCAGCATTTGTAGATTCACCTTCTCCTTTATAATCTACTGTATACTGCAATTTATTTATTGTTACTTCTTTTGAAGAATCAACAATCGGTTTATTTGCATCATCTAGTTCATAAACGTAATATGTTTTGTTTAAATCCAGATTCACAAATTTGGCTTCTTTTTCTTCTTGATCAGAAGGACCAAATTCTATAGAAACAATATCTACTGGATTCTTTAAATCTGTATTATCATACAAACCAAATCTATAAGTTCCACTCACCGATTTTTTTGAATTTCCTGCTGCATCGTTAATGAAATTCTTTTTAATAACAATACCCTTCTTTTGGTTTGTTAAATCAAGCTTAAAATCCGCTGTACTATTACACTTTATAATGTCATCTCTTTTCAAACATTGATTTACATAGTCTGAATATGTTCCATTTTCTTTTTTGATACACATAATATAACGTACAGTATCATCCTTTATGTAACCATTAGGGGCACTTTCTTCTGTCACTTTATATATTGTGTTATAGTCCAATACCCATTGTGCACTAGATCCAAAGGTGATTTCACCTTGATCATTTGTAGTTTCTGACCATGTTTTGTCTGTTTGAACTTCAACAATTTCGTCATTTTTTAGTTCACATTTCGCAACTTTAAAAACTGCTCCTTGCAATCGCAAGTTAATATTGCTCGCATCTCGTTTAATTATTTTTAATTGAGGGCTATTTGAACTTTGTGTGCTACCACCTGCGTCATAAGTAAAGTTTTCAATTTTTACAGTCTCACCCCTCGAAGAACTATATCCCTTCCAATAAGCTGTATTCGTAACACTGACTTTTTCTCCAGGCGCAGCATTTACCGTTGCCGTATATGTAATTTTTAATTTTTTATCCTTAGGAATTTCTATTTCTAATTTATTATTTTCATAAGATACACGTGCATCTACTTGTTGACCTTGAGTATCTTTTACTTTAATTGTATCCAAATCTAAAATTAAATTACTTCCCAATTCATCCACTAATTTTAGCTTATTATCTGCACCATTTGATGGTAAATCTTGATTTAATGAATTTGTTTCAATTGTATAATTAATTTTTTGTCCATTTTGTACCTGGCTCTTCGTTATATTCTTCATTGACAAAGTTACATTAGAATACGCACTATCTATATTCTTTGTACCATCTGCATTTTGAAGAATAACATTATTTGTGAATTTCACCTCTTCTGATCCAAGCAATACTTTCGGGTCCGTTACTTTACAAACAACCTGAACATCTACTGAATATTTATCAGTAACCTTTCCTGCATAAAAATCACCTAATTCAATTAAAGCTTGATTTCCTTTTACGTAATAGATTGTTTTCCTAGACTCATTATCATCATCATCTGCAGTAATACTTTTTGAAGTCCATCCTTCACCAAGATTCTCTATAATCTTCGATTGTATTGATCCATTATTTTTCTGTCCTTCACCAATCCATTTGATACGTATATATGCCAACTGCATACCATCTGGAATCTGTTCTAATACACGATAACTTCCAGATAAGTCTCCTGAATAATTTACTTTAAAGGCCCATGACGCATATAAACCAGCACCTGTTTCTTTTAATTCATCTTTTACTATTCTAGTTTTTGGTCCCCCAACCGTATTCTTATCCGTACCATCCATATTACTTTTAATGTTTTGACCATCATAAGTAAATGTTTGGCCTAATTCTTTTAAAATGTTTTTACCACCACAAAGATCCTTTGTAGCATTACCCCTTTCAATAAAATTTACTCCATCATCACTAGTTTTTATACTATTTTTAAAAACATATGTTTCACGATATTTAGTTGGTAAACTCTCTGGTTCACTTGTAACCACAAAATAAAGATTATTGTCATTTCCTAAAGTTATATCTTGAGTTGATTTCAGTGTTAATTCACTGTATCTATCTTCACCAGAAAAATTCTTACTACTTCCCATACTTTGTTCAAATAAGTTTTTATCTAATTCTTTTAATGTTTTATTATTCAATAAACCCGTTAGATCATTGCTATTGATTTCATCAGGGATCACACCCTGATAAACTCCAACTAAAGAATCAGAATGTAGATATGAAGTTATCAAATCTTTATCTATAGATATACAATCTTGAAATACAGTTCCTTTTGGTATAGATGTACCCTTCACTTCAATTAGCCAATATAACTTACCATTTACCCAAGAAGTTGCATCCTTTTCTGCCCTAACATAATCCCAAGCTTTTTTATGTACATTCATACTATAATTACCAGAAACAATTACTTCTTTAGAATTCGATACAATATCCGATATATCAATATCTGTTCCATTTCGATTTACTTTTCCACTTAATATAAATGTATTCTTCAAATTCAATTCCGTAAAAGAAGCAGTTTTTGATTGAGCTACATAATATGTAAATCTATACGCATTCTTTCCGTTCTTCCAATCCATATCAGAAGGTATTAGGCTAAACTCATGTAAGGAATCAATTTTAACCCATTTTGTTTCCTCTGTTTGATAAATATCTTTCGTAGAATCATATTTCATGCTTTCAACTTTGGCATACCCCACATACACCATCTTATCTGTATTTAAATTATCCTTCATTTGAATACTTTTTACATCAAACTCATTTTTAGTTTTATTCACATCAACTGTATACTCATAACTACCTTTAGGCACGACAAAAGAATTATCTGTTGATGAATCTTGTTTAATGTGACCATTCTCAATCAAATATTTTCCTTCTCCATTAGAAATCGTTATTGTTTTTTCATCATTTGTTTTTTTCACCGACACGCTTTTCACTCCATGAGTATTCATTTAAAGTTTGTACATTGTAAACACGATCAACCGCATCATTAAAATTCTTGCCTGCATTTGAAGCAGAAAACAAATAACGATTTTTTACATCTAATGTCCCAGATTTAATAGCCGCAAAAGCCTCTGGTTTTACAGTTAAAGTGTATGTCACATATAAAGAATCTCCAGGGTTTATTGTAATCGGCTTATCCGTTTTGCCAGTTAATTTAAATCTTGTTGGATTTCCATCTGAATCTGTCCAAATTTTTTTATACTCACCCTGATTTAATGACCACAAAATCTGAATATCTTTAATTTCTTCAAAATCTTGTTTCCCATCTCCTTTTTTGTAAAACTTTACTGAATCTTTATTATATGAAATATATTCTAATGCTCTACTGTCTGTTTTAATATTATCTCCCGCATAATTCAAATCATCAAAAAGTTCAAAATTCTTCAGTGAATAATTACTTCCATCTTTATGTAATCCAAATTCTAGTTTGTAAGGAATCAAATAATTACCATTCGCATCCTTTTTTATATCTCCATCTACACTTTTTTTCATCAAATCACTGTAATTAATTTGTGGAACAAAATTTGCCGTGCTATTATCCCTATCATAAACATTATTTTGATTCGTTTTAGAATAAACATGAGCTTCGTTCGTAATTGTATTTCCGTTTAAAGCTTTATTATCTGCCAACTTAACATAATATGTAAGGACACGCTTTTCATTAGGAGCCATATTACCAATATTCCAAACTAAACTTCCAGGATTTAGTTTTTCAGCTGCATTTGCTTCAGGTATAGGATTTACCTCATCACTAGTCTCAACACCCAAATATACTTTTCCATGTACAAAGCTTGTATTATTTTCGATTGTTTCAAAAGGATTCGGTTTAACCGCATTATCTTTAAGTATAGTTTCAGTTTTATCAATTCCAATATATGACACTAAATCTTTACTTTGAGTAAATCTATCAACAACAATTATATTTTTAGCACCATTTGAGCCTGCAGTAACTGTAATGGAATATTTAATATAATCATCATTTTTATCTTCTCCATCTTTACTACAAATCTTATTTACACTTATATCACCAAATCGTTCTAAAAAATCCGTTCCATAATTCAATTTAATACCATTTATATTAGTATCTAATTGACCATTAGGATCTAAGCTACTTAAATCAATCTTTCCTTCTACATAAAATTCACCAGAAAACGTACTCGTTTCCGCTCCAGATCCATCTAATAATTTTTGTAAATAATCTTTAAAATAAGTGACAACAACTTTACCATTATAGGCATTGATTTCACCAATTTTTTCATTTGTGTCTTTATCCATCATTGGAGCAGTTATACCTACAAAACTTAAAAAATTTGGAAGATTATAAGTAAATTTACAATTACACTTTTCCATAAATTCTTTTGTATGAATTTTCGGGAATTTAACTAAAATCTTTAAACTCGTATTATTCGGACTTTCTCCATTTGAGATTTCCGTCCATTGATCATTATTCTTTACATACAAAATGGTGGACTCAATATAATCTGGATGTTCATTTAAAACAAAATCTAAATTCGTTTTGGGCTCTTCTTGCTCATCTGTAGTTTGTTCAGCATCTTTTAATTCAGGTTCTGCTACTGTTTCTACATCATCACTAGGTTCTGTTGTATCCTGTTGAGTATTCTCTTCTTCTACAGGCTGTTCTTCTTCCTTTTCGTAACAATCTTCAGTATGTTGATGTTCTTCTTTATCACAAATTAACTTGTCATCTTGAAAACATTCCTCTGTATGAGTATGTTCTTCCATTCCACAAATGGTCTTACCCTCTAAAGTAATGGCCGGAAGAGTTAGTGCATAAACCACGCAAAAAACAACCACGCAAGAAAGGGCTAAAGTAATCCTTTTCCATTTCTTTAACCGTGCTTTATCCTTAAGTAGTTTTTTTATATATTCCGAAACCATGCTCTCTCACCTACTTTACACTTCCTATTTGATCAAAAGGCCAAATTCTAAAAATAATCTGCCCCTCTATTTGTTCTTTCGAAATATCTCCAATTGCTCTACTTCTAGAATCTATAGAAGTATCTCTGTTATCACCCATTAAAAACCAATGCGATTCAGACACCTGGTGTGGAAGATCAATATCACAATTTCCTAAAGCTTTTTCATTAAGATACTTTTCATCCAATACTTTGCCATCCACACTCACATTGCCATTCACATCAATATCTACCCATTGACCAGGACTGGCAATAACACGTTTTACCAACAACTTATTTCCCTGCCAAAAAGCTACAATATCTCCCGACTTTAAATCCGTATTCTTTACAGAAACAACATACTGACCCTGTTCTAAAGTAGGAGACATACTATAGCCATAAATAGATAATACGGGCATCCATAAAGTAGCTACTAAAACAGAAATGGCAGCTACTACAACCAATATACCAATCGTCCCCTTTAAAGTTTTACGATATACAGCCCTATCCTTTAATCGCTTCTGCTCCGATTCTATTTCTTCCATTGTTAAATCATTTGAATTTGTAGTATCCTTTTTCATCTCGCAAATGACATCCACCAACTCACTACGACTCAAATGCTTTAAATCTTTCTTCTCCATATCTAACCCCTATATTTATTGGTAGCGCTTACTTCAAGTTAGTAAAAAAAAGTCTACCTTGTAAACTTGTAAACCACTTTAGTAAAAAAATATTGCACAAATTATCAATAATGTATTCATAAATACATCAAATATCCCTTACCTATCAAGCATTTTAAGATTAACTAACTTTTGGTAATCTACATATTACGCGCCTTACAATCATTTTTCAAATACCTAAATTACAATGGTTATATTTATTTTGTGTTAAATATTGTATATCCTAAGTATTTACTTACATATTTTACTTTTTGGTTATATATGTGTCCCCCCCCCCCCGAAATAAACTCGATTAAAAAGTGCAACAGAATTGTTAAAATATACAAAAGAAAAACAGAATTCATTACGAATTCTGTTCTTTCCTATAATTCAATTGTAAGGTATTTTAAACCACCATATTTAACTTGATAACGATAAATATTATACATAAGTTCTAACCACTCTGTATCTGTAATCTGCTTTTTGCCAATACAATCAATCATCATGTTTTCAGACTTTTTTAAACACTCCATATTCTGAACCCACTTTTTATAATTCTTACTATTCGGCTCCAGTGCCATGTCTATGAGATCATCATACTTCTCATTTACAGCCTTATATATAACTCGAATATTCTCAATTGTAGGCTTTTCGATAGTATCAATGTAATCAAAAAATCTCATATATATTACCACTCCTTTGCATCGAACTACCCACATTATAAACCTCAAATATATACCTTGTATAGAAAAAAGCACCAATTAAGAAACTTTTTTGAATATGTTTATGATCTGATCATCTAATACATTCACATAAATTGGCTTAGAAATATACCCATTCATACCTGCAGCCATCGCCATTTCTTATCTTATCATCAAATTTAATTCTGACAACCATTCAGTTTTGTATAGTATTGACATATTTCAGTTTCAACCATATCATAATTAAAGAAACAGGTTTCCTGTTATCGAAAATATTGTTGCTTACCGGAAGCAACTAATAAATGTCCGGCTCGAAAATATTGTATGCTCACCGAAAGCATCTAATAAATGTTCGGCTTGAAAATTTGAGTTCTGCTTTTATGGCAGGACTTTTTTTCTTATATTTAAATGTTGTACCTACTATAGAAAAAAGTGTCATTTAAGACACTTTTTTGAATATGTTTATAATCTGATTTTCCAATACATTCACATCAATCGGCTTAGAAATATGCCCATTCATACCTGCTTCCATTGCCATTTTCTTATCTTCCTCAAACGCATTGGCCGTCATAGCTAGAATTGGAATACTTGCCTTTTTTACATTCTCAAATTGACGAATTTTTCTAGTCGCCTCATACCCATTCATATTTGGCATTTGAATATCCATCAAAATCAAATCATACAAATCCGCATCCACTTCAGATAAACGATTTACACAAGCTAAACCATCCTCAACACGATCCAATATTAAACCACTCTGTTCAAGTATAGCCATCGCAATCTCGGCATTTAAATCATTATCTTCCACAAGTAAAACACGCTTACCTTCTAAGATGGATTTTTCATCCAAAACATCCAATTCTTGATTCCATTCTATAGAATCCGCATCCGCTATTCTATGCTCAAAAGTAAGAGTGAAACAAGTCCCCTCATCAAGTTTACTCTTTACACAAATATCTCCATCCATCATGTCCACAAGATTTTTGACAATCGCCATACCTAGACCTGTACCCGACACTTTTCCAATCGTTGTATTGTATTCTCTAGAAAAAGAATCAAATAAAGTTGGAAGATAGTCTTCACTCATGCCAATACCCGTATCTTTGACTTGCGTTTGAATCCTGACATAACCCGACCTTGCACAATCAAGTTCCTTGACATCAATCGCAATATGACCACCTTCAGGCGTATACTTAAACGCATTTCCCACAAGATTCATTAAGATTTCACGAACCTTAAAACCATCCCACAACACATGTGTATGATCCACATCTACACTCATTGTAAATACGATATTCTTTTCTTGTGCACACGACTCGAATACGCTCTCGATTTCTTCGACTACAAGCCCGACTTCTTCGGCTCTTTCTTCGACAACCATCTTACCACTCTCAATACGCGCCATATCCAGCACATTATTAATGATTGAAAGTAATAGCTTACCACTCTGCTCAATTTTATTTTGATAATCTACTAGGATTGGATCTGTCAAGTACTGCTTCATCAACTCGTTGTAGCCAAGAATCACATTCATAGGCGTACGAATATCATGCGACATATTGTTTAAGAAATCCGTCTTCGCCTTATTCGCATTTTCCGCCAATATATAAGCCTCTTTTAATTTCGCCTCCTGCATACGTTCCTTCTTGATCAAATCATCAATATTTCTTGTACCAATCACCGCCACACGACTACGATCCTTTTTATAAACATACGCAATACGTGTCTGATGATAAATAATATGATCACCCGTTTTAAATTCATAGGTCATTGAAAAATCATCTTGATTTGAACATAACGCATCTAACGAAAGCTGATCTAAGAAATTTTCACGACTTTCATCCGTCACAATCTCATCGGCATAAGCTGGCAATAATTCACACCACTGATTTCCATATTTACGACAAAAATCCGCAATACGCTTACCATTCTCACCCACTTCACGATATGAAAAGATTTGACCACTATCCAACTCCAACAATAATACGGAAAAGTATTCTTTACCAAGACCCTCAATAATCTCTCTTTGAAGTTCTAATACTTTTTCCCTCTTTACAATTTCATCAATCGGACGAAAACCCATTATAATCTTAAAATGATTCAAATCCTCATATAGAAATACTGCCCTTGCCCCCAAATTCGAAATTCCATTCTCATCCGGAACAATTTGAAAATGCCATTCCAAAGAACCCTGTTCCTTTAATGTACGCATTAAAGACTCATTTGATAAAATATCCATATAATTTGGACAAGAATCCTTCATCAGTACATTATCATAGAAATAATTTAAACTCTCACTATAACTATCCCAATTCATTTCAGCACAACCCGCATCCTGCTTAATAACTTCCACGGTATCTTGTTTTAAGTCACAAAGCACTAAAGAAGTATAATCCATAGTCAGTGCTGATAAGATATTATTTTGTTCCTTTTCCCGAATAAATTCCGTTACATCCGAAATATGTCCATGCAGTATAGAATTTCCCTCTTTCTCTACACTCTCACTTACATAGTGATATCCATCTTTTCCTAACAAACGAAAAACAGAATGAAATAGATCAAGATTACGATCTTCTGGATGCACCATATTCATTAATTTATTATCAAATCGAGTTTCAATCTCTTCCTTAGACCAACCAAAAATCTCTTGAAATTTTAAACTCACATATAAAAAGGGATATCCATCCTCTAATGAACACCGATGATATCCACCAATACGCCCACACACTTCTTGAATTGTCAAATCATTATCTATTATCTTCATAAAAAATCCCCTAATACCCATAACTCTATCAAACTCTCAATCCTATTTCAATCCACTAAAAACTACGGTTATATTCCCATTAAATAAAAGTAAACTCATTTGACTATATAGTAACACAAATTACGTTTAAGTTAGATGTATGCGTTTACACTCAATTAAAAAGTACAAATTATACTAAAATGTGCAAATAAAAAAGGTACATAAAGTACCTTCAGACTGTTGACAAAGTAACTGTCGACAGTCTTTTTAAAATCTGATAGAATAT
>OGWX01000993.1_pt1 | contig 19488 bp, 19 predicted proteins | sample 1576151 | NCBI WGS metagenome assembly OGWX01 (sample SAMEA3541591, study PRJEB24748) | human gut metagenome | biome: human gut; feature: human-associated habitat; material: faeces | place: China | collected 2012
GAAAAGATTGAGCAGATTCAAACAGAGGGACTTTTAGACGTGGTAAAAAGAGTATACGAGAATGTACCTTTTTACAGAAAAAAAATGGTGGAAAAAGGAGTAACACCTGACGATATAAAATCTTTAAAAGATATTTCTAAGTTACCTTTTTTAACGAAAGACGATTTAAGAGATGCTTATCCATATGGCTTATTAGCAGTACCTCTTAAAAATTGTGTGCGTATTCACTCAACTTCAGGTACAACAGGTAAGCGTGTAGTAGATTTTTATACTAAGAAAGATATTGATATGTGGGAAGATGGATGTGCCAGAGCCCTTGTGGCTGCCGGTGGAACAGATGAAGATGTAGTTCACGTAGCTTATGGATATGGTCTTTTCACAGGTGGCTTCGGATTAAACGGTGGTTCACAGAAGGTTGGTTCTTTAACACTTCCTATGTCATCAGGTAACACTGACAGACAGCTTCAGTTTATGACTGATTTTGGTTCAACTATTCTTTGTTGTACACCTAGTTATGCATCATATTTGGCTGAATCAATTGAAGAACGTGGTATCAAAGACCAGATAAAATTAAAAGCCGGAATTTTTGGTGCTGAAGCCTGGTCAGAGGATATGAGAGCTGACATCGAGAACAGACTTGGTATTAAAGCCTATGATATTTATGGACTTACAGAAATAGAAGGTCCAGGTGTTGCTTTTGAATGCGAAGAACAGAATGGTATGCATATTTGCGAAGACTATTTTATTCCGGAAATTGTTGATCCTGACACATTTGAACCTGTTCCTGATGGACAGATTGGTGAGTTAGTATTCACAAGCTTCGCTAAGGAAGCTTTTCCACTTATCAGATATCGTACAAAGGATATTACATATATTACCAGGGAAAAATGTAAATGTGGACGTACTCATGCACGTATTCACAGATTAATGGGACGTTCAGATGATATGCTTATTGTCAAAGGTGTTAATGTTTATCCTTCTCAGGTTGAAGAAGTTCTTATTAAACAGGGCATGCCTGCCAACTACCAGCTTATTGTTGACCGTGTAAACAATAGCGATACTATGGAAGTTCTGGTTGAAATGACACCTGAAATGTTCTCTGATAAAGTTAGCTCAATTGAGTCTAAGGAGAAAGATATTGTTACCGCTCTTAAGAGTATGCTTGGCATTTATGCTAAGGTTAAATTGGTTGAACCAAAGTCAATTACACGTTCAGAAGGAAAAGCAGTTCGTGTTATAGATAAACGTAAAATTTAGGAGGTTTTTATATGTATATTCATCAGATTTCAGTGTTCATTGAAAACAAACCGGGTAATATTGCAAACTTTACCAATTTTCTTGCCGAACACAAAATAGATATGCGTGCATTCCAGATTGCCGATTCAAGCGATTTCGGAATTATTCGTATTATTGTAGACGATCCTTTTAATACTCTTACTCTGTTAAGAGACAACGATTGGATTTGTAACCTTACACACGTTATTGGCGTTAAGCTTCCGGATGAGCCGGGCTCAATGGCTAAGGCAATGAACGTTATTGCTTCTAACGGCTACAGCGTTGATTACGTTTACGCCTTTCTTGCAAGAGGCACAGATGACGCCCTTATGGTATTCCGTGTCAAGGACGAGGATACAGACAAAGTTGCCGCATTGCTGGTAAGGAATGGAATGAAAACAGTGGACCAGGAAGACTTGACAAAGATGTAGGAATGGAAACACTTAGAAGTGGGAAATATCTTTGTCCGCACTTACTTTTCAGTAATTATCCAGAAATATGCCCGCACTTCTTATAGACATTCTCTTTATCATCTATCATATACTTTTGGGGTATGGGGGAATGATGAAGAGAATGTCTATAAGCACGCGGCTGTCGCAGCATGCGTCAGCCGCTACAAATAAAAAGAAGTGAAGCCCCTCTTATGCAAGCATAAGTGGTTCCACTTCTTTTTATTTGTAGCACTGGGCACACGTTGCTTGTGTGCTTCGCGATTATTCTACTGTGTATGGCATTAATGCGATATTTCTAGCTCTCTTGATAGCTGTTGTAAGAGCTCTCTGATGTCTAGCACAGTTTCCTGTGATTCTTCTAGGAAGAATTTTTCCTCTTTCAGAAACATATTTCTTTAATTTTGCTACATCCTTGTAATTGATCTCGTTATTTTCTTTTCCACAGAATACGCAGACTTTTTTTCTTCTGCGAGCCGGACCTCTTCTCTTAAATCCGCCTTCCGGTCTGCTTCCCTTTTCGTAAGCCATGATGATTCTCCTTTCCTAATTGAACGGCAGCTCCTCATCAATACCATCCGGGATATTCATAAATCCGTCTCCTGCCGGAGCGCTCGGCGCCGGACTCGGTGCAGACTGCTGATACATACCTCTGTTGGCTTCGCTCTCTGCTCTGCTCTCTGCGAACTCCTGCTCTTCCACGATCACTTCTGTTGTGTATACTTTCATACCGTCTTTATTCGTGTAGCTTCCTGTCTGAATACGACCGGAAACAGAAACCCGCATGCCCTGACGAAAATATTTTTCCGCAAACTCTGCCGAGCGGCCGAATACAACGCACGGAATAAAATCCGCTGTCGGTTCGCCGTCTCTTTTAAATCTACGGTCAACGGCAACTGTATATCTTGCAACTGCCGTTGTATTATCTCCCTGTGAATATCTGACTTCAGGATCTCTAGTCAACCGTCCCACTAAAACTGCCTTATTCATATATACCTCTTTCCGCTTATGCTTCCTGTTTCACGCATAAATATCTGAGTACGTTGTCCATGATGCGGATACGCTGCTCCACTTCTCCCGGAACTGTACTTTCAGCTTCGAAGTGTACGAAGTAGTAAAATCCTTCTGTCATTTTCTGGATTTCATAAGCGAATCTTCTTTTGCCCCACTCATCCACGTCTGTTACGTTACCGCCGAAACGTGTGATAAGAGCTTTCACTTTCTCGATTACGTTCGCTCTTGCTTCGTCTTCGAGTTTTGCGCTCACAACAACAGCTAATTCATACTTATTCATGTTCTTATACCTCCTTATGGTCTCTGGCTCCTGTTTTCATTACAGGAACAAGGAATTATGATACATATCGGTTTCAATCCGACAGTATGTCACAATTATTGATGATACCATAAGTCTTTTTTAGTTTCAAGTCCTTTTTACGATTTGTCTCGTGTTTTTTTCGACTAATTTGCGGGCAACCATGATCTGATGTCCGCAGCCTACGCACTTCAATCTGAAATCAGCTCCGACCCGAAGCACTTCCCACTCCTTGCTCCCGCACGGATGAGGCTTCTTCATCGTAATGATATCGCCTATATCAAATCTGTCTGCCATATAATTTCCTTTCTTCGTCATCAATCTACCGCAGTCAGAACTCCCTGTACAAGAAAACGTTCGTCATCGCGGACATTTGTACACGTTGACAGACTGACAATCTGCGACTGCGCCGTCAATTCCACGTCTTCTACCTTATAATTCGAGGATTCCTCGCAAAGCTTCAAATACGCCTCATAATCCGCATCCGTAGCATAATCAAGCTTATAATTATCCGCCGTATCTTTCACAACTCCAGCTGAGAACACCTTATATGTTCTAACCTTTCCATCCGGTGTATATATGTAGAAGTTTGGATGCTTCTTACAGAAAGATTCATTTTCGTATTTAAGAAGCTCCGAAAACATTTCTCCTCCGACGTTAAGATGATGACCGTAGATAAACGTGTTTTTGTCTGAAAAATCATTACTGTTTCTCATATCTACAAAAATCGCACCAAGCTTATTGTCATTTGCCGTAAACGTCTTTGTCAGATACTCATTATTATCCGCGCTCTTTACAACGGGATAATTGATCACCGCCGGCTCATCAAAGCGAATCCATGCAACCGTGTCTTCGTTTTCTTTCAGCAAAGCGTCAAAATCAACAGTAAAACCTTTCCCTTCTTCATCCGCCGTAATGGCAATGTTTTTAATCTTATCGTACTCTTCCCCGCCGGAGTAATACGGAATCAGCATCGTGATAAGCTGATACAACGAAAAAATAAACACGCACGCCGCTATAATAAGCACTCCTCCGGAAGCAAAATTAAATGCTGCCCGTTTTTGTTTCTTTTTCTTTTTTGACATCGCCTTTGATTTTCCGTTCGGATGACCGCCTTGCTTTCTGACAATTCCATCTGCCGATCTGACCGGCTTCTGTTCTGCAGGATTTCCCTGAGCCTTTCCCGCCGCTCTTCTTAAGGACGGATCTGCCGGCGTTCCCGCTTTCCCCGCTGTTCTTCTTGCGGACGGATCTGTCGGCGTTCCCGCTTTCCCTGCCGTTCTTCTTGCGGACAGATCTGTCGGCGCTCCCGCTTTCCCTGCCGTTCTTCTTGCGGACGGATCTGTCGGTGTTCCCGTTTTCCCCGCTGCTCTTCTTGCGGACGGATCTGTCGGCGTTCCCGCTTTCCCTGACGCTCTTCTTAAGGACGGATCTGTCGGCGCTCCCGCTGCATCCCGCGTTCTTCCTGTTTCAGAATGTTCCTTTCGCAGACTTCCTTGCGCACGCCCTGCCTGTTCAGACGGTTTCCTCACACTTCCCGACTCTCGTCTCATCGGAGTAACCGTTCCGCCCGGCGTTGTTCTTCTGGTCGGATCGCCGCTTTCCGATGTTCTTCGTACAGATGCCGAACTGCTTTTTCCTGACGGTCTTCCTGCTGAGGCGGGAGCGCCGTTTCCCGACGGTCTTCTTCCCAGACCTTCATTTGCCCGCGCGCTTCCCTCAGCATTCCCTTCTCTTCGCACCGTACGTTTTCGCGCGTTTTGATCCATTGTATTTCTTTCATTTCTGTCCATAGGTAATTTCCTCTCCTAAAATCCCAAAACATCGTCTACAAGAATTATTTTAAACCGCTTCGGAATTCTGCTGAATCTTGTGACCAAGACCTGACAGCAGATGCAGTCTGAACTCTTGCAGTCAAAACAGCTTCCGTTTTTTACGCATGGAGTCTCAAGTCCGAATCTCTGTGAATTGATCGGCGCAGCTTCGTTTCTCGCCCTTTGCACCGCATCTTCTTCTGACTTCACCACTTTATTCATTCCTACGATAAGCAGTACGTTTTTCGGTCCGAACGCATATGCCGCCACACGGTTCGCATTTCCGTCAATATTAACAAATACTCCGTTCTCACTCATAGCATTGACACTTCCGAGGTACCAGTCGCATGTAAACGCTTTCAATGCAATCTCCTGACGTTCTTCGGGTGTCGCCGCCTGATCCCTGTCATAAAACTCATAATTTCCCGCATTGATCGCATCAAGAAGTCCCGATTCCCGAACCGACATCGAGCCGCCCATTGTAACCGAGCTTCCCTCCTCCATCAGCTCCAGCGCTTTTTGAACAGCTTCTTCTTTCGTTGATGCATAATAAGCTTCCATATTTCTTGATTCAAGCGCTTTCACAACACGTTTGCCAAGCGCTTCATTTCTCATCCGTCTTACATCCATAAGAAATACTTCCTTTCTTTTATTTTATATTTACAGCAACAAGCGTAGTGTTCCCGCCAGAACTTCCACCTGCCGGAAAATCTGTCTTTCTGTCACACTCTCTGCAGCCGGATCAGGTATGTCTTTTTACCGTTTCCCGAAGCACATATTTTTTATCGCTGTACCTGTCGGCAATATAACTGTTTGCTTTCTTTTCCGTCTCGTCTTTCAGCGGCTCAAGCTTCACTTCTTCACCGTATTTTCTTTGAAGCGCTTTTTCAAGAAGATAATCACATACCTGCGGATTTTTCGGAAGAAGAGGTCCGTGCAAATATGTTGCGATCACATTTTTATATATAACGCCTTCATAACCTGATTTTCCTGTATTTCCCAAGCCGTAAAACACTTTCCCGAACGGAGTGTGATCACCGATATATGTCCTTCCTCCATGATTTTCAAATCCGACTACAGGCTGTTCAAAAAGCGGACTGTTCAACACGATATTTCTGATCAGTCTCTCCGGCTGCCATTCTGTCGTTATATCAAGAATCGAAAGACCTTCTATCGTCTTTTTATTTGTCTTGTAATATTTCCCGAGAAGCTGATATCCCCCGCACACAGCGAGGACAACTCCCCCGTCTTCAACATATGCTTTAAAATCATCTTTGATGTCTTTTAGGAAACCGCATACAAGTTCCTGCTCTCTGTCAGATCCGCCGCCTAAGAGCACGATATCCAACTTAGAAAAATCAATTTTTTCACCTGATAGAAACGGAATCACCTCTGCCTCCATCCCCCGCCATTCAAGACGTTTCCGAAAACACTGTATATTTCCTCTGTCACCGTATAAGTTTAAGAGATCCGGATATAAATGTCCGATTGTAAGTTTCTTCATCGTTCCGTACCTCCTTTCCCCTCTAATTCAGTCAGCATATGGTTCGTCTGATACAATCCGGAGTAGTTCACGATAACATAAAGATTTTTCGTGCCCTGCTCTACACACTCAAGCACCGATGCACGCATATCGTCTGTAGATTCGCAAGAAACATCTTCGTATTTCAACCGAAGCGCCATATCATACTTCCTTGTTCCCGCCGTAATAATCTTTCTTGCGTTACTTTCCGCAAGATACTGAAAATCCACATCCCAAAGCCATGATACGTCTTCCCCATCCTGATACGTATCATTGATCTGAATGATAATATCTTTCGGATTCGGATCTCTGAGTACATGCGATACTTTCTGCTGAAAACCGATCGGATTTTTCGCAAGGTGGAGCTGCACTCTTGCACCGTTTATATTAAAAATACTTTCTCTGTTATTTCCATAATCAAACGCCTCTATCATCTCTTTAAAATGTTCATATCCCGCTCCCATCGTTTTAAGAGCCGCATACGCCGACAGAGTATTGTAAATATTATAAGGTGTCCTTATCTGCGGATCAAAGTGGATTCCGTCCATATCAAATGAATACAATTCATCTTCTCTTACGACATGTTCAGCCGTATATTCCGGATTTGGTCTGTTCCATCCGCAGTTCGGACAATGATACAACCCTAACTGACCATAATGGAAAAACTGATATTCCAGTTTCTTTCCGCATTTGCGGCAAAAAATGCTCTCCCGTATTTCAGATCGTGAAACATCGTCAAATATCTGCTCGCTGATACCATATGTGACAAATGCATTTTTGCTTTCCTGCGCCAAAGAGTAAGATAAAATGTCATCACAATTTATAATAAGCGTTGTCTTCGGAACGCTTGTCACCGCTGTCATCAATTTATTATAAGTAATATCAACTTCACCGAAACGATCAAGCTGATCTCGCGAAATATTTGTCAGCAGCGCACAGTCTGGCTCTATTTTCGGCAGCACCCCTACAGATGCGATCTCATCTACTTCTATGCATGCATAATCCGCATCCAGATTGCCATGCTTGTCTGTTGCAAGAACAAACGCCGAAATAATTCCGTTTAACATATTAGCGCCCGTACGGTTAATAATCACTTTCTGACCTTCATGCTCTAACGCCTTACATAAAATCGCGTTCGTCGTTGTCTTTCCGTTTGTTCCCATTGTGACGATCGTCTTTTTTCTAACCTGACCCGATAATTCCTTCAGTATATTCGGATCGATCAGACGCGCCACATATCCCGGAAGCGTCACCCCGCTTCCACGGTTTAACTTTTTGATCAGACTGCTCGTCGCTTTCGCGCATTTCACAGCAAATTTACTTCTCAATCTCATACTTGAACCAATTTCCCTTTTTATTTATTTTTCTGCTTTTTTAACAGTTCCCGAATGGCATACGCAACACCAAGCTCATCATTTGACTTCGTAATATATTTTGCCGCTTTTTTCAATTCCGAAACCGCATTTCCCATCGCTACCGTCGCTCCGAAATCCATTGACATCATCGAATAATCATTCAAACTGTCTCCGAGAACCATAACCTCATCCATAGTATATCCAAGCGACTCGATATATTCCTTCAATATCGGACCTTTCTGCGCTCTTGCATCCGTGATCTCCACATTTGATTCAAATGATGAAGCGACTGCGATTTTAGGATTTTTTTCAAGATGTTTTGTCACCCTGCGGACTAACTCAAGATCATGTGAAAACATAAATAGTTTAAACACCGGGATACCCGCTTTCTCAATCTCTTCAAAATCAGAAACAACCTTTACACTTTCTATCGCCCTGCGATATTCGCTTGTTTTCACGACCTCTTCCCGGGTCATATTTACATGAAAAAGCTGCATCTCCGCTATAATACTTTCTTCGACTTCTTTTTCCGTTCCGATACGGTAATCGCCTTCATTTGTAAGAAATACGATCGATATCGGAAATTCTTTCACCTCTTCGCAGATCTCTCTGCACAACTCCATTCCGATGCCGCATTCTTTTACAATTTTTCTCTGCGGATCTCTGACTTCCGCTCCGCTTCCCAATATATAATCACAAACAATTCCTGTTCCGTCAAGCTCTGCCATAGCGCCTTCATAACCTCTGCCTGTCGCCACCATAAACCGGATGCCTGCCGCACACGCTTCCTTTACTGCCGCGATCGTATCCGGAGCGATTCTGTGGTCATCACAAAGAAGCGTTCCATCCATATCGCTCGCTATCACTTTGATCATATCTTCATATCTCCAATCTATATACAATAGTTCAGCCATACAGTGTACGTAGAGCATAAAACATGCTTGCATGTTTTTACCGACGGACATCTGTGTGCGGTTACTTGCTATTCTATCTATTATAAAGTTTTTCCCCGCATTTTACAACACAAATCGCCCTAACCTGTACAGTCGTTTTTCCATAACCGTCACAGTCGTTTCTACAGTTTGATTTCCCCAAGTCTTCCGCTGCCTTTCAGATATTTCCTATATACAAAGAAAAAAACAACGCTTGTCACCGATGCCGCCAGTATATCCGCCACCGGCTCCGCATAAAAAGCATCTTTCGCCGTAAACAACGCCGGGAGAAAACATGTTGATGAAAAGTAAAAAACTTTTCTTACAACAGACATCCCAAGAGACAACTTCGTCATGCCAAGAGCAGTAAGCGCATCAACAAAAACATACTGCAGACTTAACGGAACAACCATCAGAGTAAACACTTTGATCCCCCACACGGACAGTTCCCGGTACTCTGCATTATCCGTAAAAATACGAACAAAATACTGCGGAGCCACTCTTGAAATAATAAACATCACCGCCGTAAAGAAAACACAGAGCATCAACACCCAGAGCACTGTTTTCCGAATACGATCCGCTCTGTTTGCTCCATAATTATAACTAATAAGCGGCTGCGACCCTCCTGTCACGCCAAGCATCGGCGCCGTGATCAAAAGCATATAGCTTTGCACGATCGTAGCCGCCGTGATCAACGTATCCCCGTAGTCTGCTCCGCCGTAATACTGCAAAACATCATTCAGCGCAATGATGATCACACTGTCTGATGCCAGAATCAAAAACGGAGAGAAACCGATCTTCACGATTCGTTTTCCAATCTCCCGCTCAGGCTTCACCAGCGTCAGCGGAATACGCATCTTCTTTCTCTTCAATGTATAAAGAACAAAGATGCATGATGACATCTGTGCAATCACCGTAGCCACTGCCGCCCCCGCAATATCCATTTCAAGTCCGAAAATAAATACCGGATCAAGCACGATATTTACGATTGCTCCGATCAGTGTCGTCAGCATTCCAAGCCCCGGATATCCCTGTGCCGTAATAAAATAATTCATCCCCATTGACAAAAGAGCGAAAAAAGTTCCAAGCGTGTAAATAGTCATATAAGTATTGGCATACGGAAATATATCTGCGCTTGCCCCAAACCATCTCAGTAAATAATCTTTCGTAAGTAAAAATACAATCGTCAATATTCCCGAAAAAATAAGCAGCATAGAAAAACTGTTTGCCAGTATCTGCTTAGCGCTTTTTTCATCTCCCGCCCCGAGACGTACCGAAAACAAGACGGAACCCCCGATACCGATCAGCGTTCCGAACGATGACAACAATGTAATGATCGGAGCACATACCCCCGCGCCTGCCAGCGAGTCAGCCCCGATCACCGGAATATTTCCTATATAGATTCTATCCACAATACTGTACAGCACATTAACAAATTGCGCGAACATAAACGGAATTGAAATTTTTAATACAAGCAAAGGAATAGAATCCCTGCCAAAATCATTTTCTTTTTTCATAACTCATATAACCCTCTCCCTAAGATTTCAGGTTATATATTATCACTTTCTCACAGATATAAAAACCGCGAAAAGTGATTTTTCTAAAACTTTTTCTCGATTTTATTCCTGCAATATCCTTACATCCGCTCTTGCATGTAAAAACGGCAGTGAACGGGAACAGCACACTCGCCGTTCCCGTTCACTACCGTCAAAAACTTGTCAAAAGAAATGAATTTATCCTTCAATCGCAATGGATTTCTTAGTCTCTACTGCTTTCGCATCCTTTTTCGGAATTGTCAGGCTCAAAATACCGTTTTCAAATTTTGCTTTAATATCTTCGTGAGTGATCGCATCGCCTACATAAAAACTCCTCTGCATTGTACCTGCATAACGCTCTTTCCGAATGTATTTTCCCTTCTTATCTTCCTCGTCCTTGTCAAGTCCTTTCGCCGCCGAGATGGTCAGATAACCATTTTCAAGATCCACGGTAATCTCGTCCTTTTTAAATCCCGGAAGATCAATATCCAACTCATATCCCGCTTCATGCTCACGAATATCTGTCTTCATCATGTTTTTGGCATTCTTACCATACAGCGGATTTTTCTTTCCCCAGAAATCTCTGTCAAATCTCTCAAACGGGAAATCCATCCAATCATCGTCAAACAAATTCTCTCCAAAAATACTAGGCATCAACATAAGTCATATCTCCTTTCAAAACACTTTTGAATTTATTGTTTTCTTTGTTATATCTGTAATATAGCACCCGTTATTAGCACTGTCAAGGGTTGAGTGCTAATATTTTTGCTATTTTTTTGCAACCTTAAATGAAAAACTAACTTCCACCTTTAGTCTGTTTTGCTCTACATTAGGAACTGGGGGTGGAAGTTAGTCTTGCAATCGTTTATTCTATAAGAAATACCAGGGCTCCTCCCTGGTCATATCCTCCAACTACCGGAAATGGGATATTTTTATTGTATAGGAGGATTCATTTATGTCTACTAAAGCTACTGGAAACAAAAAACACCTTACCCTTGCTGATCGTGCTGCCATTGAACATGGTATCAGCCGTGGGGAAAATTTCACGCAGATTGCCTGCAGAATCAACAAGGATTCTTCTACCATTTCCAAGGAGATTCGGCGTCACCTTTTCCGGGTTCCTCATTTTCAAAACGAAACCCAGCGGAAGCGCTCAGAATGCGAGCATTTTCAGAACTGTGTAAAGCAGCATATCTGCGGGAATCAGACTTGTAATTCCTTATGCTGGAAATGCCGCCCTAAGCGCTGTTCCATGTATTGTCCTGACTTTACTCCCAGACTCTGCGAAAAGTTAAAAAAGCCCCCCTACGTGTGTAATGACTGCCCTCAAATACGCAACTGTTCCCACGACTTCTATTTCTACAGGGCCAATTATGCCAACGATATTTACAGTGAAACAAAATCTTCTTCACGGTCTGGGATTAACCAGACTCCTGAGTCCCTGGAACAGCTGGACCGTCTGGTTTCCCCTCTGCTTCTGCAGGGACAGCCTTTGTCCCATATCTTTGCTTCTAATCAGGAATCCGTCCCTTGTTCTATAAGGACCCTCTACAACTATATAGACCAGGGATACTTCACTGCAATCAACCTCGACCTTCCCCGGAAGGTCCGCTACAAAAAACGTCGGCAGGTCCGCAGAGAACCTGACAACACTGGATATAGAAAAGACAGATCCTATCAGGATTTTGAGAGATATCTGGAAAAGTTTCCAGATACAAATGTGGTGGAATTAGATGTGGTGGAAGGTGCCGGGGGAAAATCAGAACAAGTACTGTTGACCATGCTTTTCCGTAATTGTAGCCTTATGCTTATTTTTCTTATGGAGGCTGACAGGAAGGACAACGTACAAGATGTGTTTCAGCGAATATATACCCATCTGGGAGCAGAGCTATATCGAAAACTCTTTCCGGTCATTCTTACAGACAATGGTGCCTCATTCAAAGATCCAGCTATTTTTGAACGGCCTGAAGGTGAACTTCTATCCCGTGTCTTTTACTGCGATCCCATGGCTTCCTGGCAGAAGGGACGTCTGGAAAAAAATCATGAATTCATCCGTTATATTATCCCCAAAGGTACGACATTCGCAGGCTTGGACCAGGAGCAGGTAACTCTGATCACCAACCACATCAATAGCGTAGCAAGAGCCAGTTTAAACGGCTGCACCCCGTTTGAACTGGCTCTGCTGCTGATAGACAGAAAACTGCTGGACCTCTGCCAGCTGGAAAGGATTCCCGCCAACCAGGTGATCCTTAAGCCATCACTCTTGAAAAAGTAACTGCAAGATCCATTTCCGGTGCTGGTTTCATAATCAGGCCGGTGGAAGTTAATTTTTCAAAAGTACTTTCAGTGGTCCCAAAATCATGCCCATCTTCCAGAAAAAGCTTTGTTTTCTGCCCTTATTATATGTTAATTTTTACGAATAATCCAGAACTATATGGATGTTAGTCCTGCAAAAAGGTCTTATTTTACCTGTGCCAATGTATGGTGGAAGTTACTTTTTCATTCAACCCCCCAAAAGCATTGGAAAAAATCATAATTTATCTGTACTCACCGTACACTCGAAATAAAAAAGAGATGCCAGTAATATACTGATATCTCTTTTTCTCTACTATAATTTTGTATGATAGAGCATGTCTTCCATGTAGAAGATTAAGCTAGAAAAACTTCCAGCTCTTTTTAATCATTTCTTCCACACAGCGGCTGCATTTGACCTTACCATAAGCTCCTCCACCGGAATCCCTGCCGGACATATATTCTGGCATGATAGTGATTTCCCACATCCTTCAAAATAATGTTTCCTATATTTCTCTGCTATTTGTTCATGGTGTGAAGTATCCTGCTCCTCATTCAGTATCCTGTATGCGTTTACCGGAGCAATGGCACCTGCGAAGTCTTTCCCAAAATCAAAATTCGGACAGACCTCAAGACAACATCCACACATAAGACATCTTGCTGATTGATAGCGTATCTCATGAGTATACTCTGTCATATATGCATCGCTTTCAAGCCACAGGTTGATCTTCTTAAGATTTTCAAAAACAACTGACCTGTCAACGATCAGATCTTTTACTACCGGAAATTTACTCAAAGGTTCCAGTACAATTACTTTTCCCTTTAGAGATTGCAAAAATGTAGAACAGGCAAGTTCTGGCAGACCATTGATTCGCATCGCACATGCCCCGCATTTTTTCACCATACAGCCGCATTCCCATGAAATCGGTTCAGCTTCTTTGCCTGATTTATCAGTAAGTTTCTGTCTTGCATTCAGTTCATTCAGCATAGCTGCAATGGAAAGCTCACCCTCTGCTTCTATTTCAAATTCCTGCCAGAAAGGCTTTGCTTCTTTATTTTCCTGACGCTTTATACGAATGGTATATCTCATTTTTACTGCCGCCTTTCCGGAATTTCTTCAAAATGTATCTGTATCTTTTGTCCATTATAGCTTGCAATGGTTGTTCTTGCAAAATCATCATTTTTCTTCGGATAGTCTTCTCTGTAGTGTGCACCTCTGCTCTCTGTTCTTTCGATGGCACTCATGATTGCAGCCTGTCCCAGCAGTGAAAGTGAGCCTTTTATTTGGCATAGCTTCTCCAGTTCTTCTTCCATGCGTTTCCGATTTCTTACAACTCCAAGTGTATTTAGCATGATTTTATTTATTTTCTTCTTATCAGGCTGGCTGATGGATTCACACAAATCTGCCAGCTCTTGCGTCTCTGTTACCAGCATATCCTTAGCTGTCATTGCATCCTCGCAGGCAGTCTGTGCTGCAATTCTGCCACCATAGATTGCTCCAAGCAAAGAATTACCACCAAGACGATTTGCTCCATGATACTGTGCACAGCACTCTCCGGCAGCATATAGATTTCTGACAGGTGTACGATGCTTCTCGTCCACGTAAATACCACCCATAAAATAATGGATACCCGGCACAACCTGTACCGGCTCTTTTCTGATATCCTTATGAAGATAAATCTGACAATCCGATACCAGCCCCGCAAGTTTCCTGTCTGTCACATCTTTAGGTATCTCTGTCATATCCAGATAAACAGGACTTTCCTTACTTATTTTCCATATTTCTCTTGCAGTGATGTCTCTTGGCATCAGATTGCCAAGTTCCGGATATTTTTCTTCCATAAAATACCATCGGTTTCCATCCCTGTATGTGAAAAGGCGACCACCTTCTCCTCTGGCAGCTTCGCTGATCAGCATTTTCTTTCCGCCAATCTCAACTGTTGTCGGATGATACTGGATCATCTCAAGATTAGCCATAGGAACACCTGCCGAAAACAGGCTGGCACTTACTTCACCGGTATTTGCTAAGGAACCTGTCGTATTTCCAAACAGTCCATGCATACCACCGGAAGCCACGATAACTGCATCCGCATATAGCATTTTTATCTCACCTGTATAGTTATCGCAGACAACACATCCATGACATATGTTCGCTGTCATCAGTAAAGTACGGAAAGAGTGATGTTCAAAACGCTCTATCTGTCCCTGCACTTCTAATCGCCGTACTGCATCTATCATAGCTGTCATAATCTGTTTTCCGGTATCACTCTTTGCAAACGCTGTCCGTTTCTTTTTCTGTCCCCCGAAATTTCTCAGATCCAGTTCATCATAACCACATGTATTAAACTGCACTCCGATGCTGTGAAGCCACTTTACCACTTCCGGTGCCGCCTGTGTCATATTCCAGACTGCGTTTGGATCTGCCAGATTGCATCCGGCTTTTATCGTATCTTCGTAATGTTCCTGTGTACTGTCATCTTCTCCCTTGGTATTAAGTGCGGCGTTGATACCGCCCTCTGCCATAACTGACTGTGCTCTCTCAGAAGGCAGAGAAGAGATTAACTTTACACTGCATCCTTCTTTTACTGCCTGCAAAGCTGCCGACAGACCGGCAAGCCCTGCTCCGACAATAATCATATTCTTTTTCATAATGTATGCCATCCTATATAGTAAATGATAACTGCCCCTGCACTAAACAGCAGCAGAACCGACAATATCAGATAAATGTCTCCTCTTCTCTCCTTATAGCTTATGATTCCAAGCGATACAAGCAGTGGACGGATATTTATAAAAAGATGAATAAAAAGTGCTGCAACCAGTAACAGCTGCGTAATGAGTTTTACTGTTGTAAACGGAAACAAAATATAGATCCCGTCCTGTACTCCGCCAAATAATCCTATATGGAAAAACATCAGAATAAGTATTGCAAGTCCGCTGGCTCTCCTTGCCCAGAATACTGCATTTTGTTTTAAGTAGCTGTTACCTGCATTTTTAGAAATTTTCAAAGTATTTATGGTAAGTATGACTCCAATCACAGTATGTGCTGCAAGAACAGCCACTCCAACCCATGCAAGTATTTTCCCGGCACTGCTTCCAATTCCAAGAAGCATAAAACTTCCCATAAGACCATGCAGCATAAAAATCACGAGCAGTAATACGGAAAGTATTGTATTTATTTTTCTCATTCTTCCGCTCACCTCATTTCTGCACTGTCCAGTATGATATAGTCAGCATTTTCAAGAGCGTCTGTGCTGACCAGATCACTTTCAGAAAGGAATGCTTCATATTTCCCACTGACTGCCCTTGAACGCAGCATTGTACCGCTGTATTGTTTTATCTGCACATCAGCACCTGCATCATTAAGCCTTTCGCATAAGGAATCGGCATATCTTATAAGCGCATAATCTGTTTCCGAAACATAAATATCAAATGATAATTCTGTATCTGTACGAATGCTATCCGTCTTTCCTGTTACAAATGCTTTTAATTGCTCTCTTATATCCTCATCTGACAGTTTATCAAGCAACGGATTCATACAGAAAATATAACTGCCCTCAAGCTGTGCCGAGCTTTGGGCTGCTTTCTTTGCCTTTGGTGTTGCACCTGTAACAGCATCTATAATGGATGGAGGGGAGTGCAGTAATGCACCAAACCCTGCAATCAAAGCAATTACCACCACCAGTAAAATAAGTCTACGCTTCACTGCACTTTTCTCCTTTATTTTTTCAAAATCCTCATGGCATTCAATACTGCTATAATCGTAACACCAACATCACCAAATACAGCTTCCCACATGCCTGCTATGCCTAATGCACCCAGTATAAGGAACACACTCTTGATTCCGAGTGCAATGATAATATTCTGCATAACAATTCTTTTCGTTGCTTTTGCAACATCAATCGCATCCACAAGCTTTGATGGTTCATCTGTCATCAGAACAACATCTGCAGCTTCAATCGCAGCATCTGAACCAAGTCCACCCATCGCAATTCCTACATCGGCTCTTGCAAGAACAGGTGCATCATTGATACCATCTCCTACAAATGCAAGTTTGCTTCCTTTTGTCTTATGCTGATCCAGGTACTCCAGTTTTTCAACTTTCTGATCTGGAAGTAACTGTGCATAATATTCATCCAGTCCGAGCTGCTCTGCCACAGCCTTTCCAATCTTTTCATCATCACCGGTAAGCATAACTGTTTTCTCAACACCGATTTTCTTCAGACTGGCAATCGCATTCTGACTGTCATCTTTCACTTCATCGGCTATTACGATACATCCGGCATATCTGCCATCAACAGCAATATAAACCTTTGTTCCGGCTGACTGGCAGGCTGCATAAGATACTTTCTCAGAATCCATAAGTTTGCTGTTTCCTGCAAGTACTCTTTTACCACCAATCAATACACGAATTCCATGTCCTGATATTTCTTCATAACCGGAAAGAACAGACTGATCAATTGTTTTGCCGAAAGCCTCCTGTATGGATTTTGCTATCGGATGGTTTGAATAGCTTTCTGCCTGTGCAGCATATTCAAGAACCTGCTCTTTTGTAAAGCCGAATTCTACTGTGATATCAACAACCTTAAACACACCTTTTGTCAGGGTTCCAGTTTTATCAAACACGACGACGCTTACCTTATTCAGTGCTTCTAGATAATTGCTTCCCTTTACAAGCACACCTCTCTTTGATGCCGCACCAATTCCACCAAAGAAGGTCAGAGGGATGGAAATAACCAATGCACAAGGGCATGAAACGATTAAGAATACAAAACCTCTGCGAAGCCATTCTGACCATCCACCACCAAGAATGACAGGCGGAATAATAGCAAGAATAGCAGCCATGCCAACAACAATCGGTGTATAATAACGTGCAAATGTTGTGATAAAGTTCTCCGTAGGTGCTTTTCTGGAAGAAGCATTTTCAACCAGATCTATAATCTTTGTAACTGTTGATTCTCCAAAACTCTTTGTAACTTTAATTGTAAGAACACCGCTCTGATTGACACATCCTGACAGTGCTTCTTCTCCCTTACGGATGCTTCTTGGAACAGATTCACCGGTAAGTGCTCTTGTATCAAGCATTGACTCACCCTCTGTAACAATTCCATCCAAAGGAATCTTTTCTCCCGGTTTTACAACAATCAGTTCGCCAATCGAAACAGTTTCCGGTGCTACTACTACCAGTTCGCCATTTCTTCTGACTGTAGCCGAATCCGGTCTGATGTCCATAAGATCAGAAATTGATTTTCTGGAACGCTTTACAGCAAGTGACTGGAAAAACTCACCAACCTGATAAAAGAGCATAACTGCTACAGCTTCTGGATACTCCCCGATTGCAAATGCACCTATTGTAGATAAACTCATCAGGAAATGCTCATCAAAAATCTGTCCTCTGGTAATATTTTTTACTGCCTGCCATACGACATCCCAGCCAAGAATAATATATGCAACAATCAATACACCAAGTTCTACAGGAAGCGATACATGTCCAAATAAGGTCAATCCCATTCCAACCGCATAGATGACTGCACCTGAGATCAGACGTATTGTAAGCTTTTTATCATCATCACTATATACCGGTGTTTTCTCTTTCTTATCTGGAGCAACAGATGTATCTGCCTTTTGTTCTGATACTTCAACATCCGGTTCATGGCTGTGTACAATCGTAGTAACCATATCCAGCATGGAAGCTGCCTTGTTATGATCCATACTGACAGTAAGTGTCTGCTTCATCAGATTAACCTCAGATAAAGCTACTCCTTCCAGTTCGCCGACTTCCTTTTCAATCTTTGCTGAACAATTGGGACAATCCAGTCCTTTTAACAAATATTTTTTAGTAACATATGAATCCGTTTGCTCTGAAACTTTAACATCTGGCTCATGACTGTGTACAATAGTCGCCACTTCATCCTGTATCTTCCCAGAAGCAGAGGTCTTCACACTTATAGTAAGTGTCTGTTTCATCAGATTGACTACTGATGATGATACATCCTCTAAATCACCGACTTCCTTTTCAATCTTTGCTGAACAGTTTGGACAATCAAGTCCTTTTAAAAGATATGTTTTAGTAGTATACGACTCTTTTTTCTCAGATACTTCAACATCCGGTTCATGGCTGTGTACAATCGTCTCAATCTGCTCAACGATTGAATTGTCGAATGTTTCAGTTTGTATTGTAAGAGTCTGTTTCATCAGATTGACAGATGATGAATTCACATTCTCTAAATCGCCAACTTCTTTTTCAATCTTTGCCGAACAATTGGGACAATCAAGTCCCTTCAGTAAAAATATTCGTTCCATTCTAACCTCCATTGTATATGTTTAGTTGCTCAATCACTCAACTTAAAAGGTAAAAATTTTAATCTCTTAAATGTTCAAAGCCTTTATCAATAATTTCCTTAACATGCTCATCTGCCAAAGAATAATACGCAATCTGAGCTTCCTTACGATATTTTACTAACTTAGCCAGACGTAGTGCCTTAAGCTGGTGCGATACTGCGGATTTCGTAACTCCAAGCAATACTGCCAGATCACAGACGCACATCTCGCTTTGTTCTAATGCATGAAGAATCTGCACCCTGGTACCATCCCCAAATAATTTAAAAAGTGAAGCAAGTTCTATATATTCCTCTTTAGACTGCATCTTCTTTTTTACATCATTTACGATGTCTTCATGGATAACGTCACAATTACAAGTGAATTGAGAATCTGCCATTATCTTCCTCCTTATGCTTTAGTTGAACAACTGCTCAACTAATTATAATATGTTATTTTTTCACTGTCAATAAAATTTAACCTGAATTATTCATTTTTTTATCAATGTATCCTTTTTCCAGAAGTGGTGCCTGATACAGCTTCCGGCAGATGAATACCATATTAGCTTCTTTAAAATATGTAGTTCCATCTGAAAATACAGGTGTCAGACCGGTAGCTTGTATCTTATCCTCATTTTTCCCTGAATGACTCCCAAGATAGCCTAATGTTTTTTATATTCAGCCGGAA
>OGWX01001001.1_pt1 | contig 19398 bp, 18 predicted proteins | sample 1576151 | NCBI WGS metagenome assembly OGWX01 (sample SAMEA3541591, study PRJEB24748) | human gut metagenome | biome: human gut; feature: human-associated habitat; material: faeces | place: China | collected 2012
ACCGTAATAATTGAAGGTTCTAAAGATTTTTCCCATTGTATTACCCTGAATTTTTAATAATGTTCCAACTTATCTTTTGTTTTTGATATTTTTCCTACTTATCAAAATCTACTTCGAATGTTCCTTCCGGTGTTTTCATTGTCAGAACTCCCAGATTAAAATCCTCATCATTAATAGTAATATGATATTCAAATATCACATCCTCCTCAAATTTCGAAAGCAGCAGATATGTCCCATTTTCTTTTCCGTCAATCTGATCACAGATATCATCATATACATCTGCTCCGGAAATCTGACGTGGATATCCCGATTCCTTTATTTTCTTTTCAATCAATTCATATAATTCGTTCATTTTTTTCTCCTTTGATTTTCCTTATTATGATTTATTTTTCTCTATAGTAATGCCATATATTTTTCACGCCTATTGCCTTCATATCCCCCATCTTTGCAGGTTCCTGCCATCTCATACCCCATTGATTCATAATACTGATTAAGAAATGGATTGTCGATGGAACAGTCCAGGCGCACTCTTTCTTTGTGATCATTTACTGCCAGTGCTTCGACAGCTTTTATGATTTCTCTTCCAGCCCCTTTTTCAGTCAGGTCGATTACAAAATTGTGCAGATAACCATTGTTGTTCCACTGATTAATTCCTTTTTCGTTCATCCACTGAATCTGCTTCAGATACAGACTGAATATTTCTTCTACCTCTGTCTGATCTGCCTTCTTTAATACAACTTCATCTTTAAATCACCTTATACCTTAACCATCTTCTGCTATGGAATCTCCATGTAAATATTACTGCACGCACTGTCCAGTCGGCAAACATACCGATCCAAACGCCCATCGGTCCAAATCCCAGAAATCGGATCAGTATCACGCACAGACAAAATCGGCACAGCCACATGACCAGACACGACGTGATCATAGAAAATTTTACGTCTCCCGCCGCACGAAGTCCGTATGCCGGAACAAATGCCAGCGTCCATACAATCGGCTTCACAATCGTAATCCAGATTACCATATGGAAACACATCTTTGCACTTGCAGGCTCCATGCCGCCAAGAACTGTTACAGGTCCGGTCAATGCAAATACCAGCAAGCAGCTTACAATGATTGCCACTTCTGCGATCACGCTTAATTTTTTTATGTAATAGACCGCCTCATCTTTTCTGTCCGCTCCCATACACTGACCTACAATTGTCATCAACCCTACACCAATTCCGATTGCCGCCATTCCATTCAGATTCTCCAGAATATTTGTCATTGCCTGTGCTGCGATTGCTGTTGTACCTAATGTTGATACGGTAGACTGTATCGCCAGTTTCCCAAGCTGGAACATACTGTTTTCCACACCGGACGGAATTCCGATTCCGAGTATTCTCCTGATCATTGCCCAGTCCGGACGGATTTTCAGGTAATCTCTTACCACGATTGGCTGCCGGTCTTTTCTTAATTGAATCAATACTACCACTGCACAGAATATACGGGAGACCAGTGTAGAGATTGCCGCACCCGCAACTCCCATATGGAAAATCCAGATCATAATTGCATTTCCAACAATATTCATCGCATTCGATATCATGGAAATGAGCATTGGACCCTTCGTATTCTCCTGCGCGCGAAAAATGGATGCCGCCGAATCATATGCCGCTATGAACGGAAATGAAATAGCTGTATAAAAGAAATATGTCTCTGAGGCTCTCATAACGTCAGCTTCTACTGAACCAAAAATCAGGCGCAAAAGCGGTTTCTTAAATCCCAGACATAACACACTGACTGCGATCGAGATGGCCGTGATGATGAATAACACCTGTCTTGCAGATTCATTCGCCATTTTTTTATTCTGTTGTCCGATATACTGTGAACAGACAATTGCTCCTCCTGCTGCCAGTGCCGAAAATGCCTGTATCACAAGAATATTGATAGAGTCCACCAGCGATACTGCCGAGATAGCTGCAGATCCAATATTACTTACCATCATCGTATCTGCCGTTCCCATAATTGAATTCAATAACTGTTCCAGAACGACCGGTATCAGAATACCGGCGATCATTTTATTTGAAAACATATGCTGTTGTTTCACTTTTTCTGTCATCACTTTTTCTGCTCCATAATATGAATGATTTCTTTATCCGTCTGCGCCATCCCCTGATTACCGATCTGTGCCATATGACGGATACAGTCTTCCGGTGTCTCTGCACAGATACCGTCACTCACACGAAGCGGCGCATCATGAACGGCCGTCAGCGCACAAAGCAGGGCTGCTGATGATCCTGTTGCAACCTTCATTGCACAGCCGACCTTTCCGCCGTCACAGATCATTCCCGTTACCGTCCCAGACATATTTCGCACCGCATACCCAAGCTGTTCGTCACTGCCTCCCAGCAGGTAAGCAATTCCTACGGATGCAGCCGTTGATGATGCCATGACACAGGAGCACATCGGTGACAGCTTTCCTATATAAGCATTGATATAACGGTTCACCAGGTGAGCAATCGCAAGCGCACGCACCTTTTTCTCCATTGACACTTCCAATGCGTCTGCTGCTTCACTGACCGGCAGGATCACTACCAGACCTTTTGTTCCCGCACCGGAACTGCTCATCGTCGGCAGCGGACAGCTGTCCAGACGGCTCTCGGCTGCCGAACTTACTTTCAGCATAATTCTGGTCAGCAGATCATTCTTCAACACCTCTGAACCTTTTTCACTCCGAAGCGTATCTGCAATTCCTACTCCGACTTTCTTATCTTCGGAATAAGCTGCCAGTCTTTCATTCATTTCCACTCCATCCATCAGGAAATGTAATTCTTCCTCTGAAGCTGTATCTGCAACCTGGCGGATCTGTGCAATTGTCATCTGTTTCAACGCCTCAATCAGAGCATTATCTGATGCCTGTCCGTTTTCCTGATTTTTTTCATATATAATCTTTCCATTTTTCTCTAGATATACAAGATTCGTATGTGTTCCTCTGATGACCGATGTGATCATATCTGCTTCTGTCTTGATCTTACATTTCACATACAATCCCTGCTCCTGCTCTTTAATCTTCACGGATACAGCAGCCATACCGCACAGTTCTTTCATCTGTTCCAGAATTTCCGGTGTGATATCTTCTAGAAGTTCCAGCCCTTTTTCCGGATTCTTAAGATATGCTCCCAGTGCTGCTGCATATGGAAGTCCTACATAATCACAGCCTGGGATTCCTGCCGACATTCCATTTTTATAGATTCCTGCATTTACTTCCACTTCTATCGAACGGATCTTATTTTCCGTCATTTTCCCTGCATTTGCTGCGCACAGTGCTACACATACCGGTTCCGTGCAGCCAAGTGCCGGAACTACGTCATTCTTTAAAAGTGTAATCATTTCTTCTTTTTTTAACATATCTCTTCCCCAAACTTTTTATTTCGACCAGGTTGGTTCTTCCTCTCCTGTATAGGCAAATCTGCCGTCATTCTTTTCTTCCAGTGCTTTGATCATATGATAGGTATATTCATTATATGGTGTTGGAATCCCCAGTTCTTTTCCCATACGCATCAGCGCTCCGGAGAACATATCGATCTCTGTATGACGTCCTGCATCCAGATCCTGTAATGTGGAATAACGGGCCTTTGGCGGAACCGCACTTCCCCGTCCGGACATTCTGTCCGCTTTACTAATGTCAATTCCTTTCGCTTCTGCAATTGCTTCCAGTTCTTTTTTCAAACCATTCTGAATTGCTTTCATATGTTCACTGTCCCGGTAACAGCCAACACCTGCTCCCAGGATTGCCTGTGGCAGATTATTGCAGACATTCAGACGAAATTTACACCACACTTCTTCTATTGCATATTCCGTTGAGCGGTAATGGATTCCCGTACCGGCAAACAGTTCTTTCACCGCCTTTACCCTTTCACTTTCGTATGGGGCTTCATATTCACCGAAGATGATCCCAAGTGTTGTCTCTGGATCGAAATGATATCCGTCCGCTTCTCTGTGTGACGCTACTTTAATCACAGCCGGAAGAATGTGTGACTTTCCAATCTGTTCTGCGATGATCTCTTCGCTGTCCACGCCATTCATCAGGCTCATTACACTGGTATCTTTTCCAACTATTTTTCGGATGCTTTCCAATGCTCCCGGTAATGCACCGTATTTTAACGAAACGATCAGGAAATCCACATTTTCTGCTTCCTCTGGTGTCCACACCTCCGGATGATAGACCTTTCCGTTGATCGCACAGCCCTGACGGCTCAGTCTTTCCTTTCTCTCTCCTTCGGCGATCACACCAAGCTTTATATCTTCACGGTTCGCAAGTCCCCAGATCACATAGGAACCTACCGCACCTGCACCTAATACTGCAACTGATGTTATCTTCATGATTCTTGTCCTTTCATGTTCTGTCTCTGTTAATCCTCAGAATCGTCCGCCAGCAACTTCTCTTGCATACTTTTGTATCTACATGACCTGCCACTGGCAGCTCCTTACGAACACATGGCGATACCAAAAAAATGGCTGCAATCAGTTCCCTGACTGCAACCATTTTATCACATTTTTTATACTTCGGTAGGATTATTTCAATTTTCCGTATTCTTCATCGGATACTGCCTCGCACCATTCATTGGAAGTCTCTTCTCCCGAAACTTCTACTGCCCATGCCTTCGGCCATCCTGCATAGAATCCCACGTGTGTGATCACTGCTGCGATCTCTTTCTGTGTCACTCCGTGATCTTTAGCGTTCTGAAGATGGAATTTCAGGGAAGAATCTTCTTTCAATGCTTTCTTTGTTATCCCTGCTGTCCATTCGCCTGACGGATCATATCTTCCACAACGATATCAAAGATTTCTCCAACAGAATTGCAATACTCCAGTATCTTCCACGGCTCATTCGTATGGAAATGAATCTTCACCAGATCTTCATCACCTGCTGCGATCAGACTGTTACCTTCAAAATGTTCTGTAATATAATCTGCGATATCATCTTCATCCAGATCTTCGTCTCTTCTCTCGATCAGTAACTGTGTATCGTAACGATATGCGAACTGATCATCTTCTGCATCAATTGATTGAACTCCCATCTTTCTTATCCTCCGTTATCATTCCAAAATTCTTTACATCGGTGTTCCTACTTCGATCAGATTGCCATCCGGATCATAGAAACGGACCACCTTCTGCCCCCAGCTGTGTGTCATCAGCCGGTTGACATACCTAACATTAGGATACAACTTTTCAAGCTTTCTGGCAAATGCTTCGATATCCGGTTCTTCGAAATATAACTCACTGGCATGATTTTCCGGAATAATATCCTTATTCAGAACTTCTTTCCATATCTTTTCGTCCTGAAGTACCAGGCCTTCCGTTAATATCACATTGCCGTCATTGTCAAGAATTGTATTCAGTCCGAACAGGTCATGATAGAATTGTTTGGAATGTTCGATATCTTTTACAACAATTAATATATTTTTTAATCGCATTTCTTTTCTCCATTATGCATTGACTTTTCCCGGATTTCATTTTCCCTGAGCTTTATTTTATCCAGACTTTATTTTCCCTGCTCTGCCAGATATTCTTCTGTCAAAGCTACGGCATCTGCGATACACTGTGGACAACTGCAGAGAACTTTTCCTGTCTCCACACCTTTTAACTCCCGGCAGATGCAGGAACCATTTTTCTCTTTGAATTTTTCTACTTTGCTTCGGATCTTCTTATATGTATCCCCTTTGGTTCTGGATCCTTCTTCTGTGCCTCCCTGACTGTTATCAAGGCCGATGATCATTGCCATTCCAGACAATGCACCACACATCTCCATCACGCCCATACCCAGACCAAAACCTTCTGCGATACGAAACATATCGTCTTCACTGATTCCGAATTCTTTGCAAAATGTACAGGCTACTGCCTGGGCGCAGTTGCATCCTCTCTGGTGTAATTCTGCTGCATGTTCTGCTTTTGTACTCATATTTCTCTGATCTCCTTTTTGCTTCATTTACTTCCAATATTATTATTTCATAATCAGATTCAACACACCTGTTGACTGCAGGAATAAAATCATCATAATGACTGGCATAATATAACGCATCATCACATTATATAACTTTTTACGCTTGAATTTTTTGCCATTCAGTTCCATTTCCTCCGCAATCCATGACGGTTTCATGATCCAGCCGATCAAGATTGCTGATAACAGCGAAATAAACGGCATCATAAAGCTGTTACTGATATAGTCCATGATATCCAGAAGCTGTCCCGTACTTCCGTTTGGAAGTGCAACTTCTACATAGAAGACGCTGTATCCAAGTGCGATCACTGCTGTTGCGATCAGGTAGATCACCGATAACACTCTGGTCGTCTTCTTACGCTCTGTGTGGAATAATTCCATACAGTTTGCGGTAATGGATTCCAGTACCGAGATGCAAGATGTTAACGCCGCAAATCCTGCCAGCACGAAGAACAGAATTCCGATGATTCTTCCTACCACTCCCATACAGTAGAATACTTTCGGCAATGAGACAAACATCAGTCCCGGGCCTGCTGACATACCATCCAGTCCGGAGAATACGAATACTGCCGGAATGATCATAACACCGGCAAGGAATGCAACTCCTGTATCCATAATTTCAATCTGCGATACTGCTTTGTTCAGATCTACATCTTTCTTTACATAAGATCCATATGTAATCATAATTCCCATAGATACACTCAATGAAAAGAACAACTGACTCATTGCATCCAATGTGATCTGAAGGAAACGTCCAATCGTGATTCCTGTCAGATCCGGTTTCATATACACCTTCAGTCCCTGTAATCCTGTACGGACCGTTCCGTCATCCAACGTAGTCTTTAATGTAAGTGAGAAAATTGCGATTCCAATTACCATGATCAACAGAACCGGCATGATAAATTTGGAAACTCGTTCAATTCCCTTTTCTACTCCGTTATATACGATCAGTGCAGTCAGGAACATAAAGATCAGTCCATACCATACGGAAGACGGAGAAGAGATAAATGAAGTAAAGCAGTTATCTGCTACTGCCTGCTTTCCTGAACTTGTAAGATAGATCACGATATATCTTAAGATCCATCCACCAATCACCGCGTAATAAGTCATGATCAATACCGGAACCAGGAATGTGATCACTCCAAGAAATTTCCATTTTTTTCTCATTGATTCATAGGCATAGATTGCGCTTTTTCCCGTCTTGCGGCCAATTGCTATATCTGTAGTCAGTAACACAAAACCAACCGTCAATACCAGCACAAGATAGATGATCAGGAAAAGTCCTCCCCCGTCTTTTGCTGCCAGATATGGAAAACGCCAGAGGTTTCCCACGCCGACTGCGCTTCCGGCTGCTGCAAATACGAAGCCAATCTGCCCGCTAAAGCTATTTTTTTGTTTCATACTCTTTTTTCCTCTCATTTTTTCGTTAATACTTCAATATTTTACCACTAATTCATAGAAAATAAAACAAAAAAGACCAGTGGAGACGTGAAAAAGTAGCTTTTTTTCTGTCCCCACTGGTCTTTCTGCTATCTACAGGCTCCAGTCTGCTGCCATTAGCTGTGTCTTCATCATATTCGCATAGATGCCGTCTTTCTTCTTCAATTCTTCTGGCGTACCACTTTCCGCAACTACACCGTCTTTCAATACCACAATCTTATCCGCATCTGCGACTGTTCTCATTCTGTGTGCAATGATAATGACCGTCTTATTCTTAATCAGTCGTGACAGGGATTCCTGTATCATCGTCTCGTTATCTACATCCAGAGACGCCGTTGCTTCATCCGGAAGGATGGACCGATCAGTGCGGTAACTTCGCCCTGTTTTGCCGTAAATGTGACATCTTTTAATACCGCATCTCCTATATTATAAGAAAATCCGACATTCTGGAATGCAATATCATATCCCTGATTATCCATCATTGTTGTACCATCCTGCACTTCATGTGACAGGATCTCATTCTTTGATGCTCAATGATACACCTATGATTCACAGCCTTCTTTGTATATAATGTCCCATCCGGCGCTGTGATATTTTTCCAGCATGACCACATATTCTTCAGCCTCTTCTTTGGACATATCGTGCCTTACCACTTCGAAAAAGCTTTCAAATAATGCCTTATTCATAATGTGCATGAAGTTTTTCGTAACCGGCTTTCCTCCTTTAAAATGAAGTCCGGTCGCTTCCATGAACTTATATGTATATTCTGTCTCGATATCCACCAGATGTTCTACAAAGTTCTGGAATTTCGTCCCATAGGAACCATTTACCAGAAGTTTGAACTCTTCGAAATGCTCATACATATATTCCACAAACATCTCCATACCCTGCTGTGCGAAATCATCTAACTGTTTTGCCTGCTTATCCGGGTCTGTCGCATGGAATCTCTCCTGCACACTTACAAACTTCTCTGTAAATTCTCTCGCTACCGGTTCTACGATAGCGGGAAATAATCCTGTCTATTGATATATTTTCTCGATTTTCCATCACCGTTTTCTTCTTTCCGAATATACTATAAACCATAGAATATATTTCACTGGGAGGATCTTATGAAAAAGCGTATCACTGCACTTCTTTTACTCCTTACACTATCTGTCACTTCACTTTTTGCATGTACATCTGCTGACAAATCGGAATCCGCATCAGACAAAACAGCAAAAACTTCAAAATCCACAAGTACTAAAAAACAGGAACTGACTCCTGTTACATTAAATGAAGTAGCACACTCCATCTTCTATGCTCCGATGTATGTGGCAATCGAAAAGGGATATTTTGCCAACGAAGGAATCGACCTTTCTCTCGTGACTGGTTTCGGAGCCGACAAAACTATGACGGCCGTCCTCTCCGGAACTGCCGACATCGGCTTTATGGGTTCGGAAGCTTCTATCTACACATATAACGAGGGGGCGAATGATTATGTTGTAAACTTTGCCCAGCTCACCCAGCGCGCCGGGAACTTCCTGGTTGCCAGGGAAGATATTAAGGATTTCAAATGGGAAGATCTGAAAGGCAAGAAGGTCATCGGCGGTAGAAAAGGCGGCATGCCTGAAATGGTATTTGAGTATATCTTAAACCAGAACCATATCGATCCGGCTACAGATCTCACCATCGACCAGAATATTGATTTCGGTTCTACTGCGGCTGCCTTCGCAGAAGACAAATCCGATTACGACTTCACCGTAGAATTCGAACCTGGTGCAACCAATCTTGAAAAACAGGGTAAGGGATACGTTGTCGCCTCTCTTGGAACGGACAGCGGCTATGTTCCGTACACTGCTTTCTCTGCAAAGAAGAGTTACATCAACAAACATCCGGAAGTCGTCCAGGGATTCACCAATGCACTGCAAAAAGGTATGGACTACGTGGCATCCCACACACCGGAAGACATTGCCCAGGCAATCGCTCCTCAGTTCAAAGAGACCACACTGGATACGATCACAACCATCATTTCCCGCTATTATGAGCAGGATACATGGAAAAAAGATCTGATCTTCCGGCAGGAAAGCTTTGATCTTCTTCAGGATATCTTAGAAGAAGCAGGCGAGCTTAAGGAACGCGCACCTTACAAGGATCTCGTAACTACTACTTATGCAGAAAAGGCAGCAAAAGCAAGCAACGATACCCAGAAAACCAATTAATTCTATACTCCGATATCTACAAAACCGGCAACTTCTCTTGCTTACTATGGTATAAAAAATAATGCTGCAAACTTTTCTTCGTTCTGCAGCATTATTTTTAAATTATCATATATTCGTAAGAACCTGCTATCAGCAGTTTTCTTTTTCTTCCTATATTCGCCTATGCCAGCTCCGCATCCAGGTGCTCTTTCACATAACCGCTGACTTTATCTCTCGGAATCTCCATCACCACTGCCAGTTCTCCATACAGGAACTTCTCGGCGCTGGACATATATCTCTCATCAACGTTGATCGTCTTTTTTCCCGCCAGTAATCTCTTCTTATTTCTTCCATATGAAGTCTTGATCAGTGAGATCCACTCCCGGCACTGATTGTGTAACAATGCGTTCTTGTACATTCCTTCCCGCTGTTTTTCATTTGTCACACCAATGATATCGATCTTTGGCATCTCTTTGATCAGATTCTCCGCCTCTTCTTTTGTGATCAGTTTTCTGATCTGATCCCGCTTATTATCGACTGGTGTGTATACCGTTCCACCTGCATCATATACCGGTTTTAACGTATAATACTCTTTGTCCGAACTGCCCATGTCAATCTTGCCAATATTTACTACTTCGCAGACGCCCTCCTTATAATGCGCCACATAATCTCCTATTTTGAACATTTCTGCCTCCTGTTCTAACACTTCTCTCATGGTAACCTGCAGATGTATGACAACGCTAAAAGAGCGCACAATCCGAAGTTATATCGAACTGCACGCCATCTTTTCTGGTATCGTATTATGAAATTTGTAAACGCGCTGACATAAACTCTTGATATACCTATTATATCACAACCATTTCACGGATGTAAGATTTTTTTAAGAATTTCTCTCAAAATCAACCCTGCACCGCACAAAGCCACCAATATTTTCCTTTCTATCAGTATCAGCCAACGTGGAATTTTTTATGCATTTCTTCTTTAAATTCTTTTCGTTTGAATAAAATTAATCCGATCAACAGCAGAAAACTGCACCCGATACAGATAACCGATGGAGTCCTGTAATGGATTACTCCTGTCACTAAAAGAATCAATGGAAGAATCATCGAATAGACAGCGGCCATCACATAATAGATCATATATTCTCTCGGTGACAGGGAACGTATTCTTGATATGATCAACATTACAACCTGGATCAGCAGGCAGATATCCGGAATTCCGATATTCACAGACCAGCCTCTCCATCCGGTTCCGAGATCCCACAATACACAGATCCCTGACATGATCAGAAGCTGCCATGCCGCATTCTTCAGCAGATTGAACCGTTTCACATAACCGACTGCCATCGTAAGCCACATCGTCACACACCCGGCTGCCACGAATACCGACCAGTGCACGCCGGGCGATATAATGATATCCGTCATCATACTGATCACGATCGCTGCAATACAGCAAAATGTAAAGATCTGTAATACTTTCTTTCCTTCATAATTTGGTCTTGCATCCTCCGGGAAATCCGGTTCTGCCACTTTGACCGAAGCCCCCAGTTCTTTCAATATCCGGTAGAAATTCCGCTGGATATTCGTGCTGTCGTATCTCGATGTAAAGCCAAGTGATAACGTATCTTGAAAAGAACAGATACATAATTCTGTCCGGTTCGTACTTGTATACACGCCAAACTTTTCAATATATTGCGCATAATCTTCCGGCATCTTTACCACACTCATGTTCGAAAGCACGGCGGTTACTTCCTGCTCCGCCATCTTGGCACCCGCACGGATACAGCGGTTTTTCAGTTCCAGCGGTGCCCATTTTAAGATCTTATGCTTTTCTATTGCAATCAGTTCATTCATCCGTCCTGCCATATGCTCTTTGGACAGATTCTCCTGAAAATATAACTTTACTGCCTCCAGTACATCTTCAAAAGAATCTTTTCCCTCTCCGAACTGATACCCCGGCTCTATATAACCGAAGAAATTCAGCATCGAATCCGATGGAAAAATCTTTCTTAAATTCACCGGAACCATCAGGATAACCGGCTTCTTCTCCTGCATCCGGCTCATTTCTTCATGGATTGCACAGATAAATGCAGCCGTCAGGAGCACCGACATGGAGACTTTCTTTTCTCTGGCAATCCCCAGCAGTTCTTTTACCGACATGGAAGCTTCATTGATCTGCAGCTCTTCATATCCTTTTCCACCCTTTTTGATCTGAACCGCCCTGATCTTTTTCTTTTTCTTTCTTGGAAAATCCGGATCATAATATCGGCTGAAACTGTCATCTTCCTGATCTTTTACCGTCAGATACTGGTTTGACAGCTCCACCGGTTCCAGATTTTCTTCGTGGATCAGATACAGATAATTCTTCACCAGTTCTCTTAGGAATTCTGTTGCACCGGTTCCATCTGTCAGCGCATGAAATACTTCAAAATTGATCCGTTTTTTATAATATGTCACTTCAAATAAAAGTGTCTTTTTATCCCGTACATACAGGCTGCTGCAAGGTTCTTTATATTCTTCCCTTACCACCGGTCTTAATTCACTTTTCTCCAGATAATGCCAGAAAAGCCCCTTTCTCATAACCGACAAAAATACGGGATACTTTTGTATCGTCTGATTCAGAGCTTCCTGTAATATCTCTTCTTTTACTTCTTCTTTCAGCTCACAATAGAACCGGAACACTCTGGTATCTTTCGGGCTGCTGGCTGCGGAAAATAACTTTGCCGCATTATCCAGACTTCTCCAGTAAGCACGTTTTTGCTCAAACACCGGCTTTCTCCTCCCCCTTACTTTCCCGCTTTATTCTTCGTTTGCATGACTAACCTTCCGGCTGTTTTCATCAGATGTATAGCCGCTCAGGAAACGGTTAATAATAGCAAAGCTCTCCTGTACATGGTAATATTTTACTCCCAGTGCAAAGAATCCGTGAAGTGCATCCTGTATTCTGTGCACCTCCACCTTATTGCCCGCTTCTTTTAACCTTCTTCCATACTCTTCCCCCTCATCTCTGAGAGGATCACATTCCGCCGTTAAGATCAGTGTATCCGGCTGGTTGCTGTAATCGGTCTCCATGAGAGGTGCAAGATATTTACTTTTCTTATCTTCTTCTGCCGATGCATAGAAATTAATATAATCCCGCATCTTTCCCGCAGTCAGAAGATATTCCGTCCCGTAACGTCTTACCGACAAATATGGGGACTCCTCACTGTAATCATTATTTACCGCAGGATAGATCAGTATCTGTCTCTTCGGCAGGAATTCTCCCTGATCTCTTGCCATCAGTGAAACAGCTGCTGCCAGATTCCCACCGGCACTATCTCCGATCAGTGTAATCTTATCCGGATCTGTATTCAAGATAAACCGGTTCGTGTACATAGCCTTTGCCGCCATATAACAATCGTAAAAACCAATGGGAAATGGATACTCCGGCGCCAGCCGGTACTCTACCGATACAACGATATGATCTGTTGCCGAAGCAAGACGGGCACAGATTCTTTCATAATTATCAATACTTTCCGTTACCCATCCTCCCCCGTGAAAGAACAGAAATACCGGCAGATCATCCTCCATCTTTTCCCCTGGAAGGAATATCCTTACAGGGATCTGATGATTGCCGTTATAAATCTTATAGTCAATCGTCTTATGAAATATCTTCATCGGATCAATTGCTTTTAAATTCGCCAGGTGTCTTGAAGCCTCCACTTCAATGCCGTCGAAGGACAGCGCTTTTAAAACCCGCCTCATTGATTTGTTGATCGCCATTATCTGATATATCCTTCCTCATATGCTTTTGCTTTATTAAATGCATATAACTCTGCAAAAGTTGCCTGCTTGTATGGAGAAGCGTAGAAAATCCCCACCATTCCACATGTGATAACCGTAAGAATATCCCATCCAAGGAATGACAGATCCAGAATAAATGTCTCCATCTTCTGTCCGTCCATCATACGCTTACTGATCTGGAACGCTTCTTTTCTGTCCATTCCCGGATTCTCTGCAAGAATGTAAGGAATCATCAGGTATTCATAATGCTTCACGATCCCTGGAATCACCAGCAGTAATGTCCATAAGGATGTAAAAAGTTCTCTTAAGAACATGGTCAGTACAATATTCACATAATGTCCGGAACGGAATGCATCAAACATCGTTCCAACCGTTGGATTCTCTGTCTTATTCAATACGAAGAAACGTTTTCCACCTACTTCCAGAAGATTTCCCACGAATATCTTCAGTGCCCATATTACAATCGTTAATATAATCGCAGCCATTGCAATTGCCAGCCCTGCAAATGGGAATCCCCATCCGTAATGATATGAGAATGAAAACCCGTCATTCCCATACAGACTGTTCTGTGAAGCACCACTTCCGGTTCTTCCTCCGCTTATGCTGCTAAGTCCCGTGATGATTCCCATGATCACTGCTACAGCCACACATGCCCAGTAATTCTTCTTAAATGCAATCTTACCATTTGTTTTCAGTCTTTCTCTTGTCCAGTTCATATACTTTTTCTCCTTGTTTATCCCTGTTGCTTTGCATCTTGAATCTTTTCATTTAAATCATTCAGATATACCCATCGGTCCATCTTCTCATCCAGTGCATTCTCAGTCTCTTCTTTTTTCTCCATAAGTTCCCGCAATTTCACCGAATTAGTCGCATTGGCTGCAATCTGTGCATCCAGTGTCTCAATCTTTTCTTCCAGTTTTGCAATGTCATCATCGATCGACTCGAACTCCCGCTGCTCTTTGAATGTGAATTTCAGCTTTGGTTCCCGCTGTTTCCAGGTGTCTTTCGAAGAGCTCTCTGCCTTCTTCAGCTGTTCCTCTGTCCCGGCAGCATGTCCTTTCAATGACATCTCTGTATCCAGACCTTCCAGTTCTTTGCGGATCAGATAATCCGAATAACCACCCTCGAACTGTCGTACTTTTCCGTCTCCTTCAAATGAGAAGATACGGTTCACAATACGATCCAGGAAATAACGGTCATGTGATACCGTGATGATAATTCCGTCAAAGTGATCCAGATAATCTTCCAGGATCGTCAGCGTCTGGATATCCAGATCGTTGGTCGGCTCATCCAGGATCAGTACATTCGGTGCACTCATCAAAACACGCATCAGGTACAGTCTTCTCTTTTCTCCCCCGGAAAGCTTCTCAATCTTTGACCACTGCATGGCTCCGTCAAATAAGAAGCGCTCCAGCATCTGGGATGCCGTGATCTTTCCGTCTGATGTCGTAACATATTCTCCCACTTCTTTGACATAATCAATCACTTTCATGGATGCATCCATATATTCATTCTCCTGAGAGAAATATCCGATCCGGATCGTCTGCCCAATCTCGATCGTGCCATTATCCGGTTTTACAATCCCATTAATAATCTTAAGAAGTGTCGTCTTTCCACAGCCATTCGGTCCGATGATTCCGATTCTGTCATTTTTTAGGAAAATGTAACTGTAGTCATCGATCAGCTTTCTTGCTCCATAAGATTTACTGATGTTCTGAAGCTCGATCGTCTTATTTCCCATACGGGACGCTACGGAATCCAGTACCACTTTCTTTTCTTCCTGAATGTCCTTGATCTCCTGCATTGCCTTGATGCGGTCAATGTGTGCTTTCTGCTTCGTACTTCTGGCTCTTGCACCTCTTCCCAGCCATTCGAGTTCTGTACGCAGAAGACTCTTTCTCTTTCTTTCTGTCGCCAGTGCCATATCCTGACGTTCTGCTTTTAACTTGACAAACTCCGAATAATTCCCAGGGTAGCTGTATAATTTCCCCTGATCTACTTCCACGATCCTGGTTGCCACACGATCCAGAAAATAACGGTCATGGGTAACCATCAGGATTGCCCCGCGAAATCCGATCAGATATTCCTCCAGCCACTCAGACATCGCATTATCCAGGTGGTTGGTCGGTTCATCCAGTACCAGGATATCTGCCGGTGTAAGCAATGCATTGACCAGTGCAATTCTCTTCTTCTGACCGCCGGACATATGCTCTACTTTCTCGTCATAGTCATAGAAGCCAAGCTTGTTCAGCATGGATCTGGCATCTGCTTCAATTGTCCACTGATTCAGCTCATTCACATTGTCTGCGATTGCCGCACGCAACACCGTTGTTCCCTCTTCAAATTCCGGTGTCTGCGGCAGATAACAGATCTTGACCTGATTTCCTATACTGATCTTACCTTCATCGTATGGTTCTATCCCGGCTGCCACTTTTAAAAGCGTAGATTTTCCCATTCCGTTAATTCCGATCACACCGATCTTTTCATTCTCATTGATGCTGAATGCAACATCATTCAGAAGGACACGGTCAGTATAAGCCTTCGTAATATGCTCCATCGTAAGTAAATTCATACTTTAGTTCTCCTTCATAAGCCTTTCGGATCTTCCCATCGGCAGTCCCTGTAAAATGCCTGACAGGCCAGAAAAGAGACCGGAAACTCCGATCTCTTTTCGTTCTCCTCTTTCTATTATATTTTACAGAAAGACATATTTCAATATGAATAATACCGTAAGTACATACATTAATGCGCTAATCTTCTTTTCTTTTGCTTTTCCAGTCATCAGATTCAGGATCACATAAGAGATAACTCCCATAGAGATACCTTCTGAAATGCTGTAGAAGAATGGCATAGCCAGAATACAGATGTAGCATGGCAGTGCCTCTGAAAAATCATCAAAATCGATGTGTGTCACATTTGTCAGCATGTAGAATCCAACCACGATCAGGGCCGGTGCTGTTGCAAATGAAGGAATTGCAAGGAAGATTGGTGACAGGAACAGTGACAGGCCGAATAAAATAGCTGTCGTTGCAGAAGTCAGTCCCGTTCTTCCTCCTTCGGATACACCGGATGCACTCTCTACAAATGTCGTAGTCGTTGTTGTTCCAAGCACTGCTCCAACGGTTGTTGCAACCGCATCTGCCATCAGCGCACCTTTGATATTCGGAAGACGTCCCTCCTCATCTAACATACCTGCCTTTGTAGACACACCGATCAGTGTTCCGATCGTATCAAACATATCTACAAATAAGAATGCAAAGATGACAACGATAAAGTTCAAAGAGAATATTCCGCTGAAGTCAAGCTTTCCAAATACCGGCATGATGCTTGGAATTGTGAATCCCTTGCTGAAATCCGGAAGCAGGCTGTAGAATCCAATTTCTGGATTCGCTACATAGATACCCGCCATCTGACAGATGATTCCAAGAATCCATGTAATCAGGATTCCCCATAAGATATTTCCCTTTACATTCTTTATTACCAGAATTCCTGTAATTCCCACACCGATCAGTGCAAGAATGACCGTGATTCCTACGTTACTCATAGAAGCTTCCACACCTTTGGCACTGTTATATCCATCAATGGAGAATAACTGCAGAAGTGTAGAACCTCCTACTACGATATTCGCATTCTGAAGTCCGATAAATGCAATGAATAATCCGATACCGACACTTACTGCCGACTTCAGATTCTTCGGAATTGCATTGAAGATTGCCTCACGGATATTCGTAAGTGAAAGTACGATGAAAACGATACCTTCTACAAATACTGCCGTTAATGCAACTTCCCACTTATAACCCATTCCAAGAACAACAGTATAGGCAAAGTATGCATTCAGTCCCATTCCAGGTGCCAGTGCGAACGGGTAATTGGCGAAGAACGCCATCAAGAATGTACCGATCATTGCAGCCAGCGCTGTCGATGTAAAGATTGCACCGGAATCCATCCCTGTTGCAGACAGGATACTCGGATTGACTGCAAGTATGTACGCCATAGTCATGAACGTAGTGATACCTGCCATAACCTCGGTCCTGACATCCGTCCCGTTCTCACGGAGCTTAAATAATTTTTCCAACATGTTTCTCTTTTCCTCCTTATACTCTCAAAAAATAAGATAACGACAACAAAATTACTGTATCTCTCTTATTTTTTTTCTTAAAGCAAGTACCTGATTGGGTGCTACGGATAACTCATCGATTCCCATCTGCAGGAATTGTTCTGTCATGTCTACATCTGCTGCCAGATCACCACATATGCTGATTGTTTTTCCCTCCAGATGTACATTATTCGCAATAATACGTATCATTTTAAGCAATGCCGGATGATGCGGATTATAAAAATGATCCAGTTTAGAATTTGTTCTGTCCATTCCCAGTGTAAGCTGCGTCAGATCATTCGTTCCTATACTGAAAAAATCAGCCTCCCGTGCCAGTTCACCGCTTATCATAACCGCTGCCGGTGTTTCAATCATAACTCCGATCTGTATTTCTTCATTAAACGGAATCTTCTCATCTTTTAACTCTTTTTTTATCTTTTCCAGAAGCAGTTTTGCCTGCTGTACTTCTTTTACATCTGTAACCATCGGGAACATAATAGACATCTTTCCATAAGCAGATGCACGTAAAATTGCACGTAACTGCGTCTTGAATATCTCGTCTTTATCCAGTGACACACGGATTCCCCTGTATCCCATCTCAGGATTATTCTCTTCTCCCAGATCCAGACACTCTGCTGTCTTTTCACCGCCCAGATCTGCTGTACGGATCACAACCTTTTTCATTCCCATCGCTTCTGCTGCCAGACGATATACCTGAAACTGCTGTTCTTCTGTCGGAAGTTTCGGACCATTTTCCATATAAATAAATTCACTTCTGAATAATCCGATTCCACCCGCATCACTGCGCAGAACGCTTTCAATGTCTTCCCTGCTTCCGATATTCGCGCACACATCAATTTTTTGTCCGCTCTGCGTAATATTTTCTTTTCCCTTCAGACGTTCCAGACTCTGTACCTGCGTATGATTCTCATCTTGTCTCTGTTTCATCTTCGAAATCGTTGTATAATCAGGTTCGATATATACTTTTCCCTCAAAACCATCGATAATAATGGTCTTGCCTTCGTATTCTTTCTTTAAAGACTCTCCCAGTCCGATCACAGATGGAATTCCTTTTGTTCTTGCAAGCACTGCCGTATGAGAATTAATTGTTCCGTATCTGGTAACAAACCCAAGAATCTTGCTCTTATCAAGCTTTACTGCCTCACTTGGATATAATTCACCGGATGCCAGTATAAACGGTTCATCTGTCAGCATCTTATCTTTCCATGCCCTTGCAAGAATCCGAAGTACCCTTGTCGACACATCTTTAATATCTGCTTCGTGTCCCTGTACATAACTTTTATTACTTTTTGCCGCACTTGCCAGTACATTTTCCACCGCATTTTTTACAGCATACTCTGCATTCAACTTATGCTCTACGATAATATTTGTAATCTGCCTGATGATTTCCTGATCTTCAAGGATCATCTGCTGCATCTCAAATATAGCTGCATTCGCTTCACCTACTTCCTTAGAAGCCGAATCATACAGATCCCTCAGTTCCTGCAACGCTTTCTGCCTTGCTTTCTGAAAACGCATAACCTCTTTTTCTACATCTTTTACATAGATTCTGCGAATCTCTTTTGTATCCCGCTTATAAAAGGAAAGTTTTCCGATTGCAATTCCTTCTGATATTTTTTTCCCAGTCAATGTAATCATAGTTTTCCAACCCTTTTTAACCTTTATTAGTATGAACAATAATACTTTACACGTTTGCCGTTCATTCGTCAAGTAGATTACTTTTTTGTATAAAAACACAAAAACATTCCTTAAATTCATTGACGTCTTTATCAATATATGCTAATCTGACAACAGTGCAATTCATAGAATACTTTTATAAATTGCACGATTTAATAATTTTTATGGAGGTATAATCATGAAAGGTACTGTAAAATGGTTTAACAACCAAAAAGGCTACGGTTT
>OGWX01001006.1_pt1 | contig 19368 bp, 15 predicted proteins | sample 1576151 | NCBI WGS metagenome assembly OGWX01 (sample SAMEA3541591, study PRJEB24748) | human gut metagenome | biome: human gut; feature: human-associated habitat; material: faeces | place: China | collected 2012
GTACGAGGCAGATGGTGTCGCCGTTGAGGTTGATGGTCGCGCAGAGCGGAACAACGAAGTCCGCAACGTCGCGATTGACGTTATTGCTGTACGCACAGTTGAGCGCTACCGGTATCGTAGACGCCGAGGACTGGGTGCCGAGGGCAGTAAAGTACGCCGGCGCAATATTCTTGATGCTCTTCAGGTGGTTCTTTCTGCATACGCCGCTTGCGAGCACAAACTGGGAAAGAATGTAAAGCAGCTGAAGCACGATGATGATGCCGTAGAGAGAGGCGAACATCTTGACCGTTGCCGCGAGACGTCCCTCGGCCGCGATGTTGGCGAACAGACCCGCGATATGCACCGGGATGAGCGGAATGATGACGCGGCGCAGCACGCCGGAAACGATGTTCTGAAGATCACGGAAAACCTTGAGCATGGAATCGCCCTTGAGGTTCGCCATGCCGATACCGAGAACGAATGCAAGCACGAGCGCGGTCATGACGCCGAAAATCGGGGTGACCTCGATGGTGAAGAACGGCTCGAAAGCGTTGCTCTCAAGAACGTCGCCCGTGATGGGTTTGATGAGCGAGGGGAGAAAAGCCTTGCCGATAAAGAAGGTAAGGAAGCCCGAGATGGTCGTCGTGCCGTAGGCCAGCAGCAGCGTCAGGCCGAACAGACGGTTCGCCTTCTGACCCAGCTCCGCCATGCCGACCGTGATGAAGGCAATGATGATCAGCGGAATCATGAAGGACAGGAAAGTGGAAAACAGCGAGGTGAACGTCGCGAGCAGTCGAATGACCGCAACAAATCCCGTCGTGTCCGCAATGCCGAACCAGCCTCCGCAAAGGCCGATCAGCATACCGGCGATGATGCCGATAATGAGTCTAACCAGCAGTCCAAGTTGTTTCAATGTTACATACTCCTCTTTTTTATTTTCTCTTTATCCAGAGATAACAAATATTATATCAGATATTATCATACTTCGCAAGCTGTCCGGGCGGGCATATGTAAAATAACGGCGAAACTTTGAAATTTTCTCTTGACAATGCAGTACGCAGGGGATAATATAATAGCATATGATAAAGGTGATGAACGGGTAAAGTAATTGTACTTTCGTCCTCAGAGAGCTGTCGGCCGGTGTAAGGCAGCGTCGAAATGCAGTGAAACTCGCCCGGGAACTGTCCGCTGAAAGCCTTTTTGTGCCGGTAAGATGGAACGGAATGTCCGCCGTTATACGGACTGCGCATTGATAGATGCGCTTAGAGTGGTCGCAGCTTTTTCCTGCGGCAACAAGAGTGGTACCGCGGAGCTTTCGCTTCGTCTCTTAATGCAGAATTAAGGGACGGAGCTTTTTTTGTCCCTGTACGACAAACATTACCCGAAGGAGAGGACAAGGAACCATGAGTAGAACGATTAAGATTTTTGACACGACCCTGCGCGACGGCGAGCAGTCTCCCGGCTGTTCCATGAACCTCAACGAGAAGATTGAGGTCGCAAAGCAGCTCGAAGCGCTCAAGGTCGACATCATCGAGGCCGGCTTTGCAGCTGCGTCTCCCGGTGATGCAGCTGCGATCGCAGCCATCGCGGATACCGTCCGCGGCGCGACCATCTGCTCGCTGGCCCGCAGCGTAGACAAGGACATCGAAGCAGCCTACAATGCGATCCGCCGTGCTGAATCTGCCCGTATCCATACCTTTATTGCTACCAGCCCGGTACATATGGAGTACAAGCTCAAGATGACTCCGGACGAGGTCATCGAATCCATCGCTCACAGCGTTTCCTACGCGAAAAGCTTCTGCTCGGATGTCGAATTCTCCGCTGAGGATGCGACCCGCACCGACCTCGACTTCCTGTGCCGCGTTGTGGAAACCGCCATCAAGGCCGGTGCTACTACCATCAACATTCCGGATACCGTCGGCTACATGATCCCGGAGGAGTACGCTTCCCGCATCAAGTATCTGCGTGAGCACACCGACGGCATCGAGAAGGTCGTTCTGTCCTGCCATATGCACAACGACCTCGGCATGGCGGTGGCCAATTCGCTCGAATGCGTCCGCGCGGGCGCGACGCAGGTCGAATGCACGGTCAACGGCATCGGCGAGCGCGCAGGCAACGCCTCCATGGAGGAGTGCGTCATGGCGCTCAAGACCCGTGCCGATCACTTCGGTATCGGCTGCAACATCGAGACCACCCAGATCTACCGTGCAAGCCGCATGATCCAGACCATTACCGGCGTTGCTGTTGCACCGACCAAGCCGATCATCGGTGCAAATGCGTTCGCACACGAGGCAGGCATCCACCAGCACGGCGTAATGGCCAACAAGGAAACCTACGAGATCATGACTCCGGAATCCGTCGGTATCCCGAAGAACGCGATCGTGCTCGGCAAGCACTCCGGCCGTCACGCCTTCGAGGAACGTCTGCATGAGCTGGGTTACACGCTCGACCATGAGAAGCTCGAGAAGGCATTCGAGAAGTTCAAGGTTCTGGCTGACAAGAAGAAGGTCATCAAGGATCGCGACCTCGAGGGCCTGATCGGTGCTGTTCCGGTTTCCGGCGAGGAGCGCTACACGCTCGACCGCTTTGTCATCAACTCTGGCAACACCATTACCTCTACCGCTGTTATCCGTGTCAAGAAGGGCGACGAGATGTTTGAGCGCGCTGCCGCTTCCGACGGCCCGATCAACGCATCGTTCCATGCAATCGACAAGATCATCGGCAAGGAAATCGTTCTGGAGGACTACTCGCTGCGCGCACTGACCGACGGCGAGGACGCACAGAGCGAGGCTATTGTCAAGATCCGCGTAGACGGCAGCAACGAGGTTGTTACCGGCCGCGGCGTATCGGTTGACGTTATGGAGGCGTCCATCAAGGCGTACATCAACGGCATTAACAAGTATTTTAACGACTAATTCAGCAGGAGGAACGCTGTTATGGGTATGACAATGACGCAGAAGATCCTCGCGAAGCACGCGGGTCTGGAAAGCGTAACGGCAGGTCAGCTGATCGAGGCAAACGTAGATCTCACGCTGGCAAACGATATCACCGGTCCGGTTGCCATCCGAGAGATGGAGAAGGCGGGCTTCGACAAGGTGTTCGACAACACCAAGATCGCGCTCGTAATGGACCATTTTGCACCGAACAAGGATATTAAGTCCGCTGAGCAGTGCCTCGAATGCCGTGAGTTCTCCAAGAAGTACAACATCGTAAACTTCTTCGACGTTGGCGCAATGGGTATCGAGCACGCGCTGCTGCCGGAAAAAGGTCTGACCGCTCCCGGTGAGCTTATCATCGGCGCGGACAGCCACACCTGCACCTACGGCGCACTGGGCGCATTCTCCACCGGCGTCGGTTCTACCGATCTCGCCGCAGGCATGGCGACCGGCAAGGCATGGTTCAAGGTGCCGAGCGCCATCAAGTTTGTGCTCACCGGCAAGCTGAACCCGTGGGTATCCGGCAAGGACGTTATCCTGCACATCATCGGCAAGATCGGCGTGGACGGCGCGCTGTACAAGTCGATGGAGTTTGTCGGCGAGGGCGCACACGAGCTGTCCATGGACGACCGCTTCACCATCTGCAACATGGCGATCGAGGCCGGTGCGAAGAACGGCATCTTCCCGGTAGACGACAAGACGATGAATTACATCAAGGGCCGCGTAAACCGCGAAGTTACCGCATTCGAGGCCGACGCTGACGCCGAGTACGAGCAGACCATCGAGATTGACCTGTCTGCACTCCGTCCGACCATCGCGTGCCCGCACCTGCCGGAGAACACCAAGACCATTGACGACCTCGGCCATATTGAGGTTCAGCAGTCGGTCATCGGTTCCTGCACCAACGGCCGCATCGATGATATGCGCGTTGCAGCCGAAATCCTCAAGGGCCGCAAGGTAAATCCGAATGTGCGCACCATCATCATCCCCGCAACACAGGAAGTTTACCTGCAGTGCATCGAGGAGGGTCTGACCAAGATCTTCATTCAGGCTGGCGCTATCGTTTCCACGCCGACCTGCGGCCCGTGCCTCGGCGGTCATATGGGTATTCTGGCGCATGGCGAGAAGGCGGTTTCCACCACCAACCGCAACTTTGTAGGCCGTATGGGTCATATCACCTCGGAAATTTATCTGGCAAGCCCGGCCGTCGCTGCCGCAAGTGCGGTAGCAGGCTATATCTGCGCACCGGACGACCTGAAGTAAGGGAGGAAACACATACCATGAACGCAAAAGGCAAGGTTTTCAAGTACGGCGATAATGTCGATACCGACGTTATCATCCCCGCACGTTATCTGAATATCGCAGACCCGAAGGAGCTGTCCACCCACGCAATGGAGGACATCGACGCGGATTTCGTGAAGAATATGCACCCGGGCGACATCGTTGTCGCAACCCGCAACTTCGGCTGCGGCTCCTCCCGTGAGCACGCACCGCTCGTTCTCCGTGAGAACGGCGTTTCCTGCGTTATCGCGTCCTCGTTCGCGCGTATCTTCTACCGCAACGCCATCAACATCGGTCTGCCCATCCTCGAGTGCGAGGCAGCGGCGAACGGCATTGATGCAGGCGACGAGGTAGAAGTAGACTTCGACACCGGCGTGATCACCGACGTTACCAAGGGCGAGAGCTGGCAGGCAGCTGCATTCCCGCCGTTTATCCAGAACATCATCAAGGCAGGCGGCCTGCTCAAGTCGCTCAAGGAGAGAGAGGCATAATCCCATGGAATACAATATTGCTGTTGTCAAGGGCGATGGCATCGGCCCGGAGATCGTATCCGAGGCTATGCTCGTGCTCGATAAGGTCGGCGAAAAGTTCGGCCACAAGTTTGGTTTTCAGGAAGTCCTCGCAGGCGGCTGCTCGATCGACAAGAACGGCATCCCGCTGACCGATGAGACCATCGAGATCTGCAAGAATGCGGATTCCGTGCTGCTCGGCGCGGTAGGCGGTCCGAAGTGGGACGATGTGCCGAGTGCCAAGCGTCCGGAGAAGGCACTGCTCGGTCTGCGCGCCGCACTGGGCCTGTTCGTCAACCTGCGTCCGGCGCAGATGCACAAGGCACTTGCGGATGCGTGCCCGATCAAGCCTGAGATCATCGGTGACGGCTTCGACATTCTCGTTTGCCGTGAGCTGACCGGCGACGTTTACTTCGGCAAGCACTACCGCCGCGAGAGCGACAAGGGCTGGGGCGAGACCGGCGCGGACGACATGAACTACTCGGTTTATGAGGTAGAGCGCATCGGCCGCCGTGCTTTTGAGATGGCGATGAAGCGCAATAAAAAGGTCTGCTCGATAGACAAGGCAAACGTGCTCGAAACCAGCCGCGTATGGCGCGAAACCATGCACCGCATCAAGGACGAGTACCCGGAGGTCGAGTACACCGATATGTATGTTGACAACTGCGCGATGCAGCTCGTCCGCAATCCGGGTCAGTTCGATGTTATCGTAACCGGCAACCTGTTCGGCGATATTCTGTCCGATGAGGCTTCCATGATCACCGGCTCTATCGGTATGCTGCCGTCCGCCTCGATGAATGAGAGCGGCAAGGGTATGTATGAGCCTATCCACGGCTCCGCGCCGGACATCGCGGGCAAGGGCATTGCGAACCCGATCGCGACCATCCTGTCGTGCGCGATGATGCTGCGCTACTCGTTCGGCCTCAAGGACGAGGCAGACGCCATCGAAACCGCTGTTGAGAATGTCCTCAACGCAGGTCACCGCACCGCGGACATCGCCGCAAAGGGTGAGAAGGTACTGTCCACCTCCGAGATGGGTGCACTGATCCGCGAACAGCTTTAATTGTGCGGTGTTGCCTTAAGAATAATCAGGAATGAGTAATCCGTAATTACTCCGTGAATTTTTCCTATCAAGAAACCCGGTTGCGATTAGGCTGCAACCGGGTTTTTCGATAGTCTTGCGGCTTCGGTTTTTCGAAGCCGTTTTTGTTATATGGAGAATCGGCTTTACGCGTTCTCGCTGTTTCTCTCGCTCTTGGCATAGCTCTTGAACGAGTGGATAACGATCGTCAGACCGAGCACAATCAGCAGTACCGCAAGGATAAGCTGCAGACCGTTTGCGATGAATACCGCTCCCCAGGTGGTCTCACCGGCCGGGATAGCCGTTGAGGCGGCAGCAGAGATCGCCTTTACCATAGCGAGGAAACGCTGCACCAGCGCGGTGAAGGTAACACACAGCATGATGATCAGCGGCGGGAAGATCATCTTGTTGCTGCGGCCGGTAACCTTGAGGAATACGCAGAGCGTGATGAGCACCAGAGCGCTCAGCAGCTGGTTGGCCGAACCGAACAGCGGCCAGATATTGGCATAGCCGATCTTGGTGAGCAGGAAACCAAATGCCAGCGTGATAACCGTGGAAAAATATACGTTGCAGAACAGCTTGCGCCAGCCCTCGGCATGCTCCATGTCATCGACGGAGAACAGCTCCTGAAAGCTCATGCGGCCGATACGCGCAACTGCGTCCAGACTGGTCAGCGCCAGTGCGGAAACACACATGGTCATAAATGCAGTAGCAACATAAACCGGAACGCCGAACATCTCGAAGAAGCCTGCGACACCGCTGCTGAATACCTGGAACGGCGTGCCCGCTGCCGGCGTACCGTCAGCTGCTGCAGCAGCACCGGCAACGCACAGTGCCAGAACAGCCAGCAGACTTTCCAGCACCATTGCGCCATAGCCAACCTTGGGCATGTCCTTTTCGTTCTCGATGGTCTTGGAGGACGTACCCGAGGAAACCAGACTGTGGAAACCGGAAACCGCACCGCATGCAACGGTTACAAACAGGATCGGGAACATCGTGCCGAGCTTCTCATTGGTAAAACCGGTGAATACCGGCAGGTTCATAGTCGGATGTGCAACAACCAGACCGACGACTGCGCCTGCGATCATGCAGATGAACATGAAGGTGGTCATGTAGTCGCGCGGCTGCTTGAGCAGCCACATCGGAAGGACAGCGGCAAAGAAGATATAAACGAAGGTGATATAGCTCCATGCTGCCTTGCCGAAGATAAGCGGGCAGTTCATGCCGATTGCAAAGGAGGCAACGATGCACACAATGCCGACAACGGCTTCCTTCCAGCCGGTCAGGTTAAACTTTTTCTGGATAAGGCCGAGCACAACCGCGAATACCATAAACATGATGGAGATCATGCCTGCCGCACCGTTGGTGGTTGCGGCAGCAGCCAGCTCGGTAACGCCTGCGTCAGTGACAGTGTAGGCGTTGAATGTGCCCGCAACCATATCTGCGAATGCCGCAACAACGATGCAGCAGAAAATCCACGAGAAAATCAGGAACAGCTTGCGGCCGGTTTTGCCGATGTACTTCTCAATCAGCATACCCATCGACTTGCCCTTATTCTTAACCGAAGCGTACAGCGCGCCGAAGTCGGCTACCGCGCCGAAGAATACGCCGCCGATCAGCACCCACAGCAGTACCGGCAGCCAGCCGAACGCCGCAGCCTGAATTGCGCCGGTTACAGGGCCTGCGCCCGCGATGGAGGAGAACTGGTGACTGAATACCGTCCAGCCGTTGGTCGGCACAAAGTCCTTGCCGTCATTAAATTCAACGGCAGGCGTCTTGGCTTTCGGGTCGATACCCCATTTGTTCGCCAGCCAGCGTCCGTAGAAAACGTACGCGCCGAACAGAACAACAGCCGCGATCAGCACAATTACAAGTGTGTTCATGTTTTTTCGTCTCTTTCTTGAAATGATTTGCGATTCCGCAGCCAAAGGTATGCAAAAAAGCCTTCGTCCATGCAGGAGGATCACGAAGATGATCCTGCAAAGACGAAGGCATATACATTGCTGTATTTACTTCCGCGTTACCACTTTGCTTGCCGACAGTACGCTGCCGACCTCTCATTGCCGCCCGGTACCGCATTCTTCCGGAGGGCTTTTCCTGTTAACGGTGGATATCCGGCCTCGACTACTCGGCATTGCCTTTGATCGGAGCTGCTCGCAGGGGATAGCGAACCCGTGCCTTGCTGCCGTCTTGCACGACCGACGGCTTTCTGTGAACGGTGATACGGATACGTCATGTCCTGTTCAAAGCATTTGGCTACTGAACGATTCGTATGATAGACCTCTTTTTGCCGTTTGTCAACCGGACAGGAGACGAAAAATGCAATTTTGGCAACACCTGCAAATCCGGCAGTATTGATAAACAAAAATTTGTTTATTTTTTAACGGCGTATCAGATACAGCAAGATTCTATACTTGACAAATGCATTTTACACGGCTTATACTGATATCATATAAAAGACAAGCAAGGGTGCTGTGATGAGCGGCTGAGAGGGCGAGAAACCCAACCTTTTGAACCTGTTGGTTAATGCCATTGTAGGGAAGCTGTCGCATTGCTGGGATTGAGTGCTTCGGTTTTGCCGCAGGGTGAAAACGAGGCGTTTTTTATTTTCCCGGCAGCGATGATAAAATTGGAGGGAACAGGAATGAAAACAGTGCTTACCATTGCCGGTTCGGACTGCTCCGGTGGTGCAGGTGTACAGGCCGATTTGAAAACCATGGCGGCACACGGCGTGTTCGGCATGAGCGTTATCGTATCAGTCGTAGCGGAAAACACTGCACGCGTGATCGACATTCAGGACATCAGTCCCCGGATGATCGAGGAGCAGATTGACGCGGTGTTTGAAGACATCGTGCCGGATGCGGTTAAAATCGGCATGCTGTCCTCGCCGGAGTGCATGAAGGCGGTAGCTGGCAAGCTGGCACAGTACAAGCCGGCGCACATCGTGATTGATCCGGTGATGTTCGCCAAAAACGGTGATCCGCTGATGGATCCGGCGTCTGTCGGCACACTTATTGAGACCGTGCTGCCGTTTGCCGAGGTGCTGACTCCGAACGTACCGGAGGCGCAGTATCTGGCAGATATGGAAATCCGCACGCCCGAGGACATGGAGGAGGCGGCACGCCGCATCTATGCCAAGGGCTGCAGGAACGTGCTCGTCAAGGGCGGCAAGAACATCGCAGGTGCGGTGGATGTACTGTTTGACGGCGAGACCTGTCACCGCATTGAGATTGAGCAGATCGACACCACCAGCACGCACGGCACGGGCTGCACGCTGTCCTCTGCGATCGCATCCAATCTGGCGCTCGGCCACAGTGTACCCGAGGCGGTAAAGCTGTCTAAAGAGTACGTCACCGACGCTATCCGTCATGCACCCGGTCTGGGGCATGGCTGCGGTCCGCTTAACCATTTTTGCCGTATTTTTTCGGAGGAGTGAAAGACAATGAAAAAGAATTCTATCCGTAAACTGACCATTGCAGGCGTTCTCGTCGCAGTTGCGGTCGTTGGCAGCCTGTTTTCCATTCCGGTGCTCGGCGCGAAGTGCTCGCCGGTGCAGCACATGGTGAATGTGCTCGGCGCTGTTCTGCTTGGACCGTGGTACGCACTTGGCATGGGCTTTGCAGCAGCACTGATTCGCAATGTGCTCGGCTTGGGAAGTCTGCTGGCGTTCCCCGGCTCGATGATCGGTGCGCTGCTGTGCGGTCTGGCCTACAAGGCCTGCCCGAAGCTGCCGGTCGCTTACGTTGGTGAGGTATTCGGCACCGGCATTCTCGGCGGTCTGGCTTCCTACCCGATTGCCGCATTCGTGATGGGCAATACCAAGGCAGCTCTGTTCACCTTTGTGCCGTCCTTCCTCGTGTCCACTGCGGTAGGTGCGGCGATTTCGGTTCTGGTGCTGAGCGCCCTCAAGCGCACGCATGTTCTCAGCGCACTGGAAGGTGCTAAGCATTGATCGAAACCATTAAAACCGTTCTCGAAAACACGCAGAACCGCACACCGATGGTGCATTCCATCACCAATAATGTTACCATCAACGACTGCGCGAATATCATCCTTGCGGCAGGCGGCACGGCCATCATGGCACAGGATGAGCGTGAGGTCGAGGAGATTACCTCGCACGCACAGGCACTTGTAATCAACATGGGCGCTGTCCGCGCACAGGAGGCCATGCTGCGTGCAGCCAAGATTGCAAAGCGCAACGGCCGACCGGTCGTGCTCGATCCGGTAGCCGCCGGTGCCAGCACGCTCCGGCGTGAAATGTGTTCCCGCCTGTTGAGCGAAAATCTTGTTTCGGTCATTCGCGGCAATGCATCCGAGGTGCGGGCGCTCGCCGCAGGAGCCGAGCAGGAGACCGGCGTGGAAGCCAGTGCGCTCGACAGCGTGACCGAGGACAATTTACAGGAATCCGCAGCGTGGCTGCGGTCGTTCAGCCGCCGGACCGGAGCTGTCGTCATGCTCACCGGCGCGATGGATGTAATTACCGATGGAACCCGTACCGCAGTGGTACGCGGTGGCAGTGCGTATCTGCGGCGGATCACCGGCGCAGGCTGTATGCTCACCTCGCTGACCGGCGTGTACTGCGGTGCGAATCCAGATATATTGTTAGAAGCCGCAGTCACGGCATCGGAGGTGATGAAGCATTGCGGAGAAACAGCCGAGGCGCGTGTGCGTAAAGAGATGGAGGGCACCGCTTCCTTTCGTACGCGCCTGATCGACGCAGTAAGTCTGCTGAATGCGGACGAGCTGACGCCGAACCTCTGTTTGCAGATTCTGTAAGCAGAAAAGTGCTGCCGGCAGAATTTTGCCGTCAGTCTTAGGAAAATCATCAACATACTTTCATTGGGGGTACCACCTTGAACAACAAAACCACCGAAAGACTGCTTGCCGCAACGCAGGACATCTGGGAAGGCTATCTGAACCATCCGTTTGTCCACGGTATTGCCGACGGCAGCCTCGACATTCAAAAATTTCGTTTTTATCTTCTGCAGGATTATGTTTACCTGTTTGATTACGCAAAGGTGTTCGCGCAGGGCGTTGTCAAGTCCCGCGATCCTGAGATTATGCGCGTATTTGCTGGTTATGTAGCAAGCATCCTCGGCGGCGAGATGAATATTCACCGCAGCTACATGAGCCGTCTCGGCATCACCGAGAAGGACGCAGAGCGCGTCAAGCCGTCGCTGAATAACGAGTCTTACACATCCTACATGCGCGCTGTTGCAGCCGAGGAAGGTCCGGCGGAGATCATGGCGGCTGTGCTTTCGTGTGCACTCAGCTATGAATACATCGCCAAGTGGATCGTCGCCAACTACCCGAACGCCGATCAGCATGAGTTCTACGGTGAATGGGTGCAGGGCTACGCATCCGAGGACTATGCGGCAGAAAACCGCAAGCTGGTCGCTTATATGGAGCGTCTGAGTGAGGGCTATACCGAGCCGCAGCTTGCGCGTCTGACCGATATTTTCATCGCGTGCTCGCGCTACGAGAGCATGTTCTGGGACATGGCCTGGAACGAGGCGATGTAAGCCATGCTGGAGTTTCGTAACGTCGTTTTTCAGTACGACAGTGAGGATTTTAACATCATTGACGGTCTGTCCTTCCATCTTGAGAAGGGAGAATTTGTGTCGGTCATCGGGCCGTCCGGCTGCGGCAAATCCACGATTTTCCGCCTGACCAACCAGCTTCTGCCGCGCAGGAGCGGTGAAATTCTGGTGGACGGCAAGAGCATCGACGGACGGCGCGGCTACTGCGGCTACATGCCGCAGCGCGACCTGCTGTTTCCGTGGCGCACGGTGAACGAAAACCTGCGTCTGCCGATGGAGATTCGCGGCGGCATTTCCCGCGCGGAGATGGACAAGCGTGCAGCGGAAACGCTCGAGCACGTCGGTTTGGCTGGCTGGGGCGACAAGCGCCCGGAAGAGCTTTCCGGCGGCATGCGTCAGCGTGCGGCATTCGCGCGTACGCTGCTGACCGGCTCGGAACTGCTGCTGCTCGATGAACCTTTTTCCGCGCTCGACTTTCTCACGCGCATCACTATGCAGGAGTGGCTGCTCGATCAGTGGGAGCAGGACAGCAAGACCGTCCTGTTCATCACTCACGATGTAGAGGAGGCTATTTTCCTGTCCGGCCGTGTTCTGGTCGTGGAGGATACGCCGATCCGCAAGCTGCACTCGTTTGAAGTGCCTGCGCCGTATCCGCGCACGCGTGCGTGCCTGACCGATCCGAAGATGCTCGAGCTGAGAGAAAATCTGATTTCTCTGCTCAGAAAAGAGGTGCAGGCATGAAAAAGAATGCAAATCTGCCCGCACTGATCTTCATGTTTGCGCTGCTCATCATCTGGCAGTGCATAGCCATGGGCATGAATGCGGCCTACATTCTGCCGTCGCCGACACAGGTGCTTGTGCGCCTGTGGGAGCTGCGCAAACCGCTGTTCACCGCACATCTGCCGGCCACCATGCTGTGTACCGGAGTCGGCCTTGCGATCTCGATCGCGCTCGGTCTGCTGCTCGCCATCGTAATGGACGCGAGTCCGTCGGCGGAGAAAATGCTGTACCCGCTCATCGTCGCTTCACAGACCATTCCGACAACCGCACTTGCGCCGCTGTTTGTGCTCTGGTTCGGCTACACGATCTGGAGCAAGGTGCTCGTCACCGTGCTCATCACGTTCTTCCCGATCGCGATGACCGTGTTTGACGGCTTCCGCTCGGCGAAGACCGATATGGTCGATATGCTCAAGACCTTCGGTGCAGGCAAGAAGGAAATTTTCCTCAAGCTGAAGATTCCGGCAGCGCTGCCGTACTTTTTCTCGGCGCTCAAAATGGCGATCCCGATGTCGATCATCGGCGCTGCGATCGGCGAGTGGCTGGGCGCACAGGCGGGTCTCGGCTATTTCAGCCGCCGCATGATGACGCAGCTGGACGGCGCTGGCGTGTTTGCACCGATCGTACTGCTGAGCGTGGTTGCGATGATCGCAGTAGGCATTGTAAGCTGGTTGGAAAAGAAAATTATCACCTGGCGCAGCAGCTTATAAACTTGATAACACAATTTTAAGAAAAACGAAATTTTTGTTCTAACATAAGGAGAAAAACATATATGAAAAAGCGTATTCTTGCACTTCTGGCAGCAGGCACCATGCTGCTGACCGGCTGCGGCGCCCAGAACGCCGCACAGTCTGATGCGGCAAACAGCGGCAGCGATGATCTGCAGCACCTGACCGTTGTGCTCGACTGGTATCCGAATGCCCTGCACGCATTCCTGTACGAAGCGCAGGAGAAGGGGTACTTCGCAGAGGAAGGTCTGGATGTGGATATCCAGTCTCCGGCAGGCGTAAACGATGCAATGAGCATGGTTGCCGCCGGCAAGGCAGACATTGGTCTGTATTATCAGCAGGATGTCATTCAGGCTCGTGCTGAGCAGGATGTGCCGATCAAGTCCATCGGTGCAGTGGTTCAGGGTCCGCTGAACATCATCCTGTCGCTCAAGGACAAGAACATCACTAAGCCGAAGGATCTGGAGGGCAAGACTGTCGGCTACGCGGGCACCGAGCTTTCCGAGGCACTGGTCCGCAGCATCATGCAGTCCAACGGCGCCGATCCGAACAGCGTGAACATGGTTGACGTTGGCTTCGACCTGATGAGCTCGATGACCACCGGCAATGTTGATGCAACCATCGGCTGTCTGGTCAACCACGAGGTACCGCAGATGGAGAAGGAAGGCTTCGAGGTCAATTACTTCTTCCCAGATGATTACGGTGTTCCGAAGTATTACGAAGGTATTTTCCTCGCAAGCGATGATATGATTGCGAACAATTCCGATACGCTGAAGGGCTTCCTGCGCGCTTGCAGCAAGGGCTTTGAGGACTTCAAGAGCAATACCGACGATGTTCTGCAGGTTCTGCTCGACAATCAGGACGAGGCAAACTTTGCACTCGACCCGGATGTAGAGAAGAAGTCCTGTGAGACGCTGCTGCCGCTCATGGAGACCGAGGACGCGAAGTTCCTCTCTCAGACCGAGCAGTGCTGGCAGGAAAATATTGACTGGATGTACGATCAGGGCCTGATCGCAAAGAAGCCGGATGTTTCCGACGTTATGGTAAACCTCGACTTCTAAAAATACGCATATAGAACAGGGGACAGAGCATTAGTCGAGGTGTGAATAGGAAAGAAATCAAATCACACAAAAGACGGCTGAAAAGGCTTGGGTTACAACAAAATAAGCAAAAAACGGCACTGTTTTAGAACGGTGCCGTTTTTTGCTGCCCGGATTGCCCTACGCTGTCGCAGAAATGGAGGGCAATCATAATGTCAGAACTTATCACTTCGGATTACTACTACGGTCTGGAAGCTGAGCAGTACACTTTCTTCCGCATCCCCAAAATCCTTTTCAGTCCCACCTACAAGACGCTCAGCGTGTCGGCAAAGATGCTGTACGCGCTTATGCTGGACCGTATGAGCTTGTCTGCCCGTAACCGCTGGATGGACGAGGACGGGCGTGTGTTCATTTACTTTCGCATGAGCGAGATCATGAGCGCTCTTGGCTGCGGTCACAACAAGGCAATCGCCCTGTATGCCGAATTGGAGAAGGTCGGTCTTATCGAGCGCAAGAAGCAAGGCATGGGCAGACCTGCTAAAATTTATGTCAAGAACTTTATTCCTAAAACCGGAAGTCAGCAGCCTAAAAAGGAAGTCCCTGCAACGCCCATAAATGAGTATAATGACTTCCCCTCAGCGGAGCGTAATAATAAGAACTACAAGAATAATACTTACATCAGTGATACTGATCCATCCATCTATCCAGAACAACTGGAAGTCACGGAGCCGGAGGAGCAACCGGAGCAGATAGATGCGATGGATGAGTACAGAGAACTTCTTGAGGAAAATATCGACCTCGAATATCTTCGGCACAACGGTCACGCAGAGGATGCCCTACTGGATGAAATCATGGATCTGCTTACTGACACCGTGACGAGCAAAAGGTCCACCATCAGGATCGGCGGTGAGGACTTGCCAACCGAAGTTGTGCGAAGCCGACTGCTCAAACTGGATGCAAGCCATGTCGAGTATGTGTTGGACAGCTTGCTCCAAAACACCACCAAAGTCCGAAATATCCGAGCGTACTTGCTCACAGCGCTTTATAATGCACCTACTACACTCAGCAGCTACTACACCGCATTGGTCAATCATGACCTGTATGGTGATCGGTAGCTGCTTTTTTCATAAGCGGCGGTAGATCTACCGTCAAAATCTAACGCGCACCGTGGCAGAAACGCGCCCGGTGCGCGTTTTCTGTTTCTGCGGTGCCGGCGGCATTACGCTGAGAAAGGACACTGAATGACGCAGAACGATGACCAGCGACGCAGACTGTTTTGCATCCTGCGTCGGATTGCCGTGCCACCCTGGAGTACCCGGCTCACGATCAAATTTCAAAAAACGGAGGTAATTTTATGAAACTTCATTCCAATCCCCATCGGTCGAGGTCGATTTTGGCAGGGCTTCTTGCTCTGACTCTGATGTTCTCCATGCTTCCTACCGCCTTTGCGGCACAGCAGAACAGCTACCATGACCCTGCGGAACACTGGATGCAGGCATCCGGTCGCACGAATGAGCTGGATGCTAATAGTGTTATAACTCATGAAACCTTTACCTGCCATGAGTGCGGCAAGCAGACCTCATTTCTTGCGTTTCGTGTGCCGGAGTACACGAAAAACGGTCAGTCTGCACTCAGCCGCAATGTGAAATACTCGGACGGTACTATGGTCGGCGGCAACGGCAAGGGCGACACGATGGACGGCGTTCCCGGCAAGAATGCGACCTATACCGGGTATCACTACACGAAAGCCGTCTGCGAAACCTGCGGCGGTATCAACACCAATATGGCAACGACGGACTACGGCTATCTGAAAAATGTGTACTGGCTGTATGACTGTGCTGCCGAGTTCACGCAGAAACTCGACGAAACCGTGACCTACGAGTACGCAGACGACACTTACCATACTGTCACCACCAAGGGCGGCACCTATTGCGCGTTCTGCTACGGCACGAACCACACCGAAAGCAGTAAACTGGAGCGTCACAGCATGGTAACAGAAGTGCTGCCCCAGCCGGCGAATGGCCGCTTTGCAGTGGTGGAGAAGTGTAGCCTGTGCGATTACGCCCGCTATGACTACACGGCTGCGAAGGCGGTCATCGCGGACTATTACGGCATCGCAGACGGCAAGTCGCACACGATTACGGTCAGCGACCTCTCAGAAGCAGGCGTCCACACCGCTATCCGCTATGGCAATAGCGCAGACAGCTGCACCATGACCTCTGCACCCAATTATACAGAAGCCGGTCAGTACATGATCTACTACGAGATCACCTACAGCTACAAGGGCAAGGAAATGACCGAGAACGGCGTTGCAAAGGTCTGGCTCCGTGACGAATCCACCAAGGATGACGGCTCTTGTGCCTGCGGCTGCGGAAATCTAAACTGCGGCTGCCAAAACAAGAATTGCAACGGAAATTGCTGTGCCGACAAGGGTTGCGGTGAAAACCACAAGTATATTCTGCTGGGCAGCACCAAGGCCGGCTGCACCACCCTCGGCTATGATCGCTACCTCTGTACGGAGTGCGGCAAGATCGAAAAGCGTGACTATGTGGACTCTCTGGGCCACGCATGGCAGAGCATCGTCATCCGTGACGCCACCTGCGAAGCAGACGGCAAGCAGCTGGAGCTGTGCTCCCGCTGCGGTGAGATGAAGCAGACGGCAACGCCCAAAGGCGAACACAAATACCGCACCTATTCCGTAGCGGCCACCTGCACAAATCCCGGCTATACCGTCCGCGAGTGCTCCGTCTGCGGAGATCGTCACATTGAGGACATCACGGCGGCGCTGCCCCACGATTACGAATCCCATATCATTGCCGCTACCTGCGAGAACGGCGGTAAGACCATCCATCGCTGTGACGGCTGCGGCAGCAGCTTCGTGACGGACTATACCTCTCCTCTGGGGCATAGCTGGGACAAGGGTACCCTCGTCACTAACGCCACCTGCACCGGCGAGGGCGTGATGGAATACCGCTGCACCCGCTGCGGCTATCACCGCATCGAGGGTAACGAGGCGGCAGGTCATGTGCCCGGTACGCCTGCGACTTGCACAGAACCCCAGCTTTGCACCAAGTGCGGCGCTGTGCTGACAAAGGCGCTTGGTCACGACTACAAGAGCGAAGTAACGGCTCCCACCTGCACCAAGATGGGTTACACCACCAACACCTGCACCCGCTGTGGTGACAGCAACAAGAGCGACTACACCGAGCCTGCCGGTCATAAGCCGGGTGATTGGATCATCGACAAGGAGCCGACTACCGATTCTGCGGGCAGCAAGCACAAGGAATGCGAGAACTGTGGCGAGAAGCTGGAAACGGCAGAGATCGAGAAAATCTACAACAGCGGCACCACGGACAGCAAGGGTGAAGCCGTTGTGGGCGGCTATCTTGTGACCGTCACGGATACCGACACTAAGAATCCCATCGCAAACGCCGCCGTCGCACTCCACAAGGACAGCAGCATTTCCATCCGCCTGCCCAATAGTCGCCTGCTGGACTACGCAGATCAGACCACCGTCACCGTGCAGCTCGTCAAGGACAAGTCCGCTGTGCCGGACATGAGCATCGCTGTCACGGACAAGAACGACAACTATGCTGCCGATAAGACGAACAAGGCAGGCCAGATCACCGTTCCCACCGGCAGCGGTAAGACCAACGAGGACGGTAAGGTCACCGGCGGCTATGAGGATGCGGACGGCGACCGCTGGACGCTGACCGTCAAGGTCATCCGCACGGACACGAAGCGTCCCATCTCCGGCAGTGATGTTTCCATCGGAAAGACCGGCAACATCACCGTGAAACTGCCCGATGGTACGGATATGGATAAGAACCATCGTATTACCGTCATCGTGACCGACCACAAGAAGAACCCCCAGGAAAACAAGAATATCACAGTCAAGGGCGATCTGAATCAGACGGAAAAAGGCAAGACCGACAAGAACGGCGAGCTTACCGTTCCGGAGATCGAGGAGACCGAGCGACACGGCGTTTACATCGTCGGCTATACAGACGGCACCTTTGGTCCCTCCCGCAGCATGACCCGCAGTGAAGCCGCCGCAATCTTTGCCCGCCTGCTGGCGGAGAAGAACGGTGACACCATTTCCACTGCGGCAAACACTAAGTTTACGGATGTTCCCCGTAATGCGTGGTACTCTGGCTATGTGAAGTACCTCGCCAACAATGGCATCACCTACGGTAAGAGCAAGACCATCTTTGCCCCCAACGATGCCATTACCCGTGCCGAGTTTACCGCGATGGCAGTCCGCTTCTTCGAGGTCTATGGAGATGGTTCCAAGGAAATCATGGAGCAGTTCGGGGGCTTCAACGATGTTTCCTCCGGCTATTGGGCGGCGGAATACATCCGCTATGCCGCCAAGCATGGCTGGATCAACGGCTATGGCGACGGCTCCTTCCGCGCTGACGATGAGATCAACCGCGCGGAGGTCGTGACCATCGTCAATCGTCTGCTGGGCCGCGAAGCGGATGAGGACTACATCGCGGACAATCTCCGCAAGCTCAACACCTTCCCGGATGTGAGCCGCAAGCATTGGGCGTATTACGCCGTCATGGAAGCCGCCAACGCCCATACCGCTGTGCTGGGCGAGAGCGAAAGCTGGAGCAAGTGATTTTCGGTTTCCCCTGCACTGAAAGGATGGTGATGCACCATGCAGGAGGAACTGGAGAAAAAGACAGTGGTTGTGATCACGACCGGCGCAAAGCTGACGGAAAGGCTGCTGAAAAGTCTGATCCGCAAGGCGCTGGCAGAAATGCAGCGCCAAACGCAGAACCCGAAAGTCTACCGAGGTAAGCAGTCAGTAAAGCACCTGTTGCAGCAAGGCAGCGGTGCATCCACCATTGAGGTGTCCAGTGCCAGTATCCGTACCTTTGAGCGTGTTGCGCGAAAATACGGCGTGGATTTTGCGGTCAGAAAGGATAGCGCGGCGGAAAAGCCGCGCTATCTCATCTTCTTCAAGGCACGGGACGCTGATGCGATGACTGCTGCCTTTCAGGAATATACGGCAAAGGTCGTGCAGCGTGAGAAGAAACCGTCTGTTCGGGAACAGCTTGCCAAGCTGCGGATCGCAGTGCTGGACAAGGAAGCGGCTCCGGCGAAAACCAAGGACAAGGAGGTGTCGCTGTGAGGAAAATCTCAAAGCCAGATGTCGCCACTATCAAAGCACTGCTGCCGTATGGCATGATCGGTCTGCTTGCGACCAAGCTGGGGCAGGCATACCGATTGGCGACCGGCGCGGACATCATCGACCGTCTGATGAATACGGTCATGGTGCTGGGGCGCGTGATGGAGAATCCGCTGCCGAGCCTGCACCCGTTTGACCTATTGGTCGGTATGTGCTGCGGTGTTTTGCTGTGGCTGACGGTGTATTACCGAAAGAAGAACGCAAAGAAGTTTCGCCACGGTGCCGAGTACGGCACCGCCCGCTGGGGCGGTCCCAAGGACATCGCGCCGTTCATCAATGCGGATTTCTCCCAAAATCTTT
>OGWX01001009.1_pt1 | contig 19350 bp, 13 predicted proteins | sample 1576151 | NCBI WGS metagenome assembly OGWX01 (sample SAMEA3541591, study PRJEB24748) | human gut metagenome | biome: human gut; feature: human-associated habitat; material: faeces | place: China | collected 2012
TGCGCAAAAGTATTGCCGAAGCGTCCGAGTTCCGGCACATTTTACCTGACGCCGTTTCGGGCGGCGGGGAGGGGGTCCATGAATCACGAGCAGGCCATGTTGATGAAGTCTTCGCGCGTAAGCGATTTGAATACGCAGTGGGAACAGGTGCTGCACCTCGCCTCCCGGCGCGTCTTCCCCAAGCGGCACACCATCGACGTTTCAAATACGGAATCGCCCTATTTCTACTATATCCTTTCGGGGACCGTGCGGCTGGCCTATGTCGGAGCCAACGGCGAGGAACGGACGATCCTGTACGCCGGGGCGGGCACGCTCATGAACGTGCCGACCATCATCGCCGGGGACATCAAGAATACCGTGGTGACCTGCACGGAACGGGTGGAAGCCGCGATTTTCGACGCCGGGCTGCTGACGGATCGCGCGTTCGCCGCCGCCCATCCGGATTTGCTGCTCAACCTTATCCACTCGCTTTGCAGGATGGGGCTGCCCCGGCATGAACGGCATCACCAGCAGCTGCGCGAAGGGCATCAACGCCCTCGGCCCGCGCTATATGGGCAAGTACCACCCCTTGATGAAATCGGCCCGCGCTACCTGCTCATCCAGGGGACGCACCGGGAACTCACCGAGGGGAACGGGCCTCCCTTCGTGCTGGATCTCCCCCACATCGACAGGGACATCCTGCACCACCTCCAATACGACAGTATGCCCGGCGACAAGGAAACGTGGAACGACTACTGCGCGCTGTGCTTCATGGCCGCGGTGTGGCTCATGCTCTTCCTCAAGCCGGGCCTCGCCCCGAGGCTGCCCAAATCCCCCCTCCACGAGCGGATGGCCTCGCTCAAGACGGGGCTGCCCATCATGGGCATCTTCTTCCACGTCATCGGCGGCATTTACGGCGGCGTGTTCACGGCGACCGAAGGCGGCGGCATAGGGGCTCGGCACGCTGCTGCTCATCTGCGTGCCGATCTTCGTGCCCATTGCGAAGGTTTTCGGCTGGGATCTGATCTGGTTCGGCGTCATCATCACGGTTCTGGACAACATGGCCTCCATCACGCCGCCTTTCGGCATCAGCCTCTTCGTCATGAAGGAAGTGGCGGGCGTGACGCTCGGCGCCATGTACCGCTCCGCCGTTCCTTTCGTCATCGCCCTGTTCGTCTGCCTTCTCCTGATTGTCCTGTTCCCCCCGCTGGCAACCTATCTCCCCACGCTCATGAACGGTTAGCGTACGGCGGACCAGCCTGAAACAGCGGAAAGCCCCGTGCAGTGCGGGGCTTTCGTTTTTGCCCGGCGGCGGAAGCCGCCCCGATCACCAGCAGGCTCCCAAAGGCCCGCGCAAGCTGGACATGGCCTTTCCCCCCGCCTACAATGGGTTCTCAACTGAACAGGGGGTGAACATGGCGCTTTCTCAATCGCAAAAGATCATTGCTTTTCTCGAAAAACATCGGGGCGGGAGCTTTACGGCCCGGCAGATTGCCGAAGCCATCGTGCAGCAGTACGCTTCCGACTACGCCAAAAAGCGCAACAATCCCCGTTTTGCGGATGACAAGGCATTTCTTTCGCAAATCATTGCGGAAATCGGATCACAGAAAGACACGCTCAAAAGGCTCCGCCCCACACTCGTATGGCAGGACAGGCCCAAGCCCCGCCGCTACTGCATTCCATTGGAAGAGACGCAGGAGGCGCGGGATACGGCCCAAGGTGAAACCTGTGAACGCGATGAGGAGATCTGCGCCTGTGAAGAACGAGCCCTGCTGGAACAGGAGCTTTACCCGCTTCTCACCAGTTATCTCTGGTCGGAGCTGCACCTCTACTCCATGCGCATCCGGGAAGGCCGCTCCCACAATACGCGGGGAAACGGCGGCAACCAGTGGCTCCACCCCGACATCGTGGCGATGGAGCCGGTGGACAAGGCATGGGGGAAACACGTCAAAGCCTGCGGGCACGCCAGCGGCAGCACCTGCGTCCGGCTCTGGTCGTTTGAAGTCAAAAAAACGCTCACCGTCGCCAATATCAGAAAATGCTTCTTTCAGGCCGTCAGCAACTCGTCTTGGGCGCACGAGGGGTATCTCGTCGCCACGGCCATCGCCGACGACCGGGTGGAACAGGAGCTCAGGATGCTTTCAGCCCTGCATGGCATCGGGGTTATCCTGCTCGATCCCGAAAATCCGTCGGAAAGCGAAATCCTGCTCCCCGCACAGAAAAAGCCGGAAAAGACCTCTAAAGAAAAACCGGAGAAAAAGCATGGATCAGGTTCCATGAGAAGAATAAGAAGGAGCGATGACTTATGTTAATGCCTAGTATTTTTGGAGAAAATTTATTTGATGACTTTTTCAACGATTTTCCGTTCTATGATTATGACAAAGAGATGAAGAATACAGAAAAGAAACTGTATGGCCGCAAAGCCAGCCATGTGATGAAAACAGATATCCGCGAGCTGGACAATGGCTACGAGGTAGTGGTTGACCTTCCGGGATTCACAAAAGATGAAGTTCAGGCCACACTGGAAAATGGTTATCTGACCATCAGTGCCGAGAAAGGTCTCGACAAAGACGAGAAAGAAAAAGAGAGCGGCCGTTACATCCGCAAAGAGCGTTACGCAGGTGCATGCAGCAGAAGCTTCTATGTAGGTGAGGATATTACCGAAGAGGATATCAAGGCTGAATTTAAACACGGTCTGCTGAAACTCTTCGTACCGAAGAAGGAAGCAAAACCGGCTGTGGAGCAGAAAAAGACAATCTCCATTGAAGGATAAAAGAAAAAAAGCAAAAGCGTTTGCCGCCCGGGAATGTTAAAATTCCCGGGCGGCAAAATTTTTATCTTTTCCGGCACATTCCGAGGGAAAGAATCCGGAATACGCGGGCGGATATACGTGATTTTAGGATTCGGAAAATAAATTGTATACAATAATGTACTTGCTATTTGGGAACAGGTCCGATACAATAGGCGTGACAATTACAAAATGAGAGAACTCGTATCAAAAGGAGAAATCATGAAGAAAAGAAGAAGCGTACTTGCGCTGCTTTTAGTTGCAGCTCTTACTGTTGTACTTGGCGGATGCCAGGATGGCAAGGATGGGAAAGCAGATTCTTCCGATACCACAAGTTCTCAGGTATCAACGGAATCAACCCCGACAGGGGAACCTGTTATGGGAGGTTCCATCACGGTAGGAATTCCTCAGGACATTGAGGATAGTCTTGACCCACACAAATCTGTTGCGGCAGGAACGAAAGAAATCCTATTCAATATTTATGAGGGCCTTGTAAAGCCCGATGAAGAAGGAAATCTGAACGATGCGGTGGCAGAGAGCCATTCGATCTCGGAGGATGGAAAGGTTTATACCTTCAAGCTCCGGAATGGTGTCAAGTTCCACGATGGAACGACCGTCACTGCAGAGGATGTAAAATATTCAATCGAACGCTGTGCGGGTATCAACGGAGACGGAACGCCTCTGGTAGAGGCATTTTCCAATGTAGACAAGGTTGAAATTCCGGACGAGAGCACGATCGACATCTATTTAAAAGAGCCAGACACCGAGTTTCTTGCCTATCTGACGGTGGCGATTGTACCTGAGCATGTGGAAGATCTGGAAGCAGATCCGGTCGGAACAGGCCCGTTCCACTATGTATCACGGTCCCCGCAGGAAAACATTGTCCTTGAAAAATTCAGCGATTACTGGGATACGGAAAATCAGGCGTATCTGGACAAGGTAACATTTCGAATTGTCAAGGACAGCAATGCAGTCGTAACAAACCTGAAATCCGGAACACTGGACATGTATGCACGTCTCAGTTCCACACAGACAGCGCAGCTTGCCGAAGATTCCGATTTTACGATTTATGACGGCGGTATGAACCTGGTACAGGCGCTGTATCTGAACAATGCCGTGGAACCGCTCAACAATGTGAAGGTGCGCCAGGCGCTCTGCTATGCAGCAAACCGTCAGGAAGTGCTGGATATGATTGCGGACGGAAAAGGAACGATCATCGGAAGCAGCATGTTCCCGGCATTTGGAAAATATTATGTGCCGGAACTGTCAGAGCGATATAATCAGGATATTGAGAAGGCAAAAGAACTGTTAAAAGAAGCCGGATACCCAGATGGATTTGAGCTTACGATTACAGTGCCGAACAATTATCAGCAGCATATCGATACAGCCCAGGTTCTGGTAGAGCAGCTTAAAGCGATCGGTGTTACTGCCAAAATTCAGCAGGTCGAGTGGGACAGCTGGCTGTCGGATGTATATGCAGACCGGAAGTTCCAGTCCACGGTTGTCGGCGTTGATGCGGCATATCTGACCGGACGCGCGTTGCTGGAACGGTTTACCTCAACATCATCCAAGAACTTTATCAACTACAGCAACGAAGAGTATGATAAACTGTATCAGCAGGTTAAGACCAGCACGGATGAAGAGGAGCAGGTTGAGATTTACAAAAAAATGGAAACACTGCTCTGTGACGATGCGGCAAACCTGTATATCGAGGATATGGCATGTGAGGTTGCACTTCGGAGCGACTTTGCGGGCTATCGGTTCTATCCGCTGTATGTGCAGGATATGACTAAAATTTACAAAGTAAAATAAAAATCAAATTATAGGGGACTCAAAAGGCAGAGGGAAAAGAAAAACTCTCATTCAATTGTCAAATGCTGCCGGAAGAGTCCCCTGTAATTATTAGTAGAAATCCCGAAAATATGTTAGGCTTGACTTTTTTTCCGACACTGCCTACTATAGAAAAAGACAGAGAAAACGTAAGGGCTCCGCGGCAATGCAGGAGGCCTTTTTTTAAAAGAAGGGGGAACCATGACAGATTTTCTGGTAAGACGTTTTGTAAAAGATTATGAGAAAACCGACAACGCGGATGTGCGCACGAGCTACGGCATTTTGTCAAGCATCGTGGGAATCTGCTGCAACATTCTGCTGTTTACGGCAAAGCTGCTGATCGGTGCCGGAATGAACTCTCTGGCGATTATGGCGGATGCATTCAACAACCTCTCGGACGCGGCATCGTCTGTGATCAGCTTCGTCGGTGTCAAGATGGCAAACAAACCGGCCGACAAAGAGCATCCGTTCGGGCATGGGCGGATCGAGTATATTGCAGCGCTGATCGTTTCGTTTCTGGTTATTGAAGTCGGCTTTACGTTTTTAAAGAGCTCCCTGGAGAAAATTCGCAATCCGGAAGAGATTACATTTCAGATGGTTCCGTTTTTGATTCTGGTGCTCTCGGTTGGTGTAAAGCTGTGGATGGCGCTTTTCAACCGAAAACTGGGAAACCGCATTCAGTCGAAGGTGATGCTGGCAACGTCGGCGGATTCCATGGGCGACGTGATCACGACGAGCGCAACGATCGCTTCTACATTGATCTGCCATTTCCTTTCGGTTAATATCGACGCAATCGCAGGACTTGTTGTGGCGGTACTCGTTATGTGGTCCGGTATTTCCATTGCAAAAGATACATTGGAACCGCTGATCGGGCAGGGCGCGGATCCGGATCTGTATGCACGGATCATGAAAGAGGTTGCTTCCTATGAAGGAATTGTAGGAACCCATGATCTGATTGTCCACAACTACGGGCCTGGCAGAAGTATGGCATCGATCCATGCGGAGGTGCCGCGAGATGTCGATATCGAGGTATCGCATGATATTATCGACCGCATTGAACATGAGGTCGGTGAAAAATTGGGAATTCTACTGGTCATCCACATGGATCCGGTGGAGATCCACGATGCGACGGTTCTTGCGACAAAGGAGAAGGTAAGAAACGTAATTTCCATTCTCGATCCGGAGCTTTCCTTCCACGATTTCCGTATGATCAACGGGGCGGAGAAAAAGAAGCTGATTTTTGATCTTGAAATCCCGTATTCTTATAAGAAGAAAGACTGTGATCGCGTGATCGGGCAGATCGGGGCGCTGATGAAGGAAATGGATGAGAAGTATGAATGTGTCGTCAACATCGACAAAAAATACGTGGCGGGAGAGTGACAACGGCCGGGTTGAGCCGTCAAATCCCTTCCAAAATGTTCCAAAAGTCAGTTTTTTGAAAAAAATAAAAAAATTTCAAAAAAGGTGTTGACTTTTCTCTTGCGATAGTGTATTATACATCTTGTCGCAAGGCAATGGGCTATCGCCAAACGGTAAGGCAACGGACTCTGACTCCGTCAGTTCCTGGTTCGAATCCAGGTAGCCCAGCTCATTGAAAGGTCTCAGGTCTCGTACCTGAGGCCTTTTTCGATTTGTGCAGGCAATGAGCCAAAGTCTGTGTTTGCTCGAAACTTTGGCGAATATCCGATTGACAAAACATTTTCGGTCAAAGATTAAAAATACAGCAGGAGGAACCAAACGATGAAGTATTCCTTTACAAGCAGAATCCGCTACAGTGAAATCGGTGAGGACGGTTGTCTTACCCTGCCGGGACTGATCAATTACTTCCAGGACTGCAGCACCTTTCAGTCAGAGGCGATCGGTGAAGGCGTTGCAGAACTTAAAAAACGAGGCTGTGCCTGGGTACTGTCCGCGTGGCAGATTCATATTCGCCGCTATCCGTCTCTTGGCGAAGCAGTGAAAATCACCACATGGGCCAACGGCTTCCGGGGATTTCTGGGAATGCGTAACTTCACCCTGGAGACAGAAGAAGGTGAAATGCTTGCGTGTGCCAATTCCATCTGGTCATACGTCAGCATGAAAACAGGCCATCCGGTCCGCGCGCCGAAAGAGACGATGGACGCATACGGAGTGGAGGATCCGCTTGACGAAGAGTTTGGGGAGCGCAAGGTGAAAATGCCGGAGGCAGATTTTATCGGCGAACCGTTTCCGGTGCGTCCGCATAACCTCGATACGAATCATCATGTCAACAATGCGCAGTTTATCTCCCTGGCCATTGAGTGTCTGCCGAAGGATTTTTCCGTTCACCGGATGCGTGCCGAATACAAGCAGCAGGCGCATCTTGGTGACATCCTGTGCCCGCGGCGTGCAGAGATGGAAAATGGCTGTTTTGTCTCTTTAAACGACGAAAAAGGCCAGTCATACGTAGTTGTGGAATTTCAATGATTGTGGTACAATCGGAAAGAACAAAAACAAAAATATAATACAACTCGGAACCGTTACAACACAATGAGGAAAGGGGATTTTGCATGAGAGCGCAGAACCTTACACTGTTAACCGATTTATATGAACTTACCATGATGCAGGGCTACTACGAGAACCCGTCCGATCAGATCGTGGTATTTGATGCATTTTACAGAAAGAATCCATGCGGCGGCGCATACGCCGTATGTGCAGGACTTGAGCAGGTAATCGAGTATGTCCGCGATCTTCACTTTTCACCGGATGACATCGACTATCTCCGTTCCCTCCATATTTTCAACGATGATTTCCTGGAGTATTTAAGAGGCTTCCATTTCACCGGAGATATCTATGCGATCCCGGAAGGAACCGTCGTATTCCCAAGAGAACCGCTCTTAAAAGTTGTCGCTCCGATCATGGAGGCACAGCTTGTAGAGACCGCGATTCTGAACATGATCAACCATCAGAGCCTGATCGCGACGAAAGCATCCCGCGTTGTTTACGCGGCAAAGGGCGACGGCATCATGGAGTTTGGACTCCGCCGTGCACAGGGACCGGATGCCGGTATCTACGGCGCGCGTGCTGCCATGATCGGCGGCTGCATCGGAACCTCCAATGTCCTGACCGGACAGATGTTTGACGTTCCAGTCAAGGGAACCCACGCACACAGCTGGATCATGAGCTTCCCGGATGAGTACACCGCATTCAAAACGTATGCGAAAATGTATCCGGAAGCCTGCATTCTTCTCGTAGACACCTACGATGTTCTCGAATCCGGTGTTCCGAATGCGATCCGCGTCTTCAAAGAGATGAGAGCAGAGGGCTTACCGATGAAGGGCTACGGCATCCGCATCGACAGCGGTGACCTGGCTTACCTGTCGAAAAAAGCATATCAGATGCTCGAGGCAGAAGGTTTCGGCGATGCCATCATTTCCGCATCCAGCGACCTCGATGAGTACCTGATCGACAGCCTGAAAACCCAGGGTGCGAAGATCAATTCCTGGGGCGTCGGCACCAACCTGATCACATCCGGTGACTGGCCGGCATTCGGCGGCGTTTACAAGCTGGCAGCAGCAAAAGATAAAGATGATGCAGAATTCACACCGAAGATCAAGCTGTCCGAGAACTCCGAGAAAGTAACAAACCCGGGCAATAAGACGATTTATCGTATTTATGATAAAGAAACCGGAAAGATCCGTGCCGACCTGATCTGCCTTGCAGACGAGACCTTCGACGAGAGCAAAGATATGATCATCTTCGACCCGATCGAGACCTGGAAAAAGACGAAGATCAAAGGCGGAACCTACACCTTACGCGAGCTCCTCGTTCCGATTTTCCAGAAGGGCGCATGCGTCTACACTTCTCCATCCGTTATGGAGATCCGCGACATCTGCACCAGAGAGAAAGATACCCTCTGGGAGGAGTCCAAACGTCTGGTCAATCCGCATGAGGTTTACGTGGATCTGTCCGACAAGCTGTACCACATCAAGAGCGACCTGCTCGAGGAGATGAGCATGAAGGCTCTCGGCGAGCAGTAAGAAAGGAAGTCAAATGTTAAATATAGGAAGAAAGCAAAGGCTGGTAGTAGTAAAGAAAGTAGAATTCGGTATTTATCTTGGGGAGACCCGGGAAGCAGGCGAGAAGGAACGCGTTCTTCTGCCGATCAAACAGGTGCCGGAAGGAACAAAAGAGGGAGATGAGCTGGAAGTATTTCTGTACCGCGATTCCAGCGACCGTCTGATTGCGACAACCAGAGAGCCGAAGCTGGTGCTTGGAGAGCTGGCTGTCTTAAACGTAGCTGCTACCGGAAAGATCGGAGCATTTCTGGACTGGGGTCTGGAAAAAGATCTGTTTCTTCCGTTTAAACAGCAGACCCGCCGCCTCCATCCAGGTGACGAGGTTCTGGTTTCCCTCTACATCGACAAGAGCGACCGTCTCTGCGCAACGATGAAGGTTTACCATTTCCTGAAAACCAATTCTCCGTACGTCGTAGGCGATACCGTAAAGGGAAGAATCTACGAGATCAGCGGAAACTTCGGCGTTTTCGTTGCTGTTGATGACCGCTACTCCGGCCTGATTCCAAAGAGAGAAGCACAGGCAGACTATCATGTCGGCCAGGAACTTGAGTGCCGCGTTACAGAAGTCAAAGAGGACGGAAAACTCTCCCTGTCCGCACGCGGAAAAGCGTACGAGCAGATCGCAATCGATGCAGAGAGCGTTCTTTCTGTGATCGAGGAATTTGCAGGTGTCCTTCCGTTTGATGACAAAGCATCACCGGAAGTGATTCAGAGAGAATTTGGCCTCAGCAAAGCAGCATTTAAGCGCGCGGTCGGCCATCTGATGAAAGAAAAACAGGTTGTCATCCGCGACGGTAAAATCTGGACGGCAGAAAAAGCAAAATAAGAAAAGATCGGGCACTGGACAGGAAGCACATCCTCTCCGGTGTCCGTTTTTTTGTGTCAGACAGCAGATAAAATTTTGAAATTTTTTCTGCGCCCGGTTTGCGGTTGCGCGAAGAGAGGATTGCGCTTATAATATGATCTATATGACAAAAAATGACACAGGATCTGATGGAGAGCGATGAAGAAAAAGAAAAGTAAGAAAAAAACATCCTTTATTTCCAAAACCGCAATGACGGTTTTGACGATCATTCTGATTATTCTGTTTTTCTGCATTATGTCGATGGTCGAGAAAATACAGGGAACGGCCCGCGTTGTCAACTATGCCGGTCTGGTGCGCGGAAAAACGCAGCGGATTATCAAGCTGGAGGATGCGGGAGAACCGCAGGATACGATGATTGCAGACATCAACGCTTATATCGACGGTCTGCAGAACGGAAGCAGCGAGCTGGATCTGGTGCGCCTGGATGACCGGGATTTTCAGGATAAGATGACTGAGCTGGCATCATATTTTGAAGAGCTGAAGGCAGAGATTCTGCTGGTGCGTGAAAAAGGATATGAGAATACCGCGATTATCGAAAAGAGTGAGACCTTTTTCAAAATTTGTGACGAGGCGACGGGCCTTGCGGAAGCGTATTCGCAGAGAATGGCGTCTTCGCTGAAGAAGCTGGAGCAGGTGGTAGTAGGAGATATCATCGGCCTGGTGTTTGTCATCGGCATGGAGCTGATCAAGGCCGTCCGCTATGCGGCGATGAACCGTATTCTGCAGAAGAAAGTCTATCTCGATGAGGCGACGGGCCTGCCAAATAAAAATAAATGCGAAGAGATTCTGGAGGAAAGCGACGGAGGAGAAGAAATTTCCGGCGTGTATGCGGTCTGCGTGTTTGACCTCAACAATCTGCGCACGATCAACAACAGTCTGGGTCACGACAAGGGAGACGAATATATCCGTTCCTTTGCCGTTCAGCTTCGAAAAGCAGTCCCGGAGGAGTATTTCGTCGGAAGAAACGGCGGAGATGAGTTTCTTGCCATTCTGCGCGGACTGAACCGCGAAGAAGTGGAAGCGTGCATGAATCACATCCGCACGCAGACGGCAGAATATTCCCGCCAGCACCCGGAGATGCCGATCAGCTACGCCGGAGGCTATGCACTGTCCACGGAATTTGAAGACTGTGATATCCGGGAACTGTTCCGCCATGCGGACCAGAACATGTATATCGACAAAAACCGCGCGAAGATGGAAGAATCCGCCGCAGAGCGGAAGATCAGCCTGGAAGCGCTGGACGTCGTAAAGAAAAAGGGATACCATTTTTCCAACTGTATTTACTGCAATGCAAGACAGGACCAGTACCGGATTCTGCGTGCCGTTTCGGGCTTTTTCCTTGCCGAGGACGGCAGCTATACCGGTGCGGCCGAGCATATTGTGCAGGGCATCACGGATGAGGAAAAGAGAAAGGAAATGCGTAGAATGCTGGATCTTACCCATCTGAAGGAGTGCTATCAGAAGGGAGAAGAGAGCGTAGAAATTCTGTACGAGTATCAGGAGGGCAGCGAAGGGGAAGCGCTCTGCCGGGGAAAAGTCACCATTCTATTCTACGACGCGGCCGAGGACGGCGGACTGCACCATTTTCTGATGGGCTTTGAGCGGTTCCGCTCCAATGGGGAAGCTGCTCGGAATGAAAAAGAACAGCTCGACCAATACTATGAACAGATGAAACAGTCGATCATTGAAAACAGCCACTACGCCGAGGCACTTCTCGAGACGGCCGAGGCCGTGTTCGCCGTTGATCTGACGAATGATTCGCTGGAGCAGATTTTTTACCACAGCGGGCAGAAGAAATTTGACCTCAATATAGATCTGCCGTGTTCCTACGAGAAATACTGCGGGGAATGCAGTGCGTTTGTCGCGGAGGAGACATTGGAATCATACCGCATTGTGGATTCCTCGAAGAAACTGCTGCAGCGCTTTGAAAACGGAGATAAGCAGGTAGTCGTGGAGTATCAGGAAACAGATGAGTCCGGCAGAAGAATATGGTTGCAGAAGACGGTTCTTATGTCACAGGATACCGTCTACGACCGAAAGACAAAGCGGGAGAGCGTTGTGGTACACGGCATGATCCTTTTCCGTGATACGTCAGAGTTCCACAGCCGGGAAGAGAGGGAGAAGATACAGCTTCAGGATGCCTTTAGAGCTGCAGATAGTGCAAGTCGTGCAAAAACAGAATTTATGAACCGCATGAGCCACGATGTGCGCACGCCGATCAATGGCATTATGGGCATGCTGGATATCATCCGCAAAAACCGGCAGGATGAGGCAAAAGTGGACGACTGCCTCGATAAAATCAATCTTTCCGCAAGCCATCTGCTGGCACTCGTCAACGATGTGCTCGATATGAATAAGCTGGAGTCCGGAAAAGAGACGATCGAGAGCGTTTCTTTTGACCTGACGCATCTGATGGATGATGTGTCATCCCTTGTCAATGCGCAGATTACGGAGATGGGCATTACCCACCGTACGCACCGCGGTGAGCTGACGCACACGAGACTGATCGGCAGTCCGCTGCGCCTGCGGCAGATTATGCTGAATCTCTTCAGCAATGCAATCAAGTACAACAAGCCGGGCGGAACGATCGATACGTATGCGGGCGAAGTCTCCTGCGACGGAACCCGGGTCGTCTACGAGTTCCGCATCACGGACAGCGGCATCGGAATGAGCAGCGAATTTATCGAAAAAGAGCTGTTCCATCCGTTCACACAGGAGAAGTCCGGTGCGAGAACGCAGTACAAGGGAACGGGCCTTGGCATGTCGATCGTCAAAGAACTGATCGAAAAAATGCAGGGCACGATCGAGGTAACGAGCCAGCAGGGCGTCGGAACGACGTATGTATTCCGGCTTCCGTTTTACATTGACTGCGAGGGACAGCGGATTCAGGAAGTAAAGACACGGATCGCAGGAAAAGAGCTTGTCCGCTTCCACGTTCTGCTTGTCGAGGATAATGAGATCAACATGGAAATCGCCGAGTTTTACCTGACCGATCACGGTGCGACGGTGGAAGAGGCATGGAACGGCCGCGAGGCGGTCGAAAAGTATGCGGCGAATCCGCAGGAATTTGATGTGATTTTAATGGATCTGATGATGCCTGTGATGGGCGGCCTTGAGGCAGCGCGGCAGATCCGCGCCATGGAGCTTCCGGAAGCAAAACAAGTCCCGATCATCCCGATGACGGCGCAGTCTTCCGAAGAGAGCAAAGAGGGATGCCGCGCAGCGGGCATGAACAGCCATCTGACCAAGCCGATCGAGCCGGACAGCCTGGTGCAGACGATCTTGGAGACAGCGGAACATGCCTTTGGAAAATAGAGGAGAAAACGATGAGTTTTACGCATTTACATGTACATACCGAATACAGCCTTCTGGACGGATCGAACAAGATCAAAGAGTACGTTGCCAGAGTCAAGGAGCTTGGCATGAACAGCGCCGCGATCACCGATCACGGCGTCATGTTCGGCTGTATCGATTTTTATAAAGAAGCCCGCGCGCAGGGCATCAAGCCGATCCTCGGCTGTGAGGTTTACGTGGCGCCGGGTTCCCGTTTCGACCGCGAAACCAGCCGCGGAGAGGACCGGTACTACCATCTGGTTCTGCTGGCGGAAAATAATACGGGCTATTCCAATCTGATGAAGATTGTTTCGGCGGGCTTTATCGATGGATTTTACTATAAGCCGCGTGTCGACATGGAGATTCTGGAAAAGTATCACGAGGGCATTATCGCGCTTTCCGCCTGCCTTGCAGGTGAGGTGGCGCGTGCGATGGTGCGGAACCAGTACGAGATGGGAAAAGAGGCCGCACTGCGGTATGAGAAGATTTTCGGAAAAGGCAATTTCTTCCTGGAACTGCAGGATCACGGCATCTCGGAGCAGCGGATGGTCAATCAGCAGCTGATGCGCCTCTCGGCAGAAACCGGCATCGAGCTGGTGGCGACGAATGATATTCACTACACGTACGCAGAAGATGCGGATTCCCACGATATTCTTCTGTGCCTGCAGACCGGAAAGAAGATCACGGATGAGGACCGCATGCGCTACGAGGGCGGCCAGTATTTCGTGAAATCCGAGGCGGAGATGGCATCGCTCTTCCCGTATGCACCGCAGGCAATCGAAAATACACAGAAAATTGCAGACCGGTGTAATGTGGAGATCGAATTTGGTGTCACAAAACTTCCGAAATTCGATGTGCCGGAAGGATACACTTCCTGGGAATACTTAAATAAGCTCTGCTACGACGGCCTCGAGGAACGGTATTACCCGGCGACGGATGAACTGAAAGCGCGGCTGAAATACGAGCTTGATACGATCAAAACGATGGGTTACGTCGATTACTTCCTGATCGTGTGGGATTTCATCAAATTTGCGCGCGACCACGACATCATGGTCGGACCGGGACGAGGATCGGCGGCCGGAAGTATTGTTTCCTACACCCTTGGCATCACACAGCTGGATCCGATGCGGTACCAGCTCCTGTTCGAGCGTTTCCTGAACCCGGAACGAGTTACCATGCCTGATATCGACGTGGATTTCTGTTTCGAACGCCGCCCGGAGGTCATCGACTATGTAACGAGAAAATACGGCAAGGACCGCGTTGTACAGATCGTCACATTCGGTACACTGGCGGCGCGCGGTGTCATCCGCGATGTCGGCCGTGTGCTGGATATGCCGTATGCACAGGTCGATTCGATTGCGAAGATGATTCCGAATGAACTGAATATCACGATCGACAAGGCACTGCAGATGAACCACGAGCTGCGGGAGCTGTATCAGGGCAATGAAGAGGTTGCACATCTGATCGACATGTCACGGAGACTTGAAGGTCTGCCGCGCCACACGTCGATGCACGCCGCCGGTGTTGTCATCGGCTCGCGTCCGCTGGTGGAATTTGTGCCGCTCTCGCGAGGAAGCGACGGAACGATCGTCACGCAGTTCACGATGACGACGCTCGAGGAACTGGGACTTCTGAAAATGGACTTCTTAGGACTTCGGACCCTGACCGTCATTCAGAATGCGACAAAGCTCGCAGAGCGTTACAGCAATAAGAAAATTGATCTGCTTCACATCGATTACAACGATCCGAAAGTGCTCGGCATGATCGGCGCATCGAAAACGGTCGGTGTGTTCCAGCTCGAGAGTGCGGGAATGAAAAACTTCATGAAGGAGTTAAAACCGCAGAGCCTCGAGGATATCATCGCCGGAATTTCCCTGTACCGGCCGGGCCCGATGGATTTTATTCCACAGTACATCAAAGGAAAAAACAACCCGGAATCCGTTACGTACGATACACCGCTCTTAAAACCGATTCTGGAGCCGACGTACGGCTGTATCGTCTACCAGGAACAGGTTATGCAGATCGTACAGGCACTGGCGGGCTATTCGCTTGGACGGGCTGATCTGGTGCGCCGTGCGATGTCGAAGAAAAAGGCATCCGTCATGGAAAAAGAGCGCCAGAATTTCGTTTATGGAAACGAGGCCGAGGGCGTGCCGGGCTGTATCAAAAACGGCATTGATGAGAAGACAGCGAACAAGATCTACGACGAGATGATCGACTTCGCGAAATACGCCTTCAACAAATCCCATGCGGCGGCGTACGCGTTCGTATCGTACCAGACGGCATGGCTGAAATACTATTACCCGGTTGAGTTCATGGCGGCTCTGATGACCTCCTGCATCGATAACCCGGGAAAAGTCGCAGAGTATATCTTGAGTTCCCGCCAGATGGGCATTTCCATTCTGCCGCCGGACATCAACCGAAGCGAAGGAAAATTCACGGTGGACGGCCAGGCGATCCGCTATGGCATGGCGGCGGTCAAAGGCATCGGAAAGCCGGTCATGGAGGCGATCGTGGAGGAGCGGAGTGCAAACGGACCGTTCCGCTCGTTAAAGGATTTTGCGGAGCGCCTGAGCGGAAAAGAAGTCAACAAGCGGACTGTCGAGAACTTTATCAAGGCGGGTGCATTCGACTGCTTCGGCGTGACGAGAAAGCAGCTCATGTTCGTCTACGCCAATGTGCTCGATGATGTGGCGCGTGAGAAAAAAGATTCGTTAAGCGGCCAGATGAGTCTGTTTGATTTTGTAGATGAGACGACCAAACGGTCGTATGAAACGGTGTACCCGGATGTCGGAGAATACGAAAAGAGTGATCTTTTGGCGCTCGAAAAAGAGGTGCTCGGCATCTACGTCAGCGGTCATCCGCTCGAGGAGCAGGAGGAGTGCTGGCGGAAGAACATTTCCGCGGTAACGACAGACTTCCAGCCGGATGAGGAGACGGGTTTCCCATCCGTCACCGACGGCGCGAAAGAGATTGTCGGCGGCATTATCACGGATAAAAAAATCAAATATACAAAGAATAACAAGACAATGGCATTTCTCACACTCGAGGACCTCGTCGGCAGTATGGAAATCGTCGTATTCCCGCGCGATTACGAGAAAAACGCAGCGATGATGCAGACCGATGCGCGTGTCTTCATCCAGGGCCGTGTTTCCGCGGAGGATGATAAGCCGAGCAAGCTGATCTGCGAGAAAATTTTCCCGTTTGCAGGCATCCCGAAAGAGCTCTGGATCCAGTTCCCGGACAAGGAAACGTACGAGAGAGAAGTGGCGGATCTGTACCAGATGCTGCATGAATCCGACGGCAAGGACAGCGTGATTCTCTACATCAAATCGATCAAAGCAATGAAAAAACTGCCGCCGAGCCGCAATGTGCAGGCAGATGCCCGTCTGGTGGCGTCACTTCAGGCAAAATTCGGTACCGGAAACGTGAAAGTTGTAGAAAAGAGTATTGAAAAAAGGGCCTGAATGCTTTAAAATAAAACTGTGTGTGATTAATAAATAAAACTACTCGTTTATTAATGTGTGTGATGAGATGGAGGAATTCATATGGCAACGACTAACAAGGTAAAGACAATCGGAGTGCTTACCAGCGGTGGTGATGCACCAGGTATGAACGCAGCAATCCGTGCAGCCGTAAGAAGAGGTCTGCAGAAGGGCGTTCAGATGAAAGGTATCCTGAAAGGCTACGACGGACTGATGAACGAAGAAATCATCGACATGACAGCCCGCGATGTATCCGACACCATCGAGCGCGGAGGTACCATCCTTTATACCGCCCGCTGCGCAGAGATGCGTACACCGGAAGGCCAGAAACGTGCTGCAGATGTCTGCAGAAAACACGGCATCGACGGACTGGTAGTTATCGGCGGAGACGGATCTTTTGCAGGAGCGCAGAAACTGGCAGCTCTTGGAATTAACACCGTAGGTGTACCGGGAACCATCGACCTGGATATCGCCTGCACAGAATATACCATCGGTTTTGATACCGCGGTAAACACTGCAATGGAAGCCATTGATAAAGTAAGAGATACTTCCACTTCCCATGAGAGATGCTCGATCATCGAGGTTATGGGACGTAATGCCGGATATATCGCTCTTTGGTGCGGTATCGCAAACGGCGCAGAGGATATTCTTCTTCCGGAGAAATACGATTACGATGAGCAGAAGATCATCAACAACATCATCGAGAACCGTAGAAAAGGCAAAAAACATCATATCATCGTAAATGCTGAGGGCATCGGCCATTCCACCAGCATGGCGCGCAGAATCGAAGCTGCAACCGGCATCGAGACCCGTGCAACGATCCTTGGACATATGCAGCGTGGAGGAAGCCCGACATGTAAAGACCGTGTATATGCGTCCATCATGGGTGCCTACGCAGTTGACCTTCTTCTGGAAGGCAAAACAGACCGCGTTGTTGCATACAAGAACGGTGAGTATGTAGATTACGATATTGATGAGGCACTGTCCATGACAAAGACTCTGCCGGAATATCAGTGGGAGATCGCAAGAGCTCTTTCTTATAACTATACAAAATAAAAAAATATCACGAAACAGACTGTTTTTAGCAAGCAGTCTGTTTCATTGGTATAATAGCGGGAATAAAAATGTTTCCGCAGACGGAATAGAGAGACAAAATAAAAAACAGGAGGAACTTAACAATGGTTACCTGGAACAATCTTGATAAACTGGCTTCTTTTGAGGAGCTGAAAAAAGTGGAGCGTGTCAATCTTGCCGAGGTTATGTCCGGTGAAAACGGAGCAGAGCGCGTAAAATCTTACAGCGTTCCGATGGCAGAAGGACTTGCGTATAACTACGCAGCAAAACAGGTGAATGAGGATGTCCTTGCCGCACTCGTAAAACTGGCAGAAGAGGCACAGCTTTCTGAAAAATTTGAGGAGCTTTACAACGGTGCTGTCATCAACACCGGAGAGAACCGTCTCGTGCTTCATCAGCTGACCCGCGGCCAGCTCGGAAACACCGTTACGGCAGACGGCGTAGACAAACGTGCTTTCTACGTAGAGCAGCAGAACCGCATCGCAGAGTTCGCGAACAAAGTACATGCAGGTGAGATCACCAACGCAGCAGGTGAAAAATTCACCACCGTTGTGCAGATCGGTATCGGCGGAAGCGACCTTGGCCCGCGTGCGATGTATCTGGCTCTGGAAAACTGGGCAAAGAAAAACGGCTGCTTCAAAATGGAAGCAAAATTCATCAGCAACGTTGACCCGGATGACGCAGCAGCTGTTCTGAATTCGATCGACGTAGCACATTCCATCTTCGTTCTGGTATCCAAATCCGGAACCACACTGGAGACTCTGACCAACGAGTCCTTCGTAAAAGACGCTCTGAAAAATGCAGGCCTGGATGCATCCAAGCACATGATCGCCGTTACCAGTGAGACTTCTCCGCTGGCAAAGAGCGACGACTATCTGGCAGCATTCTTCATGGATGACTACATCGGAGGCCGTTATTCTTCCACATCCGCAGTCGGCGGCGCTGTTCTGTCCCTGGCTTTCGGACCGGAAGTATTCGCAGCATTCCTCGAGGGCGCTGCAGCAGAAGATAAACTTTCTGCAAACAAAGACGTATTACAGAACCCGGAGATGCTCGATGCGCTGATCGGTGTTTACGAGAGAAACGTTCTTGGCTATCCAAGCACTGCAGTTCTTCCGTACTCCCAGGCACTGAACCGTTTCCCGGCTCACTTACAGCAGGTAGATATGGAGTCCAACGGTAAATCGGTCAACCGCTTCGGCGAGCCGGTCAATTACCCGACCGGTCCGGTTCTCTTCGGCGAGCCAGGTACCAACGGACAGCATTCCTTCTATCAGCTGCTGCATCAGGGAACTGATATCGTTCCGCTGCAGTTTGTAGGATTCCGCAATAACCAGATGGAGACCGATGTCGACATCCAGGGCAGCACCAGCCAGCAGAAACTCTGCGCAAACGTAGCAGCTCAGATCGTTGCATTTGCCTGCGGTAAAGCAGATGAGAATAAAAACAAAAACTTCGAAGGCGGCCGTCCGTCCAGCATCATCATCGGAGATCAGGTAAATCCGAAGACGCTGGGAGCACTGCTTGCACACTTCGAGAATAAGATCATGTTCCAGGGATTCCTGTGGAACGTAAACAGCTTCGACCAGGAGGGCGTCCAGCTTGGTAAAGTCCTTGCAAAACGCGTTCTGGCTCATGAGACAGACGGAGCACTGAAAGTATTCAGCGATCTGCTCAACATCTAAGAAGTTTAAATCAGAAAATTTAAGATATGAAAAGGCGGCATACCGGATTTTCTTTCTGAAAGTTTCAGGGGGAAAACGGTATGCCGCCTTTTTTATTACTATATTATGGGGTTATCCCAGCTTCGCCGGAAGCGACGAGGACACTGTGGACTGATGCTCCTGCCGGAACTGCCGCGGGGTGATCTGATACCGTTTTTTGAACGTACGGATCAGGTGGCTGCAGTCTGCAAAGCCGGTCTCGGTGGCAATAAAGTTCAGGTCATAATCGGTAAAG
>OGWX01001013.1_pt1 | contig 19323 bp, 17 predicted proteins | sample 1576151 | NCBI WGS metagenome assembly OGWX01 (sample SAMEA3541591, study PRJEB24748) | human gut metagenome | biome: human gut; feature: human-associated habitat; material: faeces | place: China | collected 2012
CGATCGACCTGTCGCAGGTGCTTATGCTCTACGGCCTGGTGTTTGCGATGTACTTTGTGCTCAACTTTGGTATCTCGCTGCTGGTGAGGGCGTATCAACGCCGTATTGTGGCCGCATAGTCCTGCTTCCCCAAGCACGGCACCTTGCCCCTCAATCGTCGCTTGCGTACATTTAGTACGCGGCGCTCCTCTTTCGGGGCAATCTGCCGCACTTGGGAAACCGGGACGGTCGTAAGTGACAAAATGGGAATCAGGAATCGCCTATTTCTCATTTGTTAGAAAGGAATCGCGATGAGCGATCTGGAGAATAAGAAGAATCCTGTGGTCATTACCATCGCGCGCGACTTTGGCGCCGAGGGCCACGAGATTGGTCGCATGCTTGCCGACGAGTTGGGGATTCCGCTGTACGATAACGAGCTGCTGGTACGTGCGTCGCTGCGCGCGGGCGAGTCACTCGACAAGATGGCCGCTTACGACGAACGCCTGGCCGTGGAGAACATGGCGTTTCTGCCCGACCGCTACGATGCGCGTTCGTACTCGGACAAGTTGTTCCAAAAGATGAGCCAGGTGATCTTGGACCTGGGCGAGACCGAGAGCTGCATTATCGAGGGTCGTCTGTCCGATTATCTGCTGCGCAACAATCCCAACCACATCGCCGTGCTGGTGACCGCTCCTTTTGAGGACCGCGTCGAGATCGTGCGCAAGAAGCGTGGCCTCAACAAAAAGAAGGGCGCCAAGCTGGTCAAGCAGCAGCAGAAGGCACGCGAGGCATTTTACAAGCGCTACAGCGCCGGCAAGTGGAAGATGACGAGCGGTAAAGACATCGTCGTCAACCGCGCCAAGCTGGGCCGCGAAGGCTGCAAAGACGTTATCGCCGCTGCCTACCGCTACAAAGTCGCCCAGCTCGAAGGCTAGCCGACCAAACCCCCACAAAGGGGACAGGCACCTTTGTGGGGGTTTTGTTTTAGGCCGAGGGAAAGGCCTTGGCGGCAGTGCCTATCCTCGGCTTTTGCAAAATCTCGATCTGTAACACCAAGCCAGCGAAAATGGCTCTAACTGTTACAGATTTAGATGAACCGTTCGGCCGTCAGCCCAACGTCTTGATCTGTAACACCAGGCGGCATATTTGGTCTCTAACTGTTACAGATTGAGATGCGGCGTGGGCGGCCGGCACAATATCTCGATCTGTAACAACTGCAGGGCTCAACGGACTCCAGCTGTTACAGATTGAGACAAAACGACCGGGCAAGTCCCCAACCACCACAAAGGTGCCTGCCCCATCGTGGTGGTTGGGGCGGCCGGCATAGAAAAAAGTCCCCGCCGGGCGTGTGCTCGACGGGGACTTTGCCGTTTGATGGCTAGTGCTGCAGGTGATTACTCGCCCAGCAGGCTCTTGGTGATCGAAGCGGCGGCCTTCTTGCCGGCGCCCATCGCCAGAATGACCGTAGCGGCACCGGTGACGATGTCGCCGCCGGCCCAGATGCGGGGATCGGTGGTCTGGCCGGTCTCCTCGTCGGCGACGATGTAGCCCCACTTGTTGAGCTCCATCTTGCCGCCGATCTTGGCAGCGAAGGGGTTGGCGTTGGTGCCGATAGCCGAGATCGCGACGTCGCAGGGGATCTCCTCGATGGCGCCCTCGATGGGCACCGGGCGACGGCGGCCGGACTCGTCGGGCTCGCCGAGCTCCATCTTCTGGACCTTGACGGCGCACACGGAGCCGTCCTCGCCAGCGACAAACTCGAGCGGGGAGACGAGCGGCAGAACCTCGACGCCCTCGGCCTTAGCATGGTGCAGCTCGGCGCGACGGCAGGGCATCTCGTCCTCGGTACGACGGTAGGCGATGATGGCGTGCTCGGCGCCCAGGCGCTTGGCGGTACGGACGGCGTCCATAGCCACGTTGCCGCCGCCAAAGACAACGACGTTCTTGCCGTGCTTGGTGGGGGTGTCGTACTCGGGGAACTTGTTGGCCTTCATCAGGTTCACGCGGGTGAGGTACTCGTTCGCGAAGAAGACGTTGGGCAGGTTCTCGCCGGGGACGTTGAGGAACTTGGGCAGGCCAGCGCCGGTCGCCACGTAGATAGCGTCGAAGCCCTGCTCGAACAGCTCCTCGGCCGTGGCCATGTTGCCCACGACGGAGTTGTACTCAAACTTGACGCCCATGTCCTCCAGGCCGTCAATCTCGCGCTTGACGACTGCCTTGGGCAGACGGAACTCGGGGATGCCGTAGACCAGCACGCCGCCGCCGGTGAAGAAGGCCTCGAAGACGGTGACGTCAAAGCCGTTACGGGCGAGCTCGCCGGCGCAGGTGATGCCGGACGGGCCGGAGCCGACGACAGCGACCTTCTTGCCGTTCTTGGGGGCCATCTTGGGCGTGGAGGCGAGCTCGGGGCGGTCACCCAGGAAGCGCTCGAGCTGGCCGATGGCCACGGGCTCGGACTTCTTGCCACGGATGCACTTGCCCTCGCACTGGTTCTCCTGCGGGCAGACGCGGCCGCAGATGGCGGGAAGCATGGAGTCCTCGCGAATGGTATCGAGAGCGCCGCCGAAGTCCTTCGCGCGGATCTGCTCGATAAAGCGGGGAATGTTGATGTTGACGGGGCAGCCCTCAACACAGAACGGCTTCTTGCAGTTGAGGCAACGCTCGGCCTCGGCCAGCGCCATCTCCTCGGTGAAGCCCTTGTCGACGGGGCGGAAGTCGCAGGCGCGCTCGGCAGCCGGCTCCTCGTTATCGGGGGTGCGGGGCGACTTCATATCGGCAACGAAACGACCGTTAACTAGTGGCATGCGCAGCTCTTTTCCTCATAGGCCTTGAGGGACTCGCCCTCTTCGGAACGGTAAGCGGCCTGGCGGGCACGAAGGTCATCCCAGTCGACCAGGGTGGCATCGAAGTCGGGGCCGTCGACGCAAGCGAACTTGGTCACGCCGCCTACCTCGACGCGGCAGCAGCCGCACATACCAGTGCCGTCAACCATGATGGGGTTGAGCGACGCGGTGATGGGGGTGTCGTACTTCTGGGCGGTGAGGGTCGAGAACTTCATCATCGGAACGGGGCCGACGCAGAAGACCTGGCTCACGGCCTTGTCCTGCAGCAGGCGCTCCAGCGGAGCGGTGACAACGCCCTGCTCGCCGTAGGAGCCGTCGTCGGTGGTGATGTGGATGTGGTCCTCGTCGAGGAGCTCGCGGAACTGGTCCTCCATGAGCAGAAGGTCCTTGGTGCGGGCGCCCATGATGGCGTGGACCTCATGACCGGTCTCGACCAGGTGCTTGGCGACCGGGAAGGCAATTGCCAGGCCGACGCCGCCGCCAATGACGGCGCAGGGGCCCTCGGCCATCTCGGTGGGAACGCCCAGCGGACCCACGACGTCGCGCAGCGACTCGCCGGCCTCGTAGGTGGACAGCATCTCGGTGGTCTTGCCGATCACCATGAAGATGAACTCGACCCAGCCCTCGTCACCGTTCCAGCCGGCCAGGGTAAACGGGACGCGCTCGCCCGTCTCGTTGGCGCGAACCATGAGGAACTGTCCAGCGTGCGCATGCTTGGCGATTGCGGGCGCCTCGATGCGGAACTTGAACACCTTCTCCGAGAACTGCGTCTTCTCCAGGATCTTATACATAGAACCCCTCTCTTGTTAGGGCTGCCGAACCGTGCCTCCACGGAAATGGGCGGTAGCCCGAATAAAACCGTACGCGCACAGGCGTTGTGCAGACATACGGTGCAAATTATACCCTCATGGACATGCCGTTTACGTGTATCTTCGGCAGGTGGGAAAAGGGTTTATCCACTTCGGCCTACCAAAGGGGGAGAGGTTTATTTTGGCAGGTTTTATCAGGCAAAACGGCAAAGGGGGCCGGCCCGCGCATTGGTGAGGCCGGCCCCCTTTGGGGTGCTATGTGTGCATGGCGGCGCACGGTTTATTGCGATGCCGCAACTGGGGCGTTTCCGCAGGTAAAACCTGCCAAAATAAACCTGTCCCTAAATGGTAGGTTTTAGTGCTTGCCGTTGGCGGAGGCGGCGCCGTTGACGTGGTCGCGGGCGTAGATTACGCCGTGCACGATGGCCAGACCGGCGGCGTCGGCGGCGCGGGCGCAGGTGTCCTGGAAGTTCTCGGCCTCGCGGGCGCGCAGCTGCTTGAGCACATAGTCTGCCACGGCCATCTTGCCGGGAGGGTTGCCGATGCCGGTGCGGATACGGCTAAAGTCGCGGCTGCCCATCTTGTCGATGATGGAGCGCAGGCCGTTGTGGCCGGCGTGGCCACCGCCCACCTTGACGCGCACGTCACCGGCGGGAATGTCAAGCTCGTCGTGGATGACGAGCAGCTCCTCGGCCTTGATCTTGTACTCGCGGCAGAGCTTGGAGATGGGTCCGCCCGAGGTATTCATATACGACTGCGGCTTGACCAGCACGATCTGGCGCTTGCCACCCTCTTCCTCGGGATCGTTGATGTTGATGAGCGCGACCTCGGCGCCTGCCTGGTTTTTCCAGTAGGTGACACCGGCCTGACGGGCCAACTCGTCGATTGCTTTGAAGCCAGCGTTGTGGCGGGTCTCGGCATACTCATCGCCAGGGTTGCCAAGTCCGGCAACCATGCGAATCTTAAGCGGCTGTGCAGCTGCCATAGGCTTCCTTTCGTTACATAAGAAGTTCGTTCAACGACAAAGGCTACCACGCCCGCCGAAGGCGAGGAAAGGGCACGGCAAAGTCATTTCAGAAAACAGCTGCCCCGAGACAGCAGGAAGCCCGGTAGGCCGGGAGGGGTTATCTAAGCCGACATCCCGCAGCCGCGAAGCGGCGAGGACGTCGGCGTGATAACCCCGCAGGCCTACCGGGCTTCCGGTGGGATGCGAGGGTCAAGCGACTACAGCGCGAAGTCGCCGCCGACGAGCGTGGAGACGGGCTCCTCGTGGTAAACGGCGGAGATGGCCTGAGCGAACTCCTCGGCGACCGAGATAGTCTTGATCTTGCCGCCGACCTCGACGGGGATGGCGTCGGTGACGACGCACTCGACGATGGGGGCATCGTTCAGGCGCTCGATGGCCGGACCGGAGAAGATGCCGTGGGTGGCGCAGACGTAGATGTCGCCGGCGCCCATAGCCTTGAGCTCCTTGACGTTGGCGCACAGGGTGCCAGCGGTGTCGATCATGTCGTCGTTGATGATGCAGGTCTTGCCCTTGATGTCACCGATGATGCCCATGACCTCGGCGGCGTTGTGGCGCGGACGGCCCTTGTGGGCGATGGCCAGGTCGCAGCCGAGCATGTCGGACAGCTTCTTGGCGGCCTTGGCGCGACCCACGTCGGGGGAGACGACAACCAGGTTGTCGGTGTCGAAGTGCATGTCGTTGTAGTACTGGCCAAACAGCGGCAGTGCGGACAGGTGGTTAACCGGGATATCGAAGAAGCCCTGGATCTGGCCCTGGTGCAGGTCGAGGGTGATGATGCGGTTGACGCCGGCACGCTCGAGCAGGTTGGCGACGAGGCGGGCGGTGATGGGCTCGCGCGGGCCGGCCTTGCGGTCCTGGCGGGCATAGCCGTAGTGGGTGATAACGGCGGTGATGGAGCGGGCGGATGCGCGCTTGGCAGCGTCGGTGGCGATGAGCAGCTCCATGAGCATGTCGTTGACGTTGCCGCCGGCCACGGACTGAATCAGGAAGACGTCGGCGCCGCGGACGGTCTCGTCGTAGCGGGCGTAAATCTCACCATTGGCGAACTGCTTTAGCGTAAGGCCCGAAAGCTCGACCCCAAGGTACTCAGCAATCTTCTGAGCGAGGGGACGGTTGGAGGAACCGGAATACACGCGGATGGACTTGCGCATATTCTCCGACTTCTCGGGATCATTAATCGGCATTACCCTTCTCCTTTATACATCGAATGCCATATAGATGCCTTGTTGCATTGTAACCGCGCGGCGGGGTTTATCGGGTCCTGATAACGTCTTTACCGCCAACGGACACGAACCGACCACTCATCCGGTTGCGCAGGTCACGATAGAAAAAGGAGCCGCCCCCATGGAGCAGCTCCTTTTGTGCTTGGTAAAACGTTATACCTCGTCGTCCTCGTGCAGGCGGCGGCGGTAATCGGCGGCCCAGCCCTCAATATTTACCTGACGGGCGCGGCCCAGACCGAGCGCGTCTGCCGGGACCGGCTCGGTGATGACGGAGCCAGCGGCCACGAGCGCGCCGTCGCCGATCTGGGCGGGCGCGACCATCATGGTGTCGGAGCCAATGAAGGCGTCCTTGCCGATGACGGTCTTGTGCTTGTGCACGCCATCGTAGTTGCAGGTGATGGAGCCCGCGCCCACGTTGACGCCGGAGCCCATGGTGGTGTCGCCGATGTAGGACAGGTGCGGCACCTTTGAGCCCTCGCCGATCGTGGACTTCTTGATCTCCACGTGCGTGCCGGCCTTGGAGCCGTCGAGCATGTGGGTGCCCGGGCGCAGGTAAGCGCGCGGGCCGCAGTCGACGCCGTTCTCGATGACGGCCTCGATGGCGATGGTCTCATCGATGGTGCAGCCGCTGCCGACAGTGGTGTCGGTGAGGCGGCTGTTGGGGCCAAGCTGGCACTCCTCGCCCACGGTGACGTGGCCGATCAGGTGCGTCTGCGGCCATACGACGGTGTCGCGGCCGATGGTAGCGTCGGGGCCGATCCAAGCCTGCGTGGGGTCGATGAACGTGACGCCCTCGGCCATCCAGTGCTCGTTGATGCGGTCGCGCGCGATGGCGGTGAGCTGCGCGAGCTGGATACGGCTGTTGACGCCCAGACCGTCGCGGTAGTCGTCGCAGTGGAAGATGGAGACAGCCTGGCCGTGGCCTTTGAGGATCTCGAGCATGTCGGGCAGGTAGTACTCGGATTGCGCGTTGTCGTTGCCGATCTCGTTAATGTGGGCGGCGAGCTGCGCGCCGTCAAAGGCGTAGCAGCCGGCGTTGCACTCCAGCAGCGTGGCGGCCTGCTCGGGCGTGCAGTCCTTCTGCTCGATGATGCGCTCGATCTGACCATCGGCGCCCAGCTTGATGCGGCCGTAGCCAAAAGGATCGGGCGGGGTCATGGTCATGACGGTGCAGGCGAGCTCGCCGGTGGCGACGGTTTGCGCGAACTTGGCGACGGTGTCGGCGGTGATGAGCGGCAGGTCGCCGTTGAGCACCACGACGGGGCCTTGCGTGATGCCACAGGCCTCGAGCGCGACCTTCACGGCGTGACCGGTGCCCAGACGCTCGGTCTGCTCGACGCACTCGACCTTGGTGGCGCTGTTGGCGTAGGCGCCGTCGATGAGGGCGCGCATCTCGTCGGCGTGGCTGCCGATGACAACCACGACGCGGCTGCAGCCGGCCTTGATGGTAGCGTCGACGATCCACTGGACCATGGGCTTACCCAGGATCTTGTGCGAAACCTTGCAGTGGTTCGACTTCATGCGGGTGCCCTCGCCGGCAGCGAGGATAATTGCGGTTGCGTCCATGTGATCTCCTGTTACGTTATAGAGACGTGTGTTTGGAAACGATACACGGCGCAATATGATACCGCAGGCATATGACGAGCGCGTAACGATTGGTTTGCGGCGGTTGAGGCTTGCGCCGCCGGCGTGGCGTTTGCACTGCGTACGTGCGGCGTTGGCGGTGCTGCGGAGCTGTTGTTTGAGCGAGGGGACGGGGGTGCCCGTGGACAACATACGAGAGGAGTTTGGCGGCGAGCCCGTCGCGGCATTCTCGATGTCGCATCCGGCTGTGCCGGCACTCTATATAGTGCTGACGCTGGGGCTCACTATGTTCTCGATGCAGCCGGTACTGATTGCGCTGTCACTTGCGGGCGGGCTGGCGTATGGATTTGCGACGCGTGGGGCTGCCCGCACGCTGGGCGCACTCCGCTGGCAGCTGCCGGTGATTTTGATCGTCGCGGTGCTCAATCCGCTGTTTAGCGCCTCGGGCTCGACGGAGCTGTTCCGTATTGGCATGCGCGCGGTGTATCTGGAGAGCATGGTATACGGCCTGTGCATGGGCGGGCTGTTTGTGGCGAGCGTGCTGTGGTTTGAGGCGGCGGCGTCGATGCTCGAATACGACAAGGTGCTCGCGCTGCTGGGCAATGCCGCACCGGTGATTGCGCTCATGATCTCGATGTGCATGCGGCTTATCCCGCAGTTTTTGCGCCGCGGTCGTACGGTGCTGGCGGTGCAGGATGCGATTGATGTGCCGGGCCGCGCGCCGGCCGACCCCGTGCGCTCGCGTTTGCGGGCATCGAGTGTGTTGATGGGCTGGGGCATGGAAGATTCGCTGGAGCGCGCGGACGCGATGCGCTCGCGCGGGTGGGGTGCCGCGACGCGTCGTACGACGTATGCGCGGTATCGACTGGGGCGCAGCGACGTTGCCGCGCTGGCCGGGCTCGCACTGTTTGGTGCTGCCGCGGTGGCAGTGGCGTGGACCGCGACGACGCAGTATTCGTTTTATCCGCAGCTCTCGGTGCCGGCGCCGTGGCCGGGCTATGTCGTGTACGCTGCCTGGATGGTGCTGCCTTGCGCGTTTCATGCGATTGATGAGAAGAGGTTTGGTTGATGGCTCGGTTTGATAGGAGCTCGGCGGCGGGTGTGGCATATGGCTCGGCCACGCCGGCGATTGAGGTGCGAGGCCTTAGTTTTGCCTATCCCGGGGCCGAGGCACCGGTGCTCGAGGGACTTGATTGGCGTGTTTCCCAAGGTGCGTTTGCGCTGCTTGTTGGCGGTACCGGGTCGGGCAAATCGACGCTGCTGTCGCTGCTCAAGCCCGAGATCGCTCCGGCGGGCGAGCGCACTGGTGATGCGCGCGTGCTGGGCGAGAACGTTGCCGACATGGACGTGCGGGCATCGGCGGAGCGCGTGAGCTATGTGTTCCAGGATCCCGAGAACCAGATCGTGTGCGAAACCGTGTGGCACGAGATGGCGTTTGGCCTGGAAAACTTGGGGCTAGCACGTGATGAGATGCGCCGTCGCGTAGCTGAGACCAGCTATTTCTTTGGTCTGGAGGACTGGCTTCATCGCGATACCGATACGCTTTCGGGCGGCCGCAAGCAGCTGCTGTCGCTTGCCGCCGTCCTGGCGCTGTGTCCGCGTGTGCTGCTACTCGACGAGCCCACGTCTCAGCTCGATCCCGTTGCCGAGAAGAATTTTCTGCACGCGCTGTTTCGTGTGAATCGCGAGCTGGGCTGCACGGTTGTTGTGGCTACGCATCAACCGCGCCCAATGCTCGAGTATGCGACGTGTGCGTACCGGATTGAGGACGGTCGCGTGCGCGAGGTGGCGGATATGGCTTCTTTGGGGCGTCGAGAATCGCTGTTTTCCGACGACATGTTGGGGTGGGGTGCCGTCCGATGTGCAAAAAACGGAGTATTCAGCAGGCGTGAGGACAATTTGGGCTCTCTGGAGCCGCCCGGGGACGTATCGAGCGCGAAAAAAAGTTCGGAATTGGACAAATCGTCCGAATTTGTGGCGCAAACGTCGCTCGAGAACGGCTCGGAAGCCTTCCCGCGCACGGATGGGAGCAGAATACTCCAAAAAATGCACGGCGGGTCGGCTACCACCCTGGCAGGGAGCTGGTTTCGCTACGATCGCGCGGGCGGTTGGGTTCTGCGCGGGCTCGACGTGGCGTTTTCGGCCGGTGCGCTGCATGCGATCGTGGGCGGCAACGGATGCGGTAAGTCGACGATGCTCTCGGTGCTGGCGAAGACCGCCAAGCTGCAGCGCGGTCGCATGGTGCGCGGAGCGGCCTCGGCGGCGCTGCTGCCTCAGAACCCCAAAGCATTGCTGGTTGCCGAGACGGTTCGCGATGAGCTGATGGAATGGGCCTCGACCTGCGGATATGACGAGAACTTGGCGCGGGAGCGTGCGGCGAGCTTGGGGCTGTCGGGTCTGGATGGGCGCCATCCGTACGATCTTTCGGGCGGACAGCGTCAGCTGCTTGCGTTGGCAAAGCTGCTGTTGATCGGCCCCGAACTGCTATTGCTCGATGAGCCCACCAAGGGTTTGGACCTGGCCAGCCGCCGCATCATCGCCCGCGCCCTGCGCGACCATGCGCAGGCTGGCGGCACCGTCGTCATGGCGACGCACGACCTGGACTTTGCCGAGCAGGTTGCTGATGACATTTCCATGATGTTTGATGGCGAGATCGCCTGCATGGAGCCGCCGACCGACTTCTTTGCCGACAACGTGTTTTATAGGGCGTGATGGGATGGCGGATTATCGCATCGTGCGCCTACTCGCAAAACTGGAGATACCGCTGCTGCTGGCGGTGCCAGCCGTGATGGCTGCGGCGTTGCTGGCGGGCGTTGAACAGGCGGCACTTGCCATGCTTGTCGTGGTGGCGCTGGTGCTCGCGCTGTTCTTTGCGGGCTACGAGGCGTCGCGCCCGGGCTTACGCCAGATTATGCCAACGCTGGTTCTGGCGGCGTTGGCTGCGGCGGGGCGCATTCTGTTTGGCCCCATTCCCGACTTTAAACCGGTGAGTGCCATCGCCATTATTGCGGGGGCGACGCTTGGTCGCCGCAATGGTTTTATGGTTGGCGCGTTGGCGGCGCTGACCAGCAATTTCTTTTTTGGACAGGGCATGTGGACGCCGTGGCAGATGTATGCCTGGGGCCTGGTTGGCTATGTTGGCGGCGCGCTGGCGCATGCGGGTGCGTTCGACCGCGCCGACGGCACCGTGCGTATGCCGGCGCTGCTGACCTACGGCTTTGCTTCGGGTTTGCTGTACGGCGTTGTGATCAACGCCTACGACATTATCGGTTTTGTTCAACCGCTCACGTGGGCGGGTGCCATGGCGCGTCTTGCCACCGCCGTACCGTTCGATATCACGCACGGCCTTGCGACCTGCGTGTTTTTGGTCGCCCTGTACAAGCCTTGGTGTCGCCGCATCAACCGAGTCGTCGTGAAGTACGGACTGTAGGGCTGGTTGCGCCGGGGCGGGAATCAATACTGCCGAAGTGCCATTTTAAAACTATGCCGGTTTACGGGGCCAGATTGGCACAAGCAGACCATGCCGGCTATTTTTGAAATAGAGCAAGCCGTTTACCTGCGGTTTTATTATTTCGGAATTGCGTATGGTTGGGGGTTCGCGATTTAGCCCCGTAAACTGGCATAGTTTTGGAATGGCCGGCTGATATGACGGGCGTCGTGACCCTCAAGAGCCAAATTGATCCGTTTTCTTCCGTCTCCAGACGTCCCCGGGGAATCAGCTGAACTCGCCCGCCACGAAATCAGCCTATCTACTACGTTTGACCCGACACCCCCAAACACAACCGCGTTTTATGAAAAACCGCAGGCTTTCTACCTGCGGTTTTCTTTTTGCGTTGTTCGCTGTGGTTGAGGGTGGTGGCTTAAACGTAGTAGATGGGCGTGTTTCGTGGCGGATGGGTCACGTGGATACCACCACGAGGCCCAAAATGATTCGTTTTCCTCCGTCCCCAGGGGATCAGCTGGGGCTAGAGCTCTAGCGTGAGGGTGACGGGGCAGTGGTCGCTGCCGAAGATGTCGCCGCGGATGCCGGTGTCGCGTACGTTGTCGGCGATTGCGTCGCTTACCAGGAAGTAGTCGATGCGCCAGCCGGCGTTGTTCTTGCGGGCATTAAAGCGATAGCTCCACCAGCTGTAGACGCCCTCGACGTCGGGGTTTGCCGCGCGCCAGGTATCGGTAAAGCCGGCGTTGAGCAGCTCGGTAAACTTGCCGCGCTCCTCGTCCGAAAAGCCGGCGTTGCCGCGGTTGGACTTGGGGTTCTTAAGGTCGATCTCCTCGTGCGCCACGTTAAAGTCGCCGCAGGTCACGACGGGTTTGCCGGTCTCGCGCTCGAGCGCGTTCAAAAAGCCGCGGTAAGCATCGTCCCAGGCCATGCGCACGTCGATGCGGGCGAGTTCGTTTTGCGCGTTGGGAGTGTAGACATCCACAAACCAGAACTTGTCGAACTCCAGCGCGCAGACGCGGCCCTCGGTTGCGGCTTGGGCGACGAGTACGGCCGCCTCGTTCTCGCCGGCGTAGGGTAGCAGTGCGTCGGCGTGCAGCACGCGCAGCGGTTCCTGGCGGCTAAAGACCGCAGTGCCCGAATAGCCTTTACGCTCGGCGTAGCTCCAGGTTTGGTGATAGCCGGGCAGGTCAATATCGACCTGGCCTTCTTGCAACTTGGTCTCTTGCAGCGCCAGGATATCGACGTCGAGTTCTTGCGCGATCTGGATAAAGCTCGGGTCCTTTTTGAGCACGGCGCGCAGGCCGTTGACGTTCCACGAGGCGAAAGTGTAAGTCTGAGGCATGGTGTCCTTTCGACGGGGTTGGCAGGCTTAAGATTAGCGCAACAGGGGCGGGGTGGGCTCCGCGCATGCTGACTTAAAGGTCGCATGCTGGGACATCGCCCGACGCCGCCCGATCAACAAGGACGGAGGGCTCATATGACGCAGGCAATATCGGACCCCAGGCAGGCGTCCGCCGCGCTGGCGGATCTGTTTGACACCCACAAGCGCGTGGTCTTCTTTGGCGGCGCTGGTGTTTCCACGGCAAGTGGCATCCCCGATTTCCGCAGCGTGGACGGCCTGTATCACCAGCAGTTTGCCTACCCGCCCGAGACTATGCTCTCGCATAGCTTTTATGAGACACATCCGGCCGAGTTCTTCGACTTTTACCGCACCAAGATGATCGCGCTTAACGCTAAGCCCAACCGCTGTCACACCAAGCTGGCCGAGCTGGAGCGCGCCGGCAAGCTTGATGCCGTGGTGACGCAAAACATCGACGGCTTGCATCAGATGGCGGGCTCGCAGCGCGTGTTCGAGCTGCACGGATCGGTCCATCGCAACATTTGCCAGTCGTGCGGCGCGGTCTATAGCGCCGAGTGGATTTGCTCGCGCGAGCACGAGGACGCCGCGGGCGTGCCCGTGTGCCCCGCGTGCGGTGGTCGCATCAAGCCCGATGTGGTGCTCTACGAAGAGCCGCTCGACGAGCATGTGTTGACCGGTGCCGTTGCCGCCATTGCCGCGGCCGATGCCCTCATTGTGGGTGGGACCTCGCTCGTGGTGTATCCGGCGGCAGGCCTTACGCGTTACTTTACTGGCGATACGCTGGCCATTTGCAATTTGGCGCCTACCGATCAGGATGCAAATGCCGACCTGCTGATTTCTTGCGACATCGCGGCCGCGTTTGCGTTCTAGCCCGTGTGCGCGGATACAATAGAAAGACTGAGTGCAAAGCGACCCCGCCGCCAGCTCCCCAAGCTCGGCGGCGTGGGCATTTTAGGAGGATGTTCATGGCGAACGACAGCAAGACATGGCGGTGCGGAAAGTATGAGCTCAGCTTTGACCGTCCGCGCATCATGGGCGTCCTCAACGTGACGCCCGATTCGTTTAGCGACGGCGGGGAGCACTTCGACCCGGATGCCGCCATCGAGTACGGCCTGGCGATGCTTGACGCCGGCGCCGACATCATCGACGTGGGTGGTGAGTCCACGCGCCCCGGCTTTACCCCGGTTAATCCCGACGAGGAGGCTCGCCGCGTGCTGCCCGTGGTGCGCGCGCTGGCCAAAGAGGGCGCCATCGTCTCGATCGACACGCGCCACGTGGCGGTTGCCAAGGCGGCCGTGCGCTGCGGCGCCTCGATCGTCAACGACGTGACGGGCTTCACCGACCCCAAGATGGTCGAGTTTGTTAAGACGAGCACCTGCGGCGTCATCGTGATGCATGCCGGCGAGGTCGCCGCGCCTACACGCACGCACGCAACGGTGCAGCTCGATACCTCGGCTGCGGCGTTTGTTGCCGAGAAGGCGCGCGAGGCGGCTGCCGAGGCCGCGCGTGAGGCTGAGAAGCCGGCTCGCCGCCGTCGCGGCAAGTTGCTGGGCGAGCCTAAGCCGGAGGCCAAGCTTCCGGGCGGCGTGGTGCAGCCCTCGTTGCCGTTTGGCGATCCGGAGCCCGCGACCGAGCCTGCAAGCGAGCAGGAGACGCCGGCCGCCGAGCAGGCTGCTGCCGCCGAGACCGTCGCGCCCGCGCCCGAGGCCACCGAGGCCGCATCGGAGCCCAATGACCGCCTGGCCGCCATGATGCGCCGCAGCGCCCGCCGCGAGGAAGCCTACGTGCCCACCTTGCAGCTCCGCCGCTTCACCCTGCCCGATTCGGCGCCCATCATGCGCCGCGTCATGGGCTTTCTGTCCGACCAGGCCCGCGCGCTCATCCACGCCGGCGTGTCGCGCGACCGCATCTGCATTGATCCCGGTCCGGGCTTTGGCAAGACGGCCAACGAGGACATCGTCATCCAGCGCGAGACTGCCAAGATGGCGTCACTGGGTTATCCGCTCATGTGCGCCGTATCGCGCAAGCGCTTTGTGGGCGCCGTCTCGGGCGTGACCGAGGCCGCCGAGCGCGATGCCGCTACGTTTGGCGTGTGCCTGGGCGCCATCCAGGCCGGTGCCAACATTGTGCGCGTGCACGACGCCGCGGGCTTTGCGCAGTTCCTGAACGGCTACTGGGCGGTTGCCAAGCCGCAGCCGCGCCGCGCGTTTGTGGCCGTGGGCTCCAACCTGGGGCATCGCTGTGACAACATCCGCGCCGCACGCGACATGATCGCCGAGATTCCACTCACCTGCGTGTCCAACTCCTCCAAGATCTACGAGAGCGAGCCGGCCTACGAGACGCGCCAGGACGCGTTTGCCAACGCCGTCATCGAGATTAAGACCGAGCTGGCTCCGCTGGTGCTGCTTGACGAGCTCATGAAGATCGAGGCCGAGCTGGGCCGCGACCGTTCCAAGAAGGCCAAGGCCAACGGCCCGCGCACCATCGACTTGGACCTGCTGTGGATGGACGGCGAGACCCACGGCGGCAAGAAGCTGCGCCTGCCGCATCCGCTGATCGGCGAGCGTGACTTTGTGCTGGTGCCGCTCGAGGACCTGATGCACGACCCGGCTCGGTTCTTCCGCTACAACGGCGTCGAGGTCAAGGAGCCCGAGGATCGCGTGGGCCATATCGTGGGCGAATTGGGGCGTATGTAGATGATCGAGATGAATGCTGTTGCCGCTGGCACCGAGCTCGACGCGGCGCGTGACGCGGGCCGCGAGGGCGTGTCCGCGGGCTGGTGCGCGTGGAGCGTGGGCGATGCTTCGCTGACGTTTTCGCTGGTTGTGCGCCCCGATGTGAACATGCACGCCTTCCACGGCCTGCCGTTTGTGGCCGCGATGGGCATGATGGACGCGCTCGTGGGCACGGCTTCGACGCCGGGGTTGGGCCTTGCCGGTAAAGTGGGTATCCAGTGGCCGAGCGATATCGTGTGCGGTGCGCCTGCGTTTGAGGCGTCGCTCGCGCGTGTTGCCGTGAACGGCGGTGCCGGTGCTGCGGGCATGTTTGCCGCGGTGACGGTTGATATTGAGCGTGCGGCGCTGGGTGAGCTTGGCGTGGATATGGCAGATGAGGCGCTGATCGAGGCATTGGCCGCCGCTGTGCTGACCCGCGTTGACGCCTGGGCGGTTGCCGCCAACACGCCGCAGGGCGCTGCCGGCCCGCTGGCTCCGGTGCTGGGCGAGTACTTTGACATGGTGCCACTGCTGGGTCGTCAGGTCGCGGCGGTGTCGCCCAACGGTTTGCCGCTTGCGGTCGGTGTGTTTGCGGGCCTGGACATCTGGGGTCGCGCGACCATCAAGACCGATGCCGGCGAGCAGGAGTTTCCGCCCGAGGCCGTACGGATTCGCGGACTGTAACGCGAGGCGCCCGCGCTCAAAGATAACGATGACAACGAAGCTCTCCTCGGCTGTGCCGGGGAGGGCCTCGCTTGTTTGGGGAATGGGTTACCAGCGTCCTATTCCCCAAAACTGAAAAATTTTCGATTTTGAGGAATAGGGCCGATGTGTTGCCTAGTTCGCCGCTCGCGCTCGCGCTCGACTTAAGCCCCTGTCTTACCCCAGCTCCTGCATGCGGTGGTAGATTTCGCAGATACCCTTGATGGTGAGTTGTCCGTCGACCACGTCGAAGGCATCGGTCGAATCGGCGACGATGCCGGCGAGACCGCCCGTGGCGATAACGGTGGCGTCTTCGCGTCCCAGCTCGCGCTTCATGCGTGCGACCAGGCCCTCGGCCATGGCGGCGGCGCCCATCACGGCGCCGACCTTGATGCATTCCTCGGTGTCGCGACCGATGGCGTGCTCGGGTGCCTCGAGCGGCACGCTGGCGAGCTTGGCGGCACGGGCGGCAAGCGCGTCCATGGAGATGCGGATACCCGGCGCGATCGCTCCGCCAATGTAATAACCGTCCTCATCGATGACGTCGATATTGGTCGCGGTGCCAAAGTCCACCACGATCGCCGGCGCGCCGTAGAAAGTTTCGGCCGCAACGGCGTTGGCGACACGGTCGGCGCCTACGGCCTGGGGACGCGCCGCACGCAGCTTGGTCACCGCGGCCGTCTGCGGTCCGATGACGATGGCGTCCGCGGCAATGCGGTCGGCTACGGCATGCCATTCGCGCGAGAGCTGCGGCACTACGCCGGCAAAAGCGATCGCGTCGACCGCATCGAGCGAAAGGCCGTACATCTTAAAGAAACCCATCAGGCGCACGTGGATCTCGTCGGCGGTATAGGAGCGGTCGGTGGGCATGCGCCACGACTGCACCAGCTCGTCTCCGTCAAACAGGCCCATGGCCGTCTGCGTGTTTCCCATATCGATAGCGAGCAGCATGTCTACTCCCGGTGTCGGCGTAAAAGGACGCGCACCATTGTATACGTGCCGTCGGCGCTGCTGCGCCGCGATTCGTCAGCGTGGGCGTTCGGCCCTGTGTTCAGCTGAACCGAGTTCGACCGAAGCGCCCGTTTTGCTGCCAGACTGTCGGCGACGAAGCGGGCGGTCTAAGCTCGCGGAAGCAGCCCTGGACGCGGTGCCGGACGGACCAGAGCCCGCCGCGCCCAGCCGGTGTGGACGATAAGGAGCAGACATGTTGATTCATTACGAGGCGAGCGTGGCGAGTGCCAGGCACGAGCTGCAGGGGCGCGGAAATCGGGAGCATTGCTGCGTGCAGGTGGTCGAGCCGCCTCGCGCGTTCGGCGCGGCGGGGGATGGTGACCCGGACGGCGGAGGCTCGGTGACCGACGCGGCGCCTCGCCAGGCGATCGTTGCCGCCGTCGCGGGCGGTATGCCATCCATGATTTTGAGCAGCGAAGGTGCCCACCTTGCCAGCGAAGCCGCCGTCGATGCCGCGGCCGAGGCGTATCATCGGGGCGAACTGGTGCCAGGTGACGCCTCTGCCCTTAAGGGCGTGTTTGAGCGTGCGCTTCGTGCGGTCGCGGACGCGGCCGTCGATCAGCCCGCGGCCGATATCACTTCGTTTGCCTGCACGTTATGCCTGGTAGTATGGGACGGCGTGCGCGTTTGGTATGGCAATGCCGGCGATTGCGGTGCGGTTGCCGTGGACTTCTTGGGTGATCCGTTTGCCCTGACGCGCATGCATTGCGGGCCGTTGTCGAGTCAGCCGTTCCCACTGCACGATTCCTATCACTGGGAGTTTGGCTATCGCACGAGCGCCGAAAGCGTGCTTGTGGCCACGGGTGGCATGCTTGGGCAGTTTGCCGAGTGGGCGTCCGGCTCTTACGGTGCGCCGAAGGCGTATGACCGCGAGCTCATTGGCCTGCTCACGAATCGGAATATCGATGTGGACGATTTGCCGTTGATGAATGTCGCTGCGGCTAAATATCTGAACGAATTGCCCGCGACCCGCGTGGACGGCGATAAGACGGTGGTGGCGCTGATTAACAGCGAGAGGCCTTCGGTGACAGATTTTATTTGCGCCACGGCGAAAGACGTGACGGCTGAGCGTCTTGCTGCGGCGGGCGCGTCCTTTGCGGACGAGGACGACGATCGAAAGGTCGTGCTGCCGTGGAACGACGAGCTGCGCATGCGCGCCGGCGATGTGGCGAATGACGTGGGCGGCGATTTTACCGTAGAGCTTGAGTATCAGCTTATGTGCGGCATGTCGCTCGACCGCGCGTTTGAGCTGGCGGCTGCTGCTGCCCGCGAGCGCGCCGAGAGGTACCGCGTGTTCGAGGACTGTGTGGTCGATGGACCTGAAGATTTTGACGCTGCCGTTTTGTCCGACGACGAGGTGTCGTTTGACGAGATGGCCTAGGAGCGTCGTGGGCCCTGGACTCTTCGCGCTAGGGGTGTTCAAGATATGAAGGAATTATGCTCTACGAGATTTTCCTCGCCGTTTACCGAAGTCTCGCGTAATATTCTTTTTTGCGCACATGAGGCGCCCAGACATTGCGGGGTGGAGCAGTCTGGTAGCTCGCCGGGCTCATAACCCGGAGGCCGTAGGTTCAAATCCTGCCCCCGCGACCAAATGTTCAAGCCGCCCATCGGGCGGCTTTTTTGTTGCATGACACGCCGGAGCCAAGCCCACAACGCAGAGGCCGCGGAGTTGACCCACGGCCTCAAAGCAGTCGCCCTTCTATCGCTTTCCCGATTCGCCTATGACGCGTCGGCAATCTTGTGGCCGTCAGTCGCAATCTTAGCTATCGCCAAAATCGCTTCGATTCGGGCCATCGTGAGCATCCGCTAATTTGCCGTGAGCGAATCGCGCTGATCTTGGTCGAGCGCATCCGGATAGGTCGTGCTAGCAAGTTCCGCGCCGCTCTGATCGACGATGCTCACCACGCAGCTGACCGGCTGCCCCGCGAACTGCTGATATATGCAGGCGATCAGCCCCGCCTGCAACGGGGCGAAAGCTTCGCTGAGCCCGACCTGGCTGTTGCTGGTGGTCAGAGTCACTTTGGAGAACTGCTCATCGTAGTCAACGGCGGTGATGGTTGACCAGGTTTCGCTGTTGGGCATCTCGTCAAGCTGCTTTGTCGTCGAATCATGCCAGGAGTCCACAAGCTCGTTGTACTTGTCTATGGGCATCGTCGCAGTATAAGAGCCGTCCTCGTTGGCGACGATGTCGGTGCATCCCCACTTCTGAAGGTTCGCTTGCACATCTTCAGCTGCCGAATCCTGGAAGAATAAAGCAGGGAATGTGACCGTGCGCGTTGTGATGGTCGCCTTCTCAACGGCGCTGTTCTCGTCCTGCTCGCTCGTCACGTTACCGGAATTTTGCGTGGCGCATCCCGCCAGCCCGGCGCATAGCGCGCACATCGCCACCGCAATCGCGATTACGGCACCTGCGCTTTTTCCGAACACACCAGTTTTTCCCATCTCATTCCCCTTCCATCGAGATTGAGCAAAGCCAACAAGGGTGTTAGCCGTATCGAAGGTTAGACCTCTACCCCTTCCGCAACCTCGGGAACCACGCCCTTGCACCCCTCAGAGCCGCGAACGGCGCGAACCAGCCATCCAGCCGAACGTCATAGGTGCCGAACCCTCGCGCCCTTTCCTTCCC
>OGWX01001024.1_pt1 | contig 19208 bp, 15 predicted proteins | sample 1576151 | NCBI WGS metagenome assembly OGWX01 (sample SAMEA3541591, study PRJEB24748) | human gut metagenome | biome: human gut; feature: human-associated habitat; material: faeces | place: China | collected 2012
GAAACCAGCCTATGCCGTACAGGCAAAAGAATTAAAGCATGAGATCAGCAGCTACCTTGGGATTAAGACTGTGACAGCAGTTCATGTATATATTCGTTACGATGTGGAAAATATTTCAGAGGAAGTGTTTGAGAAAGCATGTACATGTGTATTCTCAGAGCCACCGGTAGATGTACTGTATAAAGAGCAGATTCCGATGGCAGAAGGAGCAAGAGTATTTTCCGTGGAATACCTGCCGGGTCAGTTTGACCAGAGAGCAGATTCCGCAGTGCAGTGTGTACAGTTCCTGAAAGAAGATGAGCAGCCGATCATTAAATCAGCAACCACATATGTGATTGAAGGAAATATCACGGACGAAGAATTCGAAGCAATCAAAAATCACTGTATCAACCCGGTGGATTCCCGCGAGACAGGAATGGTAAAACCGGAGACTCTGGTAACAAAATTTGAAGAACCGGAAGATGTTAAAATCTTTGATGGTTTTATCGATATGGAAGAAGCAGCTCTGAAAGAACTGTACGCTTCTTTGAATCTGGCTATGACATTTAAGGATTTCCAGCATATCCAGAATTATTTTAAAAACGAAGAGAAAAGAAATCCATCCATGACAGAGATCCGTGTGCTGGATACGTACTGGTCCGATCACTGCCGTCATACTACCTTCTCCACAGAACTGAAAAATGTAACATTCAAAGATGGCGATTACAAAGAGCCGATCGTGAAAACTTATGAACAGTATCTGGCAGACAGAGAAGTTCTCTACAAGGGAAGAGATGACAAATTTATCTGTCTGATGGACCTGGCGCTTCTTGCTATGAAAAAGCTGAAATCTGAAGGGAAACTGCAGGATCAGGAAGAATCCGATGAGATCAATGCCTGCTCCATCGTGGTTCCGGTGGATGTAGACGGAAAAGAAGAAGAATGGCTTATCAACTTTAAGAATGAAACACATAACCATCCGACCGAGATCGAACCTTTTGGTGGTGCTGCTACCTGTCTGGGTGGTGCGATCCGTGATCCGCTGTCAGGACGTACTTATGTATATCAGGCAATGCGTGTGACCGGTGCTGCAGATCCTACAGTTTCTGTAAAAGAGACTCTGAAAGGAAAACTGCCACAGAAGAAACTGGTTCGTGGTGCAGCCCATGGCTACAGCTCCTATGGTAACCAGATCGGTCTGGCTACCGGTTATGTAAAAGAAATCTATCATCCGAATTATGTGGCAAAACGTATGGAGATCGGTGCTGTCATGGGTGCGGCTCCGAGACGTGCTGTCAAGAGAGAGAATTCTGATCCGGGCGATATCATCATCCTGTTAGGTGGACGTACCGGTCGTGACGGTATCGGTGGTGCAACCGGTTCTTCCAAAGTACATACAGAAGCTTCTATCGAAGTTTGTGGTGCCGAGGTACAGAAAGGTAACGCTCCGACAGAACGTAAGATCCAGCGTATGTTCCGTAGAGAAGAAGTCAGCAAACTGATCAAAAAATGTAATGACTTTGGTGCAGGCGGTGTATCTGTAGCAATCGGAGAACTGGCACCGGGACTGCAGATCAATCTGGATAAGGTACCGAAAAAATATGCCGGTCTGGATGGAACAGAAATTGCTATTTCCGAGTCTCAGGAACGTATGGCTGTTGTTGTAGATCCGAAAGACGTTGACGAATTCATGAAATATGCCAACGAAGAAAACCTAGAAGCTGTTGTAGTAGCTGTTGTTACCGAAGAACCGCGTCTGGTACTGAACTGGAGAGGAAAAGAAGTTGTTAATATTTCCCGTGCTTTCCTGGATACCAACGGTGCGCATCAGGAGACAGAAGTTCTGGTAGATATTCCGAATAAAGAGGGAAATGTTCTGGAGCGTGAAGAAAAAGCTCCTGCAGATACCAAAGCAGCATGGTTATCTATGCTGGCTGATCTGAATACCTGTTCTCAGAAGGGGCTGGTAGAGATGTTCGACGGATCCATCGGGGCCGGAAGTGTATTTATGCCATATGGTGGTAAATATCAGCTGACAGAAACTCAGGCTATGGTGGCTAAGGTTCCGGTAATGAACGGAAAAACAGATACTGTGACTATGATGAGCTACGGATTTGATCCATATGTATCCAGCTGGAGCCCATATCACGGTGCAGTTTATGCAGTTGTAGAATCTATTGCACGTATCGTAGCGAACGGCGGAGATTACTCCAAGATCCGTTTCACCTTCCAGGAATACTTCCGTCGAATGACAGAGGATCCGGAACGTTGGAGTCAGCCATTTGCAGCGTTGCTTGGTGCATATGCGGCACAGATGGGATTTGGCCTTCCATCTATCGGTGGAAAGGACAGTATGTCCGGAACCTTCAACGATATTGATGTTCCGCCGACACTGGTTTCCTTTGCGGTAGATGTGGCTAAGAAACAGGATATTATCACACCGGAACTGAAAAAGGCAGGAAGCAAACTGGTATGGATCCGTCTGCCGAAAGACAGCTATGATCTGCCGGATTATGCAGCAACTATGGATCAGTACGGAAAACTGCATCAGGATATCCTGGATGGCAAAGTGCTTTCCGCTTACGCACTGGATCGTCATGGTATCGCAGCAGCAGTCAGCAAGATGGCATTCGGTAATCAGCTGGGTGTGAAGATTGAACACAATCTGGACGAGAGAGATCTGTTTGCACCGGGATTTGGTGATATCATCTGCGAAGTACCGGCTGACAAAGTCGGAGAACTGTCTGTAACGTATACTGTTATCGGTGAAGTGACAGACGATGCAAAATTCACATACAAAGATGGAATGGAAATCTCCATGAAAGAAGCACTGGATGCATGGACCGGAACTCTGGAGAAAGTCTTCAAGACCAAAGGAACCGATAACATGGAGAAAGTGGAAAGCCCGCTTTACAAAGCAGACAGCATCCATGTGTGCAAACATAAAGTAGCACGTCCGACCGTATTTATCCCGGTATTCCCGGGTACCAACTGTGAGTACGACAGTGCGAAAGCATTTGAACGTGCCGGTGCGGACGTGATCACAAGAGTATTCAAGAATCTGACGGCAGAAGATATCCGTGATTCTGTAGCAATCTTCGAGGAAGCAATCAATCAGGCACAGATCATCATGTTCCCAGGCGGATTCTCCGCCGGTGATGAACCGGATGGTTCTGCAAAATTCTTTGCAACTGCTTTTCAGAATGCGAAGATCAAAGAAGCCGTAACAAAACTGTTGAATGAGAGAGATGGTCTGGCACTTGGTATCTGTAACGGATTCCAGGCTCTGATCAAACTGGGACTGGTTCCTTACGGCGAGATCGTGGGACAGACTGCAGATTCACCGACACTGACTTACAATACCATCGGCAGACATATTTCTAAGATGGTTTACACCAAAGTAGTAACCAACAAATCCCCATGGCTGGCACAGGCAGAACTTGGCAAAGTATATGTCAACCCGGCATCTCATGGAGAGGGCCGTTTCGTGGCAAACAAAGAGTGGATCGATAAACTCTTCGCAAACGGTCAGGTAGCAACCCAGTACTGTGATCTGAATGGAAACGTATCCATGGATGAAGAATGGAACGTCAACGGTTCCTACGCAGCTATCGAAGGAATCACAAGCCCAGATGGTCGTGTACTCGGAAAGATGGCTCACAGCGAACGCCGCGGCGATGCCGTAGCCATGAACATCTACGGAGAACAGGATATCAAGATCTTCGAATCCGGTGTTGCGTATTTTAAATAGGAAGAAACCCTGACAAAAACATTCCTTAAAAGTAAATAAGAGCAAAAAGACTGCCCGGTAAAAGTACCAGCTGGGCAGTCTTTTTGCTGTCTGTATGATATAATGAGCGTTAGCGAGCGGGAATAAGCGCAGCTTATTCATCGGGAGCGGCGAATGGCGATCGTGATAGCTGCGAAGCAGCGGAAAGCACGGAACGTGCGGATCACGATATAATAGAATGAGACAAACGGGAGGCGTTATAGTGTGAAGAATGTATATTTAGTTGGCGGAACGATGGGAGTCGGAAAAACTACAATTTGTCAGCAATTGAAGAGAAAGTTACCAAACAGTGTATTTTTAGACGGTGACTGGTGCTGGGATGCTGATCCGTTCTGGGTCACGGAAGAGACTAAAAAAATGGTTTTAGAAAATATCTGTTTTTTGTTGAATCAGTTTATACAATGCTCCGTTTATGACAATATAATCTTTTGCTGGGTAATGCATCAGCAGGAGATTATAGATTATATTGTAGAACAACTAAATAAAACGGATTGTAAAATCAGGACAATATCTTTAACAGCAAAGGAAAGTGAATTACGGGAACGACTGAAAAAAGATATCGAAGAGGGAAAAAGGACGGAGGATATACTGGATCGAAGTACAGAACGACTTGCCTGTTATAACAGGCTGTCAACAGTGAAAATTGATACAGATAAAAGAAGTATAGAGGATATCGCAGAAGAAATTGCAAAATTGTGAGGAAAAAGGAATGGAACAGGAAACGAAGATCAGAAAACATATTTATTTTTACGGACGCGTCCAGGGCGTAGGATTTCGTTATTATGCGGTACAGAAAGCAGAAGAGCTAGGAATGAACGGATGGGTACGGAACCTGTATGATGGTAGCGTGGAGATGGAAGTAGAAGGAGAAGAAGCCGATATCGATCAGCTGATCTTATTTTTACAGAACCGAACGTATATCTGGATTGAAGATATGAAAGTAAAATCGATGCCGGTGGAAGGCGGTTATGGATTTTATGTAAAGGAAGATGAATAAAAAGAGGACAGATAAGAAAAAGGGAAAATAGATGAATGAAGAAATCTGTGGACACATTCGTATTTTATGGTAAAATAAAAATAACTATTCAGTACACAGAATATGGAGGTAGAAACAATGGGAGTACAATCAATTGATGCAGAAGACGATCAGTTTGCATACCGCTATGACACACAGCTTCTGATCGACAGAAGAGATGAAGATCTGGATGAGGATGCCATATCCGAATATATTACAGAACATTACGAGGGCAACAGCCTGATTGTGGCAGGAGATGAAGATTTGGTGAAGATCCATTTCCATACCAACGAACCATGGAAAGTGCTGGCTTACTGCAACACCATCGGTGAGATCTACGATATCGTCATCGAAGATATGATCCGCCAGGCGGATGGATTACAGGGATAGAACTACATACGAGAGACTGCATTGCAGGAAAAAACGGGAAACAAATGGTAAAATCAGAAGAGTATCATTTGTTTCCCGTTTTTTATATGAGCAACGAATCAAAGCCCGTGCTTGCATGAGATATTGATGATTGTCACGATAATCATCAATTACGCGTTTTCTTTCCTAAGATACGGCACATGCAAATAACAGTAAACCAGCTGCGCAGTCATGAAACACCAGATCAGTGGTTCACAGATGATGACGCCCCAGTAACCCATCACCGGGATGATAAATAGGGCGAAGATGATCTTTCCGGCACATTCGATAAAGCTGGAAATCAGTGGTTTTGTTTTTTCACCCAGTGCCTGCAAAGAATTTCTCATATTGAAGAGGATACCGAGCACCGCATAGAACGGAGCGGTAAACCGCAGGTACAGGGCCGAGTTATCCAGAATCACATCCTGTGTGGAGCCGAACAGTGTAACCAGATTTCGAGCGAAGGAAAAGAGAATGATTATCGCTGTAACACCCCAGCAGACGTCCATGATACAGGCAGTGCGTATACCCTTGCGGATCCGGTCTTTGTTTCCGGCACCACGGTTCTGGGAAACAAAGGTGGACATGGAAGCTCCGATGGTGCTGACCGGCATCAGACAGAAGGAATTTAACTTTCTTGCCGTTGCATGGCAGGCGATATACACTTCGCCAAGACCGTTGATCGCACTCTGTAAGATAACGGTTCCGGAGGAAACCACTGCGTTCATAAAGCCCATGGAAAGTCCCTGGGTGGTAAGCTCGCGATAAAGCTTTTTGCCAACCGCAAAATGCTGCCGTTCCGGAACCAGAATCGGTGTTTTCCGGATAATATAGATCAGACAGAGAATAACGGAAAATCCCTGCGCGATGACTGTGGCAACAGCAGCACCGCGGATACCCATCTGAAATCGTGTGATAAATAAAAGATCCAGCAAGATGTTGGTCAGGGAAGAAATAATCAGGAAAACCAGCGGCATAAAGCTGTTTCCGATTCCCCGTAAAAGTCCTGCCAGCAGATTGTAGGCAAACATGACACCGATAAAAGTTGTCAGGGTGGATACATAGGAATGTGATTCTGCCAGAAGATTTTCCGGTGTTTTCAAGGCACGCATCAGTGGATAAAGTCCCAGGGAAGAAGCGGTCATCAGGATGGCTGTCAGGATGAGAGCAATGATGATGGATCCGGCAACAGATTTTTTCAGCAGAGTTTTATCTCCCTGTCCAAAATAACGGGAGACAACGATGCTCAGTCCGTTCCCAACACCAAAGCAGAAGCCAAGCAACAGTTCGTAGATTGAGGAAGAAGCGCCGATAGCGGCAAGAGAACTGTCACCAAGGAAGTTACCGACAATCATAATATCAATTGTATTGTATAGCTGCTGAAAAATGTTGGAAAACAAAATAGGGAGCGCAAAAATCACCAGGGATTTTACAATAGGGTCTTTGGTCATATTAACCTGTAGATTAGACATGGCAGAAATTCCTTTCTCAAAAAAGATGAGCTTTGAAAAAACAGGTCGGTCATATAAGTACATGCTCATAACGTATAAAAATTATATAGTGGGAGTTAAATGATTTACCGTATCAGTTTTGATATATATGTAAAAAAAAGAAACGCCACTAACGTTTCTTTAAAGTAGCGAGAGGGGGATTCGAACCCTCGACACCACGGGTATGAACCGTGTGCTCTAGCCAACTGAGCTATCTCGCCATTTTTCGTGGTTGCCAACCGCAACCTGCTCTACGATTATATAAAACTGCTATGAAAAAGTCAAGCACTTTTTTGAAAAAAATTAAAAAATTTCGAAAAGAGGAAAAATAACAACGATTCGAAAGCGTATAAGGAATGGAAAAAACAGTTCGAATAATGAACGGTCTATAGAAGAAAGTAAGGATGCACAAAAATCCGGTTGTTGCATAAAATAGCAGGAGAGAAATTTCCGGGAGAGAAATATCAATATGGGACGGGATCTGACCAAATGTCATCCACATTTACAGAAACTGGCGAAAGAACTGGTGACTGTCTGCGAAAAACAGGGATGTCCGATCGGAATCGGAGAGTGTTTTCGGACGGTACAGGAACAAAACCGACTGTATGACCAGGGAAGAACCAAGCCGGGTCCGGTGGTGACCAATGCACCGGGGAGTACCTATCGCTCCATGCATCAGTGGGGAGTGGCTTTTGATGTCTATCGAAAGGACGGAAAAGGAGCCTATAACGAGTCGGGAAATTATTTTCAGAGAGTCGGAGCTATCGGAGAATCGTTGGGCCTGGAATGGGGTGGAGACTGGAAATCCATTGTGGATAAACTACATTTTCAGCTGCCGGACTGGGGAAGTACCTCGGAAAGACTGCGAAAAGAGTATGGAAATATCTATGCTTTTCAGGCAACCTGGCCGGAATCGGATACATCGACCGGAAAAACCACATCTTCCGGAAAGGATAGTCCGCATACAGAAGTGAAGGCACTGACAGCGGACAGTACACAGAGAGAATGGATCCTGGCACTGCAAATAGAACTGATCCGGCAGGGATATCAGCCGGGAGCCGTTGATGGGATTTTCGGTTCGCGGACACTGATGGGCTGTCCAACGGTTCGGAAAGGTGCGAAAGGAGAACTTACGCGGTGGATCCAGAAAAGGCTGTCGCTCTATCTGAATGTGTGGAGCGAAGGAGGGCAGACAGACGGAATTTTCGGAGAAAAAACAGAACAGAATATCCGAAATTTTCAGAAAACCAGAGGACTGCCGGCAGATGGCATTGTAGGGGAAAAGACCTGGAGTGCCCTGTTGCAAAGCAGGGAAAAATAAGGTATCATGACAGACAGAGAATACAATTCGGATTAAATAATAAGAAGAAAGTAAGTTGAGATGACGGGAATAACTGTAAAAATACTGAACAGATACGGAAAAAGAAAGAGAGGAAAAAATATGGTACGGGTAGGAATGGGATATGATGTACATAAACTGACGGAAGGACGGGACCTGATCCTTGGCGGTGTGAAGATACCGTGGGAGCTGGGACTTCTGGGACACTCGGATGCGGATGTAGTTGTTCATGCGATCATGGATGCACTTCTGGGTGCAGCAGCACTCCGGGATATCGGAAGACATTTCCCGGATACAGATCCGCAGTATAAAGGAATCTCAAGTATCCTGTTATTGCAGAAAGTGGGAGCTTTATTAAAAGAAAAGGGCTATCAGATTGTAAATATTGATGCCACGATCATTGCACAGAAACCGAAGTTACTGCCTCACATCGATCAGATGATCAAAAATGTGGCAGATGCACTGGAACTTTCCGAAGACCAGGTCAATATCAAAGCAACCACAGAAGAGGGACTTGGATTTACCGGTACACTGCAGGGTATTTCATCCCAGGCGATCTGCTGCATACAAACGGCACAGGATTGACAAAAAAGCGGGAATCGTATAAAATAATACAGACAAAGAGGTCACAGGTACTGTGGCCTTTCTTTTTTATATGGGAAGTTGCAAAGAACATTTCACTTATGAAAAAAAGAGAGGGCTATTGGTTAATTGTGCTGTTTTTTTGGATTCCTAAGGACAATTTTATGTGAAAACTGGACGATTCTATATAGCTTCTGTACGATAAAGAAGATATAATTTTGTTAAAAGAAAGGAAAAAATCACAGACGATTGTGAAAAAGAACGAAGGAGGAAAAATATGAATAAGAAAAAAGTGATAGCGTGTTTATTGGCAGCAACTATGACAGCCGGTATGCTGGCAGGCTGTGGTGGAAGTTCAGGAAGCAGTGATTCATCTTCCTCTTCCTCAGGCGGAAAAGATAAACTGACTTTTTGGTTCCCGACCTTTGCATCTGCGGACGGAGAAGTGACAGACGAAGAATTCTGGAACGAAAAGATGGATGCGTTTGAGAAAGAGAATAATTGTGAAGTAAACGTAGAGATTATTCCGTGGGATAATTATGAAGAAAAATATCTGACCGGTGTAAATTCCAACGACGGACCGGATGTAGGATATCTGTACATGGAAATGTTCTATGACTATATCGATATGGGTGCCTTGGCAGACATCGATGAATACTTTACAGATGATGAAAAAGCAAATTACCTGTACTACGATCTGGGAAATATCCAGGATGGACAGTATGCACTGCCTGTAGTTGTTGGTAATCCGAGACTTCTGGCAGCAAACATGGATATCCTGAAAGAAGCGGGTGTAGATGCCGTTCCGACCAACTGGGATGAACTGAAAGCGGCATGCGAAGCAGTAAAAGCAAGTAATCCGGATGTTGCACCGCTGAGTGCGACCTGGGGAAGTACCCATTATGGAGCACTGAACGAAGTATACTGGCCATATTTCTGGGGAGCTGGTGCACAGATTGTTGATGAAGACGGTAATCTGACCATCGATTCTGAGGCCGGTCTGAAAGCGACACAGTTCCTTGCAGATATGAAAGAAGAAGGCCTGATTCCAGAAACAAGTACTTCTACAGATGACTCTCTGGAACCATTCAAGAATGGTGAAGCTGCTATGACAGTCGCAGCATCCAGCAACCTGGCAAAAGTAGATGGAATCAACTGGGATTACTCTATTCTGTCCGGTCCGGAAAATACAAAGACATTTGTAGCATCAGATAGTCTGGTACTGTTTAACAAATGCAAAAACAAAGATCTTGCCATCAAACTTATGAAATATGTGACCAGCAAAGATGTAATGGCAGATTTCCATGAAAGAGTATCTGAGCAGCCGCCGATCACTGCAGACGATACCTACAGCGGAGATGAGAAATTTGCCGATCTGTTCACAAATCAGACAGACAAGTTCCAGTCACTGCCGGTATTCAAAGGCGCAAGTTCCATGTATGATACCCTGTATAAGAATATGCAGTCTATGATGCTTGGTGAACTGACTCCGGAAGAAGTTCTGAAAAACACAACAGAATACTATGACTCCAATCTGAAATAATCAGATGGAAATTTAGTTAGAGAAGGTTAGTAATAAGAGGGGGATGGTGCATAGGAGTAACCGGTGTACCGTCCCTCTCGTTTCACAATGGGGCAAACAAGATAAAAAGGAGAAATGACATGTCAAGAAAAACAAAAGAAGCAGTACAGGGAGTTATTTATATTCTCCCGAGTTTTGTATTGATTTTGATTTTTTGTATTATTCCGATTTTCATGTCCGGCTATTTCAGTTTTACAGAATATAATATTATGAATTCGCCGAAATTTGTAGGACTTGATAATTATATCAAAATGTTTAAAGACAGTTATGTGACAGATGCAGCAAAAAATACTCTGCTGTATGTGGTTATGACTGTTCCGGTACAGACGATTCTGGCACTGGCATTTGCAGCTTTTCTGGCAGCAAAGATACAGAATAAAAAAGGTGAATTCTTACGAAGTGTTATGTTTATTCCGGTTATCGCATCTGCAGTTACCGCAGGTACAGTATGGAGAATCATCCTGAATACAGATGGTGGTTTTCTGAATAACATTCTGAATTTCTTCCATATTTCTTCTGTTAACTGGCTGGGTAGTACCAAAACTTCTCTGTTAAGTATCTGTATTGTTGCAGTATGGAAAAACGTAGGATATTTCCTGGTTATCTATTATGCAGGTATCATGGGAATCCAGAAAGATCTGTATGAGGCGGCAAGAGTGGATGGAGCGACACCGCTGCAGCAGTTTACCAAGATCACGCTCCCGGTATTAAAACCGATCACGTATCTGGTAGTTACCCTTGGTATTATCTGGTCCTTCCAGGTATTCGACCTGGCTTACCTGATGACAGGTGGAGGCCCTGGTCATTCCAGTGTCACTCTGGTTATGGGTATCTATAATGCAGCGTTTAAACAGTACAAAATGGGATATGCATGTGCAATGGCCATGTTCCTGTTACTTATGATTATTATCATCAATGTAGTGGAAGATCTGTTCTTTAAAGAGAAAAAGGAGGCGAAATAGACATGAAGAAAAAACAGAAATGGACCGTCTTTTCCATTCTTGGATTATTGATTTTGTTAGTCTTTGCAGCTATCTGTATCGCACCTTTTATCTACATGGTAATCATGTCATTCACCCAGTCTACCACGCTGATGTTACACTGGAGTGATATTAACTTTGGAGATTTTACAAACTTTAACTACGTACTGAAAAAGACAGGATTTATCAGAGCACTGACAAACAGTGTGATCGTTGTATTCTGTTCCTGTCTGTTTAACTGTATTATTGCATCCATGGCAGCCTATGGATTTGCGAAGAAAAAATTTCCGGGCAGCAAGATGATTTTCCGTATGTATCTGCTGACCCTGATGATTCCGGGACAGGTAACGATGATTCCGGTATTCATCATGATGAACAAAGCGGGACTGACCAATACATATTTTGCTCTGATTGTTGTCATTTTGAATGCATTCGGTGTATTCCTGATCCGTCAGTTTATGGATACGGTACCGGATGAACTGCTGGAAGCTGCGAAAGTAGACGGATGCCCGGAGTACCGGATCTTCATTCAGATCGTTATTCCGCTGATCAAACCCGTACTGATTTCACTGGTTGTATTTACCTTTGTAACTTCCTGGAATGATTTCCTGTGGCCGTTGGTATCCACATCCAATTCCGATATGTATACCCTGACGGTAGCATTGTCTCTGTTAAAAACACAGTACCAGACAAACTATGGTCTGATCATGGCAGGTGCAACAGTATCTTTCCTGTTCCCGTTCATCATGTATGTGTTCTTACAGAAACAGTTCGTGGAAGGTATTGCGCTGAGTGGTATAAAAGGTTAAAAAATTAAAAATGTATAAGGGGGTAGCTATGGAACTGTTAAAAGTTAAAAAAATTACTTCGCTGGAAAAAGTGTTCCCGGATCAGGAGCCGAGTGGAGAGGGAATGGAAGATGTGATCACCGCACTGAAAAAAGAGACGGTATCTTTCCAGATGGCTTATTACTGGGGTGGTGAGAGAAAAGGAAGAGCACAGGTGCAGGTGACGGCCGATGACAAAGAGCAGGTACGTGTGAGAAGTGTCCGCCTGGTTCCCTGTGAATATCCGGCACATATGGTGGCAGATGAGGATTATCTGACCACCAAACCGGGTCTGTATCCGGATCTGCTGAGTGAGATCCAGCCGTGGGGTGTGGAACTGATCAGCGGACAGTGGAAGAGTCTTTGGATCGATGTGGACACCACAGGACTCGCTGCCGGAGACCATACCATAAAAGTGGATATGGTAGTGGAAGGAGAAGTTCTGGGCAGTTCGATAGAGTTGATTCATGTAGTAGATGCAGAACTTCCGGAGCTGGCAGTACCACACACAGAGTGGTTTCATTCGGATTGTCTGGCAAATTATTACGGCGTGGAAGTGTTCAGTGAGGAATACTGGAAGATCGTGGAAAATTTTGTACGTACAGCCGTAAAAAGAAAATGTAACATGTTGCTGACGCCGGTATTTACTCCTCCTCTGGATACAGCAATCGGTGGAGAGAGACGTACCGTACAGCTGGTAGATGTACATGTAACAGAGAACGGATATACCTTCGGTTTCGATAAGTTCGAGCGATGGGTAGATATGTGTAAACGCTGTGGTATCAAATATTATGAGATTTCTCATCTGTTCAGCCAGTGGGGAGCAACGATGGCTCCGAAGGTTATGGGTGAGAAAGATGGAGAACTGGTGCAGCTGTTTGGATGGGACACAGAAGCAGCAGGAAAAGAATACAGTGAGTTCCTGCATCAGTTCCTGGCAGCACTGAAACCGGAACTGGAGAAACTGGGAATCTCTGAGGTGGCATATTTCCATATTTCTGACGAGCCTTCCCGGGAGCAGTTTGATTCTTATAAAGCAGCCAAAGAAGTTGTGGAAAAAGATCTGGAAGGTTATCAGATGATGGATGCGCTGTCCGATTACGAATTCTATGAAAAAGGTCTGGTATCTCAGCCGGTATGCGCAGTCAACCATATTCAGCCATTCCTGGAGAAACGTCCGGAAAAGCTGTGGGGATATTATTGCACCGGACAGTACGTGGATGTAACAAACCGTTTCATCGTACAGCCGGGTTACCGTACCAGAATTCTGGGTACGCAGATGTACAAATACCAACTGGATGGATTCCTGCACTGGGGCTACAACTTCTACAATGCAGAACATTCCATCTTCCCGATTGACCCATATCGCTGTACGGATGCAGCAGGGGCATTTCCGTCAGGAGATCCTTTTTTGGTATATCCGGGAGCTGACAAAGAGCCGGAAGAATCTCTGCGTATCATGCTGATGGATGAGGCAATGAGTGATCTTTGTGCCATGAATTATCTGGAAGAACTTGCAGGAAGAGATGTGGTTATGAAGTGTATTGAACCGGAAGGCGGAGAGAAGGTAGAGTTTGAGTCTTATCCGAGAAGTATTGCTTATCTGGTGGAGATGAGGAAGAAAGTGAATCGGGAGATTGAGAAGAGAGTTAAGTAGGTTGGAATAAGACGGACGCGGCAAGCAGTCACCTGCCGCTGTTTTGTTGCAACCGGGAGAAAAGAGTGTGTGAAAAAGGGAAGGCATTCGGTTTTGGCTGAATGTCTTCCCTTTTGTTTTTTTGATTTATGTTATTTGTTACCTGCACGAATTATTGATGATAAAAGCCGCGTCGTGTAGGTTGGTGCTTTAGAGCGTGTCTGAAAAATCATTTCCGCAATCTGCAAGCCCCACTTTGCGGGAGATTTTACCCTCATTCGGTTGCCGTAGCCCGCTACGCCGCCCTCATTCGGATAAAATCTCCCACAAACTGGGACTCGCAGCTCACGAAAAGCCTTTTTCAGACACGCTCTAGTTGCTATTCTGTGCCAGAAAAATTCTTTACGGATGATGCATACTCGGATGGGGTCATCCGGGTGAATTTTTTGAATTGCAAAGAAAAATACTGGTAGGAGGAATAGCCCAGCATATCGGAAATCTGTGTGTAGTTATATCGTTTCTGGCGGATCATTTTTTGGGCGGTTTCAATTTTCAGACGGCAGAAGTAGTCGATAACGCCGCAGCCTGTTTTTTCATGAAATATTTTCTGTAATTGTGAACGCCCTACAGAATTTTCCTTGCAGATCTGCACAACTGTCAGATGCTCAGAAAGATTTCGCTGCAGATACTGTACGATTTCCTGGAAGACTTCATCGGTATCTCTGCGGATCATCGGGTGATCGCTGAATGGCGGGCTGGCAACCGGATCAATAGCAGGCGGTGTGCTGTAGCGACGCTGCAGACTGATCAGAAGCAGTTCAAGCGACAAAAAAATAATCTGTTCACTGCCGAAATCATGAACGGAATTGCGTTCCAGCAGGCAGATGTTAGGATTGTTTAATGGTGTATAAAAAGTTTTTCTGGTTTCAGAGATAATCTGCCCCAGATAAAACCGTTCGTTCTGATTCAGAGATACCCGGCAATTTTCAAAGAACTTCATGCAGGGATTTGTGCATTCAAAAGAAACTACGACGAGATTCGGAGAAGTTTCTCCGTCTCCCCGCAATGCATGAAATTCATTTGGCTTATGAAAAATCATCTCATTAGAAGCAAGAAGGACTTCTTTATCACCCGCGGTCACGAAAAGATTGCCGCTGTCTACGAAGACAAATTCCCAAAAATCGTGAGATTCCCCGTCAAATACATAGTCTTTCATATATTCAAAATAGTGAATGGAATAGATCTTGCGAATATGAAGATCTTCCCTCAGAGTAATACTTTCGTAATTTGGCATTCTTGTCACCTCAGAAGTTATGAATACTAACAATACTTGTAACTGATCGATATCTTTATAATTACAAGACAAAACAATTTCCATTATTATAGCATAAATAAAACAAAAGACAAAAGAAATTAGAATCAAAATCCAGGCGGTAGGAGTTGACAAAACTACTTTTTTTTCATAAACTATAAGGCAGAAAGCATGAGAAAAGCGAAGAACGGAAAGAGTATCTGAAAGAGGAACCACAGAGAGGGACAGTCACTGGCTGGAAGCAGTCCCGGGGAATCGTCGGTGAAGTGCATCCGGGAGCTGATACGGTGAAAGAGAGTAGCCGGATCCGCAGGCAGGCGTTAAGGGCAGAAAGTGGAAGACGGATCCGGAAGATACGTCTTCAAAAAGAGTGGAACCACGGATGACTTCGTCTCTTATTGAGACAGTCATCCTTTTTCTGTTTACAGAAAATAAAATGGAGGGGAACAATGAGTTTTATCAGTCATATCAAAGAAGAGTTCCAGGTGATTCAGGAACGAGACCCGGCAATCAAGACACCTTTGGAAGTGCTTTTATATCCGAGCTTTCGGGTGATGATCAAATACAGACGGGCACACAAATTATATCTGAAAGGTCATTACTTTCTGGCACGGTGGATCTCTCAGCGTGCAGCCAGAAAGACCGGGATTGAGATTCATCCGGGCGCTACGATTGGGAAAGGACTGTTCATTGACCATGGAAGCGGTGTGATCATTGGAGAAACTACGATCATTGGCGATAATGTAACCTTATATCAGGGTGTTACCCTGGGGGGAAACGGGAAAGAAACCGGCAAGCGTCACCCGACTCTGGAAGACAACGTTATGGTAAGCGCAGGAGCAAAAATCATCGGTTCTTTCACTGTCGGAGCCAACTCCAAGATCGGAGCCGGATCTGTTGTGATCGAGGAGGTGCCACCGAACTGTACCGTAGTAGGTATTCCGGGACGTGTGGTCCGTCAGAAAAATATGAAAGTACCGAGAACAAGTATGGATCACTGTCATCTGCCGGATCCGGTGCTGGATGATCTGAAAACGTTGCAGAAGGAATACACGGAAGTGACCAACCGACTGCTGGAAGTGGAAAAAGAACTTCGTTTTATCAAAAATAAAAAAGGAGAATAACAAGATGAAACTGTATAATACACTGACAAGAAAAAAGAAGAATTCGTACCATTACAGGAAGGTAAAGTTACCATGTATGTCTGTGGACCTACGGTATATAACTTTATCCATATCGGTAACGCCCGTCCGATGATTGTTTTCGACACCGTGCGCCGTTATATGGAATATAAGGGATATGAAGTAAATTTCGTATCTAATTTCACTGATGTAGACGATAAAATCATCAAAAAATCCATCGAAGAAGGTGTAAGTGCAGAAGAAGTTTCAGAACGTTATATCAAAGAATGTAAAAAAGATATGGCGGATATGAATGTAAAACCGGCCACTACCCACCCGCAGGCAACGCAGGAGATCGATGGTATGATTGCCATGATCGAAACACTGATGGAAAAAGGATATGCGTATGATGTAAACGGAACGGTATACTTCCGTACCAGAAAGTTTGAAGAATATGGAAAATTATCCCACAAAAATCTGGATGATCTTAGATCCGGTAATCGTTCTCTTCTGGTGTCCGGCGAAGATCAGAAAGAAGATCCGCTGGATTTCGTCCTGTGGAAACCGAAAAAAGAAGGAGAACCTTTCTGGGTATCTCCATGGGGTGAAGGACGTCCGGGGTGGCACATCGAGTGTTCTGTGATGGCAAAAAAATATCTGGGTGAGGAAATCGATATTCATGCCGGTGGGGAGGATCTGATCTTCCCGCACCATGAAAATGAGATCGCGCAGAGCGAGTGCTGTAACGGAAAGACTTTTGCTCATTACTGGCTGCATAATGGTTTCCTGAATATTGATAACCGCAAAATGTCCAAATCCCTGGGTAACTTCTTTACCGTAAGAGAAATCGGTGAACAGTATGATCTCCAGGTGCTGCGATTCTTCATGTTAAGCGCACATTACAGAAGCCCGATCAACTTCAGCAGAGAGATCATGGAATCTTCTAAGAATGCTCTGGAACGTATTGTGACTGCGGTTTCCAATCTGACACATCTTGCACAGGAAGCAGCAGTGGATGTTCTGTCAGCCGCAGAGGAAAAACTGCTTGCAGAGATCCCTGTGTACCGCAAAAAATTTGAAGACGCCATGGATGATGATCTGAATACCGCAGATGCAATCTCTGCAATCTTTGAACTGGTTAAATTTGCCAATACCAATGCAAATGATGCTTCTTCCGGAGCATTTGTCACAGCACTGAAAAAGGAGATTGTTGCATTAAGTGATGTACTGGGGCTTCAGGTAGAAAAGAAAGAAGAAAATCTGGATGCTGAGATCGAAAAAATGATCGAAGAACGTCAGGCAGCAAGAAAAGCCAGAGACTTCAAACGTGCCGATGAGATCCGTGATGAACTGCTGGCACAGGGAATTATTCTGGAAGATACCAGAGAGGGCGTAAAATGGAAACGAGCATAACATATCTGAAAGAACAGTTTCAGTTGAAGGATCCGGATATCCGTTCTTACTCTCCGCTGACACTTGCCTATATCGGAGACGGGATCTATGAGTTATATATCCGCACCATCCTGATCAAACAGGGCAACTGCCAGGTGAATAAGCTGCATAAACAGGCAAGCCGGTTGGTAAAAGCTCAGGCACAGTCGGAGATGGTGCAAGTGCTGGAGCCACATTTTACCCAGGAAGAAGAAGCAGTCTACAAGAGAGGTCGAAATGCAAAGTCCTACACTACAGCGAAGAATGCCACTACAGGGGATTATCGCCGTGCGACGGGATTTGAGGCGGTTATGGGGTATCTGTATCTGACAGATCAGTACTGCAGAATGATTGATCTGATCAAAATGGGATTGGAGGCACTGAAAGATGGAAAATAAAATCGAAGGAAGAAACGCGGTTTTAGAGGCATTACGCGCGGGAAAACCGATTGACAAATTATATGTTCTGGATGGATGTCCGGACGGACCGGTGAGAACCATTATCCGGGAAGCAAAAAAAGGTGATACGATCATCAATTATGTAAAAAAAGAACGCCTGGATCAGTTATCTGAAACAGGTCATCACCAGGGTGTTATTGCGATGGCGGCTTCGTATGAGTATGCTACAGTGGAAGATATTCTGGAAAAAGCCAGGGAAAAAGGGGAAGCTCCTTTTATTTTCGTACTGGATAATATCGAAGATCCGCATAATCTGGGAGCTATGATCCGAACAGCGAATCTGGCAGGTGCACACGGTGTAATCATTCCAAAACGAAGAGCAGTGGGGCTTACCCCGACTGTTGCCCGTACTTCAGCAGGGGCAATCAATTATACACCGGTTGCAAAAGTAACCAATTTAAAACAGACCATGGAACAACTGAAAAAAGAAGGCATGTGGTTCGTATGTGCAGATATGGACGGTACGCCGTATTATCAGATGGATCTGAAAGGACCGATGGGTCTGGTAATCGGAAACGAAGGAGAAGGAGTCAGCAGATTAATCAAAGAAACCTGTGATTTTGTAGCCTCGATTCCGATGAAAGGAGATATTGATTCCCTGAATGCTTCTGTGGCAGCAGGGGTTTTGGCTTTTGAGATCGCCCGTCAGCGTGGATAACAGTGAGGAAAACAGGATGAAGGAATATACAGAGTACACAGACGAGGAACTGGTGGAACTGCTTCGGCAGGGGGATACAGAGGTTATGGATTATCTGCTGGAAAAATACAAGTTTGTTGTACGCCAGAAAGCCCGTGTTCTCTATCTTGCAGGAGGAGAAGCGGATGATCTGATTCAGGAAGGAATGATCGGACTCTTCAAAGCGATCCGGGATTATCGCGGGGATAAAGAGGCTTCTTTTTATACGTTTGCCCAACTGTGTGTGGACCGGCAGATGTATAATGCCATCCAGTCATCCACCAGGCAGAAACATCAGCCACTGAATTCCTATATTTCTATGAATGGAGAAGAATGGGAAACACAGATGGGCAGTAAAACAGAACAGAGTCCTGAGACAATCATTATTGCACAGGAAAATGCCGTGCAGATGGAAGAAAAAATCAGAAAACAGCTAAGTACTTTTGAAAATGAAGTTCTGACACTTTATCTGGATGGAAATAATTATCAGCAGATTGGTGAAAAGATGAACAAATCATCCAAGTCCATTGACAATGCTCTGCAACGAATCAAGGGTAAGGTCCGGGAGAGTCTTGGCAGGAA
>OGWX01001035.1_pt1 | contig 19132 bp, 10 predicted proteins | sample 1576151 | NCBI WGS metagenome assembly OGWX01 (sample SAMEA3541591, study PRJEB24748) | human gut metagenome | biome: human gut; feature: human-associated habitat; material: faeces | place: China | collected 2012
GCACTGCGCCGACTACGGCTGGCTCGGCTGGGCCAAGGACGGCGCGTCCGCGGGCACGGTGGGCCTGGCGAAGGCCGTCCAGGCCGTCCAGGTCGCGGTCCTGCCCAAGGGCGACCCCGCCCCGGGCGATACTACCTCTCCCTTTAAGAACCGTAGCGATGATCCCGCTTCGATTTCCGTTCGCTCGCATACCTCGAATATTGGCTGGATGTCGCCCGTTAGAAGTGGATCTGTTGCGGGGACAACTGGTAGGGGCCTTCCCATGGAGGCTCTTGAAGCCCAGCTTGGCTGGTATGGCCACTCGGGTTCTATTGAGCTTCGTGGTCATGTCTCGAATGTTGGCTGGCAGCAGTGGTCTAAGGGGCACTGCGGCACGACTGGAAAGTCTCAGCGCCTCGAGGCCGTCCAGATTCGCTTGACCGGCGAGGCGGCCGATAAATATGACATTTGGTATTGCGCTCATGTGTCAGGCATAGGCTGGCTCGATTGGGCCTGTAATGGTGCTGCTGCTGGTTCTGCCGGTAAGGGCAGGGCTATCGAAGCGGTCAAAGTGGTTCTCGTGGAGAAAGGCGGAGCGGCGCCCGGTTCCTCGGCTAAGGTCTTTATTGGCGATCCAGACGCAGTTACGGTTTCCGGATCGGCCGTTTCTGGGGAGAGTCTTGGCTCCTCTTCTGGTCAAAAGGCCACGATCGGAGGCAAGGGTGCTAAACTGCTGAACTCTATTGCCCTGAGCGTTGCCGGTCAAACTGATAACGGGTCTATTTCTTATTCCGTTATGGATGGGTATTCAGGCTGGGGCGTTTCTTCATCGGATGGTGGCGCTGCCAAGGCGGTATCCGGTGCACCCATAAAAGCGATAAAAATGTCGTTGAGCGGTCAACTTGCTGCCAATTATGACATTTGGTATCGAGTATGCGATTCCGGTAATGGCTGGACTGGCTGGGCGTCAAATGGTCAGGCATGTGGCGTTTCTGGTGGTTCTTCCGGTTTGTGCGGCATCGATGTTGCACTTGTAAATAAGGGTCAGTCTTCACCTGGCTCCTCTGCCAATGCATTTATCGAAACGCCTGGAATCGGTCTTGTATCTCAGGCGCACGTTGCTTCTGCGGGCTGGTTAGCTCCTGTTGGCAACGGTGAAACCGCTGGCCAGACGGGCAAGTCCCGCTCCCTGCAGGCTTTGTATGTTGCAACTCAGGGCATCGATGCCTCCGTCGAAGTGTCGGCACATGTTGCGAATATCGGCTGGCAGCCATACGTCTCGGGTGCTTCCTATGCTGGCACTGTTGGCAAGGGCCTCGCAATTCAGGCGGTTAAATTAAGGCTCACTGGCAACGACTCGTCAAAATACAATATTTACTACCGTATTCATGCGGCGGATTATGGTTGGCTTGGTTGGGCTAAAAATGACGCCGCAGCTGGCACCGTTGGGCTGTCTAAGCAGGCCGAGGCAATTCAAATTAAGTTGGTTGCCAAGGGTTCGTCCGACGCTCCCGTTCAAGATCATGCTGCGTTGATCCAGCTTCCTGGGCTATCCGCTAAGGCAAATTGCTCCGGTCTTGGCTGGCAAGCGTCTGTTGGCAATGGCGGTGTTGCCGGAACGGTTGGGCAGAACCGTGCCATGGAGGCAATGCAACTGTCCCTTTCCGATAGTTCCATGAACGGTGGCATTTCGTATTCTGCCCATGTATCCAATATCGGTTGGCAGTCCGCTGTTTCAGATGGGGCTACATCGGGAACTGTTGGCCAAGGACAGCAAATCCAGGCTGTGAAGATTAACTTGACTGGCGATGTTTCCAATTACTTTGATGTTTGGTATCGCGTCCATGTGTCAAATTATGGTTGGCTTGGCTGGACCAAAAATGGATCATCGGCGGGCACCACGAAGCTTGGCATTCCTGTTCAGGCCTTACAGGTAAAGATTGTCCCTAAGGGCGCTTCCGCACTAGGCTCTACGTCTGATTCGTATTTTGAGACCTATCGATATATGGGATATCAGACCCCCGGCTCTTATCCAAAGGTTAGTTGCAATAGCGTACAGCTTCCTTCGTATTGCACCGGTTACTTCACGTATGTCACGCCTTCTCGAATTCCTTATAACGCTTCGCGACAGGATTGCATCAACGCCTTTATCCAGCGTGCACGTGAATATATCGGAACGCGTTATATCGAGCCTTGGTCTTCTTGGCCGGGGGATGCGGTTGATTGTTCGGGATTAGTGCTGCAATGTTTGTATGCGACTGGCATGGATATGGGTTGGTATAACCCCTATAACCATCGTTGGCTGCCTGAGCAGACGTATAACTCTATGAACTGGTATCGTAGCAACACGTTTATGCCGGTTAGCACCTCTGCCATGCAGAGGGGAGATGTGGTCTACTACCAGGGTCATATTGGAATCTATATCGGTAACGGTCGAATTATCGATTTGTGGCCGGGAATTGGAGTTACCGAACGTTCGGTTAACGCTCCCGGTCGTGTGATCGGTGCCGCAAGACCTTTTGCATAGAGCCTATTGAGGCGCTCCGTAATAGGAGCGCCTCTTTTTGTGTCGGGGGCATTGCTTTTCCAAGCTCAAAATGTGTTCTATGAAGTGCGGTAATATAACCATTGATTGTGTTGCTGTATTCAGCTGTTATCTTGGGGGATATACATGAAACGTCTAAAAGCGTATGCGGTTTTGGCTTGCGCGCTAGTAATGATTTGGTCGCAAGTCGCTCAGCCTTACTGTGCATATGCGCTGTCAGCTGAATCTGGCACTATCTCGCAATCGACATCTCAAGCGTCTGAAGAGCACGGATCCCAAGATGAAAGTTCCCAGGGAACACAGGTTGATTCTTCTGATTCCCAAGGTCAAACTGAATGGTACGGCGACGATGCAAATGCTGCTCGTCCTGACGAGGATTCAGACTTTAGTTCCGATGATCAGGCCGGGGTTGGTGCTGATGAGCCGGGCACTGATGATTCTGATGGTGAGGCTTCGGGCGATGTTTCCATCGAGACAGATTCCTCTGAATCCGACTCCCTAGAGCCTAACTCTTGGCGTTATGAAAACGGTGTCCTCATCAATGCGGGCAGCGACGACATCGATGCGCAGTCTTTTGCTGACGAAGCTTTGCCCAATGGTGCCGTTGCTCGTGGTATCGATGTCAGCAACTGTCAGGGGAAGATTGACTGGAATCAGGTTAAAGCCGCTGGGATTGATTTTGCCATTCTCAAGGTTGGACCTGTTTACGGAAAACCTGACGATTCTTTTGAGAGGAATGCTGCTGAATGTGAGCGCCTCGGTATTCCTTATGGTGTGTATTACTACTCCTACGCCCGTTCTGTAAAGGATGCCAATAAAGAGGCTGACAGGACACTTGCTTGGCTCGGTGGCCATCATCCGTCGCTTCCCGTTTACTACGATCTTGAGGATAGCTATATCCTGCAGGATCCAAATTTCAGCAAAGATAAGCTCGCCCAGATTGCGCAGGCTTTTTGTAACCGTATGGAGGCCGTTGGCTTTAAGTCGGGTATCTATGCGAACCTTAACTGGCTCAACAACTACTTGGATAGTCCGTCTCTGAGCGGTTATGACCATTGGGTCGCTCAATATAATTGGCGTTGCGATTATGCTGGCAGCTACAGTTTCTGGCAGTATTCAAACAGCGGCAATGTCCCGGGCGTTAACGGACGCTGTGACATGAACTATTGCTTCAACGGTTCTCTTCTGAACGTAGACGACAGCAAGATGCATATTCAGTATGAGGCGCATGTCTCGAATATTGGCTGGATGAGCAGCAAGCGTGACGGATCTACAGCTGGCACTACGGGGCAGTCTAAATCAGTGGAGGATCTTAAGGTCAGCATCTTGAATCCCGTTGAAGATGGCTCTGTGCAAATTAACGCCAATGTAAGTGGCATCGGCTGGCAGGGTTGGGACACCCCCTCGGCCTCCGAGGGCGGAACCACCGGCCAGGGCCGTGCCGTCGAGGCCGTGCGCCTGAGGCTCACGGGCTCCCTCGCGAAGGACTACGACGTCTACTACCGCGTCCACGCCTCCAACATCGGCTGGATGGCCTGGGCCAAGGACGGCGGGGAGGCCGGTACTACCGGTATGTCCTGTTCCCTCGAGGCTGTTCAGATTAAGCTCATTAAGAAGGGCGCTTCTCATCCTGATACGTCGGGATATTCCCATCTTGAAATACCTACGTTGACGTATTCCTCTCAGGTTAAAGGTGCTTGGCAGAATTCTGTCTCGGCCGGAGAGATGTCCGGTACAACTGGTCAGGGAATTCCCATCACCGGGTTTTCGGCTAAAACTTGTTCATCTGTTGCCGGCGGGATTAATTATCAACTGCATCTTTCGAATGTAGGTTGGACTTCTGGTAAGTCAAACGGGGATCAACTGTCGTCTGCTACTGAGTCCAATTCGGTTGAAGCAATTAAAGTCTCCCTGTCAGGTGACTTGGCAACTTATTTCGATGTCTGGTATAGGGTCCATGTCGATAACGTCGGCTGGCTTGGTTGGACTAGAAATGGTACAGTTGCCGGTAGCACTGGTTATGGAACGCATGTCCAAGCTGTCCAAGTTCGCCTTACAAGGAAGGGCGCCAATGCCCCCGGAAGCACCGTTTCGCCGTGTTTGCTTGGGCAACCTTCCGCGTTTGCAAATCCCATGCAGAAGAAGATTGTAGATCTTGCCCGACAGGTACCGTCTCCTGGTCCGGGATTGTGCTCCGAGTGGATTGCAGATATCTACGAGCGTGCCGGATTTAGGAACGTCCATACGGATGCCTGCGATTACTACTGGGATTATTGCAAATACACCGATTATTCTCAGCTGAAAGTCGGAATGGTCATTGCCGTTCCTTCGCATACGCATACACGCATGGGCAGCATTTACGGTCACGTTTGTCTTTATATCGGCAATAATCAGGTAATGGATAACGTCGGTCAGATTAGGACACTCGATATGGCGTATTGGTTGGATTATTATTCCACCTCATACAAGCCAAAATGGGGCTGGTATGACAACGTGCCGCTTGCATAGCTGATCGTAATTCGTGTCTTCACACAGGTTCTAACAGATACTCTGACTTAAACGAACGGGTCGTTTTGCAACGGTCCGTTCGTTTCTATTTAAGTGCCATTCACGTTTTCGGTATTTAAGCAATTGCCGAAACGGTAAATAATGATGCTAAAGATGGTCGAGTGATGGGGGAGTCGAATGAAAAAGACGCAACGGTTGCTAGCAACGGCAATGACGCCATTACTAATCTTCCAATGTCTTCTGACGCCCCTTTCTGTCTGGGCTGATACCTTACAGGTGCAGCCGGAGGCTACTGATTATTCCGACGGTGCTGCCAGCAGCTCGAAAGACGAGGGCCCCGTCTTAAGTAACGAACAACAGGGGGCTGAAGTCGAGCAGCCGACTGTGTCAGACGATGACTCTTCCTCATCCGTTTCTAGCGAGTCTACCTCCAATGCAACTGATTCGGCGAAACCCGAAAATGATGTATCCACTGTATTTGGCTCTGTTTCATACCAGACTCATGTGCAGGATATTGGCTGGCAAGCTCCCGTTTCAAATGGAATGACTGCCGGCACTACAGGTCGTGCAAAGCGCGTCGAAGCCCTCAAGATCAATCTGCTTTCACAGGATGGCAGCCCTTTGGGGAATGACAGCATTTCGGTCCAATCACACATTTCCGGGATCGGATGGGAGCTTCAGCCGGTTGGCAACGGGCGGGCTTCTGGAACAGTTGGACAGTCGCGAGCCATCGAGGCAATCAAGCTATCCTTGTCGGGCAGTCTTTCTGATTCGTATGACATTTGGTATCGCGTTCATTCTGCAAATGTTGGTTGGCTTGGCTGGGCCTCAAATGGTGAACCTGCTGGAACACAGGGCTATGCTTACCAGATCGAAGCTATTCAGATTAAGGTGCTTCCAAAATATGCTCAAGATGCGCCAGCGCGTGGCGATGCCTTTAGGGATCATTCTCAGGAACCGCCTACCGTTTCCTATCGATCTCATGTCTCTAATGTCGGATGGATGGGTGCTGTCGCGGACGGAAAGACATCGGGGGTCATTGACTCAAGAAATGCAATTGAGGCACTGTCGCTTGGTGTTAATTGGTATGGTCACGGAGGCTCTATTTCCTCTCGCGCGCATGTCTCTGGCATTGGTTGGCAAGACTGGTCTTCAGGCGTCATTGGCACGACCGGGCAGTCTCGATCCATTGAGGCCGTTCAGTTTAAGCTGAACGGCGAGATTTCTGCAACTTATGGCATTTGGTACCGTGTGTATGCTTCCAAATTGGGCGGATGGCTGGACTGGACGTCTAACGGGTCTCCTGCGGGCTCGGTGGGGAAGGGTGCCGCCATTCAGGGTGTTCAGATTTTATTGGTCGAAAAAAGCGGATCTGCTCCCGGCGATACGTTGAACCATTTCATTGGGGCAACGGATGTTCTAAGCGGGAGCTCGCTCGGTCTTAACGGAAAAAGCTTGGGCTCCGTACAAGGCAAATCAATCTTATTGGGCTCTGAGAACGGCTCTGAACCTTTAACCTCGCTCTCTATCTTGTTTGATAATCAAGAGATTTTAGGCTCAATTGACTATTTCGGCTTCTTTGAATTTGGCGGATGGAGTGGTGCTGTTTCTGACGGTGCTGCGCTTAACTCTAAAAACGATGGGCGTGTTTTAAAGGCGGTGAGATTGACTCTTACTGGAGATTTGTCTAAAGCCTATGACGTTTGGTATCGCTGTTTTGATTCCAAAAAAGGATGGCTTGGTTGGGCGTGCAATGGCTCGGATGCGGGGGCAACGATATCGGGTTCATTCCTTAAGGCTGTCGAAGTAAGGATTGTCGGTAAAGGCGCCGGCGCTCCCGGGATAACGGACGGAGCATTTGTTTCTGATACTTCCGCCGATTGCGCCCACGTTGTATATCAGGCTCATTCGGCTAACCGTGGGTGGTCTCCATCTGTTTTAGATGGGCAAGATGCCGGCACAACGGGAAAATCGCTTTCGCTTCAAGCTTTAAACGTGTCGTTGTCCGGTGTGGATGACGATTCTCAAATTGAGGCAAGAGCACATGTTGCCAATATTGGTTGGCAGGAATGGCGATCTGCCGGTTATGTTGGGACCGTTGGACAAGGATTGGCCATTCAGGCTCTTGAGCTGCGCTTAAATGGTTCCCTCGCGAATCAATATGACATTTACTATCGAGTTCATTCGGCTGGTTATGGCTGGTTGGGTTGGGCCAAAAACGGCGATTCCGCTGGAACTACCGGGCTTAATATCCAGATAGAAGCTGTTCAAATTAAGCTTGTGGCGAATGGCGGGGATCCTGGCACGTCGTCTAAGCCCGCATTTATCTCGACGCCAGCTCTGACGCTCCAGGTGCATGTCGCCACACTTGGCTGGATGAATCCTGTTGGTAATGGCGGTGTTGCGGGTACGACTGACAGATCACTTGCGATTGAGGCGCTGAAGCTAAATGTCTCCAGTAGCGTATCGGGCGGTATTGAGTACTCCGCTCATGTGCAGGATGTGGGTTGGCAAGGCTGGGCTTCCAATGGGAATGTCGCTGGCACGGTAGGCCGCGCAAAGCGTACCGAGGCTCTTAAGATCAGGTTGACCGGTGATTTATCGAACTACTTTGATGTTTGGTATCGAGCATATTGCCAAGACTTCGGATGGCTCGATTGGGCTTCAAACGGGCAGCCTGCGGGCACATCTACGATAGGCTGCAGAGTCGAGTCGGTTCAAGTGAAGGTTGTTCCCAAAGGCGCTGGTGCTCCCGGTCCTACTGGGCGCCCGTTTACCGATCAGCCCTTACTACCTGCCGATATGATGGCCATGCTTAATCGAGCTAATAGATATTCGAGCAATTCAAGCTGGCTCATTATGGTTGACAGGCAAGCATGCCGCCTTGGAGTTTTTCGTGGACAGCGCGGGTCGTGGAGTTATGCTCAATACTGGGTTTGCTCTACTGGTGCCCCTAGTACTCCAACGCCTACGGGTGAGTATACCGTCACCGGCAAGGGTCACTCGTTTGGACATGGGTATACCTGCTACTACTATACGCAGTTTTACGGGGACTATCTGTTTCATTCAATACCGTACTACCAGGGAACTTTTAATCCCATGGACAGCCGGATGGGATTGCATATTTCACAAGGCTGCGTGCGTTTGCCCATTGATCGCGCTAAATGGATTTGGGATAACGTGCCTCTTGCTACCAAGGTGGTAATCTACTAGTTATTCCCGTAGACGCTGAGAGTTTGTTAGCGGGCCCTTTCCTGTTGCCGTTGTCTTGGCAACGGGAAAGGGCCCTTGCCTTTGGATGGGCTCCTTTTTCTTCGTTCACCTAATTGGTGACATTAATGAAGCTAACTCTCGATAGTATGGTTATTGACGGCTGTCTATCTAGGAGGCGATTCTCTTGAAAAGGCAATTTAGAGCATTTGTTGTTCTGATTTCCTGCTTCATGTCGATGCTGCTATTGAGCCCTTTGGCTTGTTGGGCGGATCAAAATGTTGGTACCAACGAATATGAATCCGTTCCAGAGGCCCAATCAGACTCTTCGGATCAAACTGCTGTTGTAGCCGATGAATCAGCGCCTTCGATCGATGCTGCCGCGGAGTCCAAAGAGGAGATCCCGGATGTCAGCTATAAATCTCATATTTCTGGCATTGGTTGGGAGTCGACGTTTACATCGAATGGTTCGATCTCTGGCACAACGGGCCGGTCTCGTAGGCTTGAGGCGCTCAGAGTTTCTCTTCCTAATTCAGAAGACCTTGGTATCGAATACCGCTCGCATGTGCAAAATGAAGGCTGGCAGGATTGGGTTTCTAATGGAGCCGTCTCCGGCACAACGGGGAAGGGCCTTCAGATTGAAGCTGTCGAGCTCAAGCTGACGGGTGACAGGTCGGCTTCTTATGACCTGTATTATCGCGTTCATGCTTCTAATTTCGGTTGGCTTGGTTGGGCCTCAAATGGGTCGACTGCGGGAACCACCGGTTGGTCCTATGCCGTTGAAGCAATACAGATCGTCATTGTAAAGAAGGGTGATGCGGCGCCCGGTGATACCGCTGGTGCCTATGTCCCGTATGTCTTTAATTGCTCTCTTTCTCAGGTTGGGGAGACGACTAAAGTGACCCTGAATATTCCGCACGTTGAGGATATAAAACGACTCGGCATCGCTGATTCGATAAGGGTGGCGGGCTACATGTCGTATGGAGGGAAGGTCACCCGTTCCGTTTCAAGTACGATTGCACTCGGAGATTTGGATTCCAGCTCCAGCGAAATTGAATTTAACGATTATGGTCCGTTTGACGTTACGTTGCAGTATTTGAAGAACGGAAACATCGTTCATGAGGACCATCAGCCAATCGGCATTTCTGCGAGTGAATACAACCTTGCCCCTTTGAGTGCTTCTTTCCCCGTTGTTCTCTATTCGCTATCTTTCTGGGACATCAGCACCTCTTCTGCTGGAACGACCATTCCGTCAATCGTAATGCTCGATCGTCCAAATGCCTATAACTGGAGCTCGCTTCCATCCGGGATGTATGGCCTTCCGTATTTGACTCATGATGAGAATGCTTCTAGTTCAAGCTATCAGGCGTTTGCGGATTATGTCGCTGCTCTCTTCAAGATCAACCCCAAGGCAAAGTTCAATCTGTATATCAATGACATCACCTGCTCGTTGATCCATAGGATGATTTACGCCAATAAGATTCCCACTGGCCAATACTCCATTCGGCTGTTGTCCGATGGATCCGCCACGTATGTCTTTACCAACGAGGCCTTCGACGTAAAGGATCCAGATTCTAAGCAAGCGGAACTGATTGCTTTATGGAATGCTGCCAAGAATAAGGAATACGAAACCGGTGAGGTGTCAAAGTCGTATAGCGATTATCACGATCACTGGGATTCTATGTATGCTGTGCTGAGTATTGAGCCTGGCACTCAGTGGTGGATGACTCGAACCAATCTGTTTACGAGCGGTGACGATAATGCCTTTGCGAATAAGATCGCATCCGATCCTAACGTTAAGAAGATGAACGTTTCGAGCATGCTTACGAGCCTGCAGAATAGGGGAGAGGACACGGTCCAAGCGTTTAAGGCTCTGTACAACTTTAACGATGGTTATTTTGATGCGGCTACTCAGCAGGGCAAAAAGGTAATGATGCTGCTTGGAACGTATGTTACTTACGAGCAGAATTTTGACGACTATGCCAACTTGACCGAGGTTATCTATGGCGATGACTATTTGTATTATTACAAGGGGCATCCAAACACGCCGACGGGCATGTATCCCCAAAAGCAGGAACAGCTTGACCGTCTGGGCATTACCGATGTCGATTCTTCCGTTGCTGCAGAGCTGATTCTCTTCTTTAATCCGGAGATCGGTCTGTCTGGATATGGGTCTAGTACGTATAACTCGGCCAGCGCCGATGCTGCTGGTGGACTTTGGAATTCAACGAAGTCCGAAGCGTTGAAGCCCGGCGCTGCTATCGATTATTCGATTATGGATTGGTTTGCTTCGCCTATTACTGAGGACTCAGACGAGGCTATCAGGTCCCTTTGCAAGCAAGGTGACTCCTGTTATCTCGTGGAGTTTTCGGATTCCATACTTGCTACGGCCAATTACGACTTTGCTATCTATTCGCATAATAGTGGAGCTCTAACTTATTTCAAGAAGGGCGAGTCGGGCTACGACGTCGTCAAGGTGTCACGAGGCTCGCTTGATGTTTTGGCAACTTCGCATGTTTCGAATGACGGCTGGCAGTCGGCTTGCAAGGGCGGAAATGTTTCTGGCACCGTTGGTCAGTCCAAAGCTGTCGAGGCTATTACTCTCAACCTGCAGAATGCTCCCTACGATGGCAGCTTGGAGTACAGGGCGCATGTTTCCGATTACGGTTGGCAAGATTATGTGAAAGAGGGAGAAGTTTCCGGTTCTACGGGTCAGAGCAAGTCTGTCCAGGCTATTCAAATTCGACTTACTGGTGAGATGGCTAATCGTTATGACGTTTACTATCGTGCTCATGTTCAGGACAAGGGCTGGCTTGGTTGGGCCTGCAATGATCAGGTTGCCGGAACGACTGGGTTTGGCTTGAGGCTCGAGGCATACCAGGTCGTTTTGGTTGAAAAGGGTTCGCCTGCTCCAGGGGATACGAATCAGCCCTCGATTCAGAGAACGTTTTCGATTAAGGCTCATGTTTCAAACCTTGGTTGGCAGGAACCTGTTTATGAGGGCATGACGGCGGGCACAACTGGTCGAAATCTTGCTATTGAGGCGTTGACGATTAGCAAGCCCGACCTTGGGTATTCCGGTAACATCGAGTATCGAGCTCACGTTCAGAATATCGGCTGGCAAAAGTGGGTCAAGAACGGCAAGCTGGCCGGCACCACGGGTAAGTCTCTTTCTATTGAAGCTGTAGAAATTAAGCTTACGGGTGATCTCTTCAAGCATTATGACGTTGTTTATAGGGCACATGTGCAGGGCAAGGGTTGGCTCGATTGGGTTAAATCGGGCGAGTGCGCAGGTACGACTGGAGAAGCCCTGCATATGGAAGCGTTTGAGGTTAAGTTGGTTGATAAATAGTAAGTGATGTAAGTCTATCATCTATCCGCTATTGCAGTAATTCAGTGGTTTAGTCCAACTGTATTAGTTTAATCTTGAAGGAGTTTATGATTTTTCGTAAACTCCTTTAGTTTAGCTACTAATTAATTGTAGGGACTCGTTTATGAATTCATGTGCAAAACGATGCAAGTCTTATGGCGTTTTATTTGCTGTAATGTTTGTGGCTGCGTTATTAGTCGCAATTTATTATTGCAATTTGAAAACAGGGTTTCATGTTGACGAGCTGTGGACTTTCGGCCTCTCGAATAGTTTTTATTTTCCACATATTTTTTGGGAAAACAATATGGATGCCAACTGGATGGATCCTACGTTCATTCAGTCTTATTTGACAGTTGATACAGGGCATGTGTTTCGGTTTGATTCGGTTTTATATAATCTGAGTAATGACGCACATCCTCCTCTCTATTTTTTCATTATTCATACCGTTTGCTCACTGTTTCCGAATGAATTTAGCAAATGGTTTGGCTTGGTTCCTAATCTATGTTTCTATTCACTCAGTTTAGTATTTTTATTTAAGCTTTCTTACAAAGTGTTTCAGAGTAAGCCAGTCGCTCTAATTTTAATGGCACTTTGGGCTTTCAGTCCCATAGCGTTAAATCTAGTGACCTACATTCGAATGTATCTGTTATTGGTGACACTTGCCCTAGCATTTCTTGATGCGTTATACGATATGTTTAATGTTGCTTTCGCCAATCGATCGGTTTATTTCCGCCTATTTGTTATTTCTTTATTGGGGTTTTTAACTCACTTCTATTTCTATATTTATCTCTTTTTTGTTTCCTGTTTTTTTACTATTTATTTTTGGGCAAGAAAAGGGTGGATGTTCTCCTTTAAATATGGAGTCACGATTGTCTTATCGGTTTGTCTGTCATTTATCATATTTCCTCCAGCATTAAGCAACATGTTTGGGAATCACTATGTCGAATCGGCCTCATCGCAATCAGGGGTAATGGTATTACTTAGACGAATTTGGCAATTTCTAGGTTCGTCGTCCGTTGATTTGTTCTTCGGATCAAGGCTTCTTTTGATTGCCAGCTTCTGTTTGTCAATTGCCCTTTGTTTCTACTTGCTATGGAATAAAAAAATTAATCGTGAGCATCCTGAGTCGATTTATATAGTTTTATTATTTAATTCATCCCTTGTTTTTTACGTCACAGCTTGCTATGTATCTCCTTTTACTTCGTCAAGATACATATGCTTAGCATATCCAGGATTACTGTTATTTGGATTTGGAATGTTCTTGTATCTATTTAGATATTTGCAAATTCGCTATAGAAATAATACTGATTTCAATTTTCGGGGCACTATTTTAGTTTCTGTTGTATTTGTTTGCGCAATTATTGCTGCAGATTCTGTTTTCTTTTCTTCCAATGCTTTGTATTTATATCCGAAATCTGCTGACAATGAAGCCGCAGTAGACAAGTACGCGGGTTCAACGGGGCTCTTTGTCTCTTATGATTACTATCAGCTCACTGCGAAGCTATTAGAAGTTGCCAAATTGTCTCGCATTCATGCGCTGATTCCTGATCAGAAAGCTATTAGCAGTTTTTGCGATAGAAATTATATTGATTCTGATGATCTGGTTGTTTACATGAATAATCACGACTGCGAAGAAGAGGTTCTTTCTCAACTGAAAGATGAACTAGGATATAGTGGTTTTAAAAAACTGCCCGGATATACTCAAATCGATGATGGAACCTCTTGTTTTGTTTATGTCCTTTATAGATAACAGTGGGAAAAGGGTCTTTAATGAAACGAGATTCGGTGATTCAATTTCTGAAGTTTTCGATTGTTGGACTTTCAAATACAATCGTTTCTTACTTAGTCTACGCGGCACTCCTTTTTATTGGAGTGAACTATATTGTCGCCAATATAGTTTCATATTTTGCTGGTGTCATCAATTCCTTCTATTGGAACAATAAATTTGTTTTTGATAATGAGAGATCGGATTTGAGTTCACTTATTTCAAGTTTTTCCAAGCTGCTTGCTTCGAGTGCTTTTACTGGATTGATTATCAACAACATCCTTTTGTACTTTTGGGTTAGTGTGCTTGGAATTTCTTCTATTCTTGGTCCACTGCTTAACTTGTTTGTAACTTATCCTCTTAATTATATTTTAAGTAAGTATTGGGCATTTAAGTGATAGGTGCTTGCATGACAAAGATGGACATATTGCCGATTCTCTATCTCGTGGTTCCTTGTTATAACGAGGAGAGCGTTTTGCGGGAAACCTCTAAAAGGCTTTTTGAGAAGTTTTCCACTTTAGTAAAATTGTCTCAGATTAATGCGAACAGTAAGGTTTTGTTGGTTGACGATGGGTCATCCGATAAGACTTGGGAGATCATCGAAAGTCTTCATCAATCTAATTCCTTATTCTGTGGACTTAAGCTCTCTAGGAATTGTGGCCATCAGAAGGCTTTACTTTCTGGGTTACACAAGGCAGCGGAGTTTGCTGATTTAATAGCATCGATGGACGCTGATTTACAAGATGATATCAATGCGCTTGATGAAATGGTTTCAAGAGCTCGCGAAGGCTATGAAGTTGTATATGGTGTACGAAATGATCGTTCTAGTGATTCCTTTCTAAAACGTTTTACCGCACAATCTTTTTATCGCTTACAGTCTTCGTTGGGTGTCGATGCTGTTTATAACCATGCTGACTATAGATTGATGTCCAAGCGTGCTGTTCTTGCATTGTCTCAATTCCGTGAGGTTAATCTATTTCTTCGTGGTTTGGTTCCTTTAGTTGGTTTCAAATCTTGCTGCGTGTATTATTCGCGAGGGAAACGGTTTGCCGGCGAATCTAAATACACGCTCGGTAAAATGTTGTCATTTGCTTTTGAAGGTATAACGTCTTTTAGTACTAAACCGATTAGGATAATTACTCTCACCGGTTTAATCATTTCTATTTTTAGTTTATTTGCACTTGTATATCTTTTAATTGGTCATTTTATTGGCGATGTACAAGTTGGCTGGACAAGCATCATTATGTCAATTTGGTGTCTTGGCGGACTTCAACTTTTGGCTTTGGGTGTCATCGGCGAGTACGTTGGAAAGACTTATATGGAGACGAAGCATCGTCCTCGCTATTTTATTGAGGAATTTTTGTCCGATAAGGAGGACAAGGATGCCTAAAGTTAGTGTGTTGATGCCTTGTTTTAATGGTGCTAAGTACATTTTGAAGGCAATTGATTCGGTGTTAAGCCAGTCTTTCCGCGATTTCGAATTATTAATTTTCGATGATCAGTCAACTGATGGAACATTTGAGATTGTTTCCAAGCTAACGGATTCTCGAATTAAGGTATTTAGGAACTCCAGTAATCTCGGTCTTGTTGGAAACTGGAATAATGCCATTGAGAATTCTTCTGGCGAGTATATTCATTTCCTCTTTCAGGATGATATTTTGTTACCCGGGGCTCTTGAGTCTGAGGTTGCAGCACTGGATGCTAATCCAAAGTGCTCCCTCTGCTTCAGCGCTTCATGTGTTATTGACTCGAATGGTGCCATTACAATGAAGAGGAGACCTTTTAAGCGGGATATGGTTTTAAAAGGCTCTGATTTTGCCCGCAAGACATTTCGAACTCATAATATCTATGGAGAGCCTTCTAATGTCATGTTTCGTAGAGATTGCTGGCAAAAGGTTGGACCCTTTAATGATTCTTTGTGTTACTCCCCTGATTGGGAGTATTGGATTCGTCTATCACTTAATGGTGATGTCTGCTATCTAGACTCAATTTATTCCTATTTTAGAGTGTGCAACGAATCTACTACGAACTCACTTTTTAAGGATAAAAAAGAGCAATTGAAACGCGATGAGTTTGATTTTGTGCGAGCAATCTGTTCACTCGATGGTATCAATATATCGTCGGTTGATTTAACCGCTCGTAAATTGTCGCTCTCAATCAGGAACATTGCTAAACGGATTTATTTTTCCGTTCACTGACTTTGGAAGTGATTGAATGAAAGGCATCATCCTCGCCGGCGGGTCCGGCACGCGCCTGTACCCGCTCACGCTCGTGACCTCCAAGCAGCTGCTTCCGGTCTACGACAAGCCCATGATCTACTACCCGCTGTCCACCCTCATGCTGGCGGGCATCCGGGACATCCTGGTCATCTCCACGCCGACCGACCTGCCCAACTTCGAGCGCCTGCTCGGGGACGGCTCGCGCTACGGCGTGAACCTGTCCTACGCCGAGCAGCCGAGCCCCGACGGCCTGGCCCAGGCATTCACCATCGGCGAGGAGTTCATCGCCGGCGAGCCGTGCGCGCTCGTGCTCGGCGACAACATCTTCTACGGCAACGGCCTGTCGCGCCACCTGACGCGCGCCGTCCAGAACGCCGAGTCGGGGAGGGCCACGGTCTTCGGCTACCACGTGGACGACCCCGAGCGCTTCGGCGTCGTGGAGTTCGACGGCGAGGGGAGGGCCGTCTCCATCGAGGAGAAGCCCGCCGAGCCCAAGAGCTCCTACGCCGTCACCGGCCTGTACTTCTACCCGGGCGACGTGGCCGCCAAGGCCCATAGGGTGGAGCCGTCCGCGCGCGGCGAGCTGGAGATCACCACGCTCAACCAGATGTACCTGGAGGAGGGGACGCTGTCCGTCGTGACCCTCGGCCGCGGGTACGCGTGGCTGGACACCGGCACCATGGAGAGCCTGCACGAGGCCGCGGAGTTCGTCCGCGCCGTGGAGCACTCCCAGGACCTGCCGGTCTCGGTCCCCGAGGAGATCGCCTGGGAGAACGGCTGGATCGACACCGCCGAGCTTGAGGAGGCCGCGAAGGCCTACGGCAAGTCGGTCTACGGCCGGCACCTGAGGAAGGTCGCCGCCGGCGAGATCGTCAACAGCCCGCGCGAGTACTAGCGCCTTCTTGCTTTCTTTTAGGGGCCACCGTTATCTGGTGGCCCCTTTCGTTATGATTACAGTGACCATATAACCAATATGATTGGGAGTGGATGTGTTAAGCGTCTACTTTGGCGATATGCCAGAAGCGATTTACAACACAGCGACATATTTCAAAAACTCTTACCGGTCTTCTTGGATTACGGATCCCTATGCAGTCTCGATAATTAAAGATGTCGATCGATCGGATGTTGTCTCCGAAAACGTCATCGAAAGCCCTGTGCTTGGATCCATCTCCCCACTCCAGCTTTCTGGTGGCGTGAAAACGCTGCTGCTTATGAGATTTGATCGTAAGCATATTTTTAACGCTTCTACCTGTGGTGACAACTGTGCCAAGTGGATTCTCGACACGGCGAAAGACCGCAAGCTCGTTGTGAATCTCTATCATGTGATGGACTTTGGTCGCGAGGATTTTAAAATCAAAGTCGTGAACAGCGGTCGAATCGTTCATAACATGGCCGAATTGATTCACGAGTCGATTCCGTATCTGTAGGTGCTGCTTATGAACGGTTCGCATCTCGTTAAGATTTCCCGCCGCAGGGGAACCAAGTACACATTTGCCATCAAGCGAAACATCACTATTGTGCGTGGCGATAGCGGCACGGGTAAGACGACACTGTTTGACATGGTCGCAGACTACATGCGAACGGGCGAGCAGTCGGGTGTTTCCTTGCAATGCGATTGTCCCTGTGTCGCCCTGACCGATTATGATTGGCGAAACCAGCTTTCGTCAGTTCATGACTCGATTGTATTTGTCGATGAGGGCTTAAAAGAGATTCATTCTGATGAGTTTGCCCATCATGTGCTGTATTCCTCGAATTATTTCGTGCTGATCTCAAGGGCTGATTTCCCTAATCTTCCGTATAGCGTGGATGAGATTTACAAGATTAAGATGAGCGGAAAATACCATTCTTTCGTCCCTGTTTATCAAGATCGCGGGAATCATCGTTATGCTATTTCCCGGTCGGCGCCAAAACAGGACTTTTCTATCCTTCTGTGTGAGGACAGTAAGTCTGGTTTCCAGTTCTTTGAACGGCATTTCGCTGACAGTGAGCTTACCTGTGCTTCGGCCATGACGAACAGCGCGATTTTGGGGTGGTTGGATCAGCATCTCGATGATCGCGTGTTTGTTGTTGCGGACGGAGCAGCATTTGGGTGCTATGTGGATCGCGTCCTTAAGCTGCAAGACATTCACCGCGATACTGTTACGGTTTGTCTTCCCGAGTCGTTCGAGTGGCTTCTGCTGAGCTCCGGCGTAATTTCAGGGCTAGATGCCAAAGCAGTTTTGCAAGAGCCGGAAGCGTTTGCAGACAGTGAGAAGTTTAAAAGCTGGGAGGACTTCTTCTATAAGTACTTACGGGATAAAACTGGGAATTCGGTCTTCCGGTACGACAAAGACTGCATTCCGGAGGCGTTTTGTAAGGGAAGTAATTCTGCGAAGGTTATGGCTCTTATCGCATGCCGAAATGTCCGATAGTTTTGTTGAATAGTGCTGCTCCGTGCCCGAGGAGTCGCCTGGGGACGGCTCTCTGGTCGCGTATTGGTAGGTGATTATGGAAGCTATTTTAAAGCGAGACGGATTGTCTCTCGAGCTCCTTTCCTCGCTATCCTATAAAAGTGAGCTGGGCATTTCGCTTAAGAAGAACCTTCACTATTTCAAACGCGATGAGTTGCTGGATGAATTGAATAGCGCCCGTAAATGGTATACGTCCCTGGGTGTTCTCGTTGACCTTCCTGTCGACTATAGAATTAAAAGTGCTCAGTCTATTTCGCTCAAATATGACCGTTATTATCCTGATCACCAAGTTAGAAAAGTCTTTAACGACCTATTAGGCTTTCGTTCGATGGTTGACTCTTATGAGGATATCCTCGAAGTCGACGAAGCATGTTTAAAAGTAGTTGATATGTCCCAAGGCAAGTCTGTTGAGGTAGTGTCGAGAAAGTTGGTGTAGAGCCCGATCCGAAGCGAGTCGGCCCGGCGTCCTGGAACCTGGAACACGGTTGATATCCTATGCCGCCTCGACCCTGTCCGCAAGCTCGAGGCCCGATTCGATCATCTTCCTGGCCTCCGCCTCAAGCCGCGCCCAGTCGACGGGGCCGTCGATCCCGCGCGTGCGGCCCTCGTCGTAGAGCTCGTTCATCCTCTCCTCCGAGAAGTACCTGGACTCCTGCCATATCTCGTCCTGCTCGCACATGACCGCGCCCGCGAGCCGCACCAGCGAGCCCGTTGACGGGAACACCTGCACGACGCGCGACCTGCGCTTTATCTCCCGGTTGGTCCTCTCCTGCACGTTGTTGGTGCGCAGGCGCTTCCAGTGCGACGGCGGGAAGTCGAGGTAGGCCAGGGCGTCCGGCTCGGCCTCCTCGAGGATTGTCGCCGCCCTCGGGCAGCACCCCTCCAGCATGTCGCACGCCACGTGGTACATGGCGGTCACGGTGGCGGCGTCGCGCCCGCGGAACACCTGCGAGACTATCCTGCCCACGCGGCGCCTGAGCTGCCAGGAGCCCGCCTCGCGCATGCAGTCGCGCATGAGGTGGACGGCGCAGCGCTGCCACGCGGCGCCCTGGAAGACCTCGCCGAGCGCGCGGACGAGGCCCGGGT
>OGWX01001042.1_pt1 | contig 19060 bp, 17 predicted proteins | sample 1576151 | NCBI WGS metagenome assembly OGWX01 (sample SAMEA3541591, study PRJEB24748) | human gut metagenome | biome: human gut; feature: human-associated habitat; material: faeces | place: China | collected 2012
ATCTGATCATGACAGTTGGTGCTGCCAGCGGTCTGAATGTCATCCTCAAGACGATCCTGAATCCGGGTGAGGAAGTGATCGTTTTTGCACCGTATTTCCTGGAATATGGTGCATATGTACGTAACTATGACGGCAAGCTTGTGGAAATCTCTCCGAATACCGAGACTTTCCAGCCGAATCTGAAAGAACTGGAAGAAAAGATCAATGTCAACACCCGGGCTGTGATCGTAAACACGCCACATAACCCGACGGGTGTTGTTTATTCCGAAGAGACGATTAAAGAGCTTGCTGCAATCCTTGAGAAGAAACAGCAGGAATTTGGTTCCGTCATCTATCTGATCTCTGATGAGCCATACAGAGAGCTGGCATACGATGGTGTGGAAGTTCCTTATCTGACAAAATACTATAAGAATACAGTTGTAGGATATTCCTACAGCAAATCTCTGTCCCTTCCGGGCGAGCGTATCGGCTATCTGGTTATCCCGGATGAGCTTGAGGACAGTGCGACCGTGATCACGGCAGCAGCGATCGCCAACCGTGTACTCGGAAGTGTCAATGCACCATCTCTGATGCAGAAAGTCATCCAGAAATGCGTGGACGCAGAGGTAGATGTGGCTGCTTATGACCGCAACCGTCTGGCACTTTACAATGGACTGAAAGAATGTGGTTTCGAGTGTATCAAACCGCAGGGAGCTTTTTACCTGTTCGTAAAATCTCCGGTCGCAGACGAAAAGCAGTTCTGTGAAGCCGGAAAGAAATACAATATTCTGATGGTACCGGGAAGTTCTTTTTCCTGCCCGGGCTATGTAAGACTGGCATATTGTGTATCCTATGACACAATTCAGAATTCCCTGCCGGAATTTAAGAAGCTTGCAGCAGAATTTGGTCTGAACTAAATTAAGGGAGGAAACTCATGGCGGATGGGCGTCGGCGGCAAAAGACCGTTCCGAGATACTGGTAACGTATGTACAGGCACTTGGACAGGCCAACGTACATAGCCGCAGAATTTACCTTGATGGATTTGATCCGGACAAAGCTTACCGTCTGGAAGGTACAGACGAAGTGTACAACGGTGAAATGTTGATGAAGATGGGATTTTTGATGAGAGATTTCAGAGGGGATTTCCAGAGCAGACTGTATCATTTCGTTGCAGAATAAAGCAAAAAAACTGCCATGCAGGCAGAAATAAAACAGACGCAGGAGCTGACGATGATGTCGATGCCCCTGCGTTTTCTGTATACCAAAGTATGCAAGAGAAGTTGCCGGTGGTGCGTCTGCTGATCAGATTCTATCGATTTTTTTGCGGATATCCAGCATTTTCTGGTCCAGTTCGGAGATTACAGAAGCACATCTCTGTAATTCCTCGTTGATGACAGCGGCCTGTTTCTGACCTCTTTTATAGCGAAGCTGATGATCGAGATTTGCCCAGTAATCCATGGCGGCTGTGCGAAGCTGCAGTTCGACTTTGATCCACTGGCTTTCATTCTGGAATGGCATAGCGACCTCAAGAATCAGATGCAGACTCTGATAGCCGGATTTCTTTGGCTCTTTGATATAGTCCTTTGTCTTGATGATACGGATATCCTGTTGTTTCTCGATCAGTTCCGCGACTTTATAAATATCATCTACATAAGAACAAACGGCACGCACGCCGATCAGGTCATTGATTTTTTCCAACGCCTGAGCGAAGTTCAGATCCAGTTCCTTTTTCTGCATTTTTTTGCAGACGCTGTCATAGCTTTTGAGCCTTCCCGTCGTCATCTGGATAAAGCTCCGGTTATATTTCATCAGTAAAAAAGTATTGATAATTTCCAGTTTGGTCATCATAAGGTTGATGGCACATTGTCCTTTGATGCTGAATTCCCCGTCAGTCAGCATGTTTTTTAAAAGTTCTTTTTTCTTCAATTTCAATACCTCAGTCAAAAAAGTATGTTCATAAGATGCGTAGAAGGTTGAGTTTATGGTTTCTTTTGAACTTACAGATACGCAGATTATCATAGCATATCGAAGATTGATTGACAAGCACAAGTTAGAAATAACAAACAAATGCACGGGGATTCGTCATGGACATACTTTATTTAAGAAATATTCATTGTTTTCCCCGGTGGAAAGTGGTAAAATAGTAAGGATTTCTTAAATAGGACAAATACGATAATTTCGTATATAAGCGATCAATAAATACAGAAACAGGAGCAGGCTATGAATTTATTCCAAAAAGTATTCGGGACAAGAAGTGAGCATGAAGTAAAACGTATCATGCCGCTTGTGGAGAAAACAGAATCACTCCGCCCGGAAATGCAGAAATTAACAGATGAACAGTTAAGAGACAAGACCAGAGAATTCAAGAAGCGTCTGAGTGAAGGCGAGACACTGGATGACCTTCTTCCGGAGGCTTTTGCGGTTGTACGTGAAGGTGCCAAACGAGTTCTTGGTATGGAACATTACCGTGTACAGATCATCGGTGGTATCATTCTTCATCAGGGCCGTATCGCAGAGATGAAGACCGGTGAAGGTAAAACCCTTGTTTCTACACTTCCGGCATATCTGAATGCACTGGAGGGTAAAGGCGTTCATATCGTAACAGTCAACGACTACCTGGCAAAACGAGATGCTGAGTGGATGGGTAAGGTTCATGAGTTCCTTGGACTGACAGTAGGTGTTGTCCTGAATGATATGAAACCAGAAGAGCGCCGTGCAGCATACGGATGCGATATCACATATGTAACAAACAACGAACTGGGATTTGATTATCTTCGTGACAATATGGTCATCTATAAAGAACAGCTGGTACAAAGAGATCTGCACTACTGTATCATCGATGAGATCGACTCCGTCCTGATTGACGAGGCACGTACACCTCTTATCATTTCCGGACAGAGCGGTAAGTCCACCAAGCTTTATGAAGTATGCGATATCCTTGCACAGCAGCTGGAACGTGGTGAAGCCAGCCATGAGATGACAAAGATGGCAGCCATCATGGGCGAAGAGGTTGTTGAGACCGGTGACTTCGTAGTAAATGAAAAAGATAAGATCGTCAATCTTACTGAACAGGGTGTGAAGAAGGTTGAGAAATTCTTCAATATTGAAAACCTGGCAGATCCGGAGAACCTGGAAATCCAGCATAACATCACACTGGCACTTCGTGCACATAATCTGATGCACAAAGACCAGGATTATGTTGTAAAAGATGACGAGATTCTGATCGTCGATGAATTTACCGGACGTATCATGCCGGGACGTCGTTATTCTGACGGACTTCATCAGGCAATCGAAGCAAAAGAACATGTTAAGGTCAAAAGAGAGAGTAAAACGCTTGCGACGATCACATTCCAGAACTTCTTTAATAAATATGACAAGAAGGGCGGTATGACCGGTACAGCACTTACAGAAGAAAAAGAATTCCGTGATATCTACGGAATGGACGTTGTAGAGATCCCTACCAACAGACCAGTACAGCGTATAGACCTCGAAGATGCTGTATATATGACAAAAAAAGAAAAATTCAATGCAGTTGTTGAGGCTGTTAAAGAAGCTCATGCGAAACAGCAGCCGGTTCTGGTTGGTACGATTACCATTGAAACATCCGAACTTCTCAGCAAGATGCTCCGTCGTGAAGGTATTGCGCATAACGTACTGAATGCGAAGTTCCATGAACTGGAGGCTGAGATCGTTGCACAGGCCGGACAGGCAGGAGCTGTTACAATTGCTACCAACATGGCAGGTCGTGGTACGGATATCAAGCTTGACGATGTGGCAAGAGAAGCCGGCGGTCTGAAGATCATCGGTACCGAGCGTCATGAGTCAAGACGTATCGATAACCAGCTCCGTGGACGTTCCGGACGACAGGGAGATCCGGGTGAATCCCGTTTCTACATTTCCCTTGAGGATGACCTGATGCGTCTGTTTGGTTCCGAGAGACTGATGAAGGTGTTCACATCCCTTGGTGTTGAGGAGAATGAGCAGATCGAGCACAAGATGCTTTCCAAGGCGATCGAGAAGGCACAGATGAAGATCGAGACCAACAACTACGGTATCCGCGAGAACCTGTTAAAATACGACGAGGTTATGAACGAGCAGCGTGAGGCAATCTACGCAGAGCGCCGCCGTGTACTGGATGGCGAGAATATGCGTTCCGTTATCATGAAGATGATCACGGATATCGTAGAAAACGCCGTAGATATGTCCATCTCTGATGAGCAGGAACCGGCTGAGTGGGATCTGTCCGAGTTAAATTCCCTGCTGCTTCCGGTTATCCCGTTAGAGCCGATTCAGCTGACGGAAGATCAGCAGCATATGAAGAAAAATGAGCTGAAACATATGCTCAAAGAGGCGGCAACGAAGCTTTATGAGACACGCGAGGCAGAGTTTACAAGCGCGGAACAGGTACGCGAGATGGAGCGCGTGATCCTTCTGAAAGTGGTTGATGCAAAGTGGATGGCTCATATCGACGATATGGATCAGCTGCGCGAAGGCATCGGTCTGCAGGCATATGGTCAGAGAGACCCGCTGGTTGAGTATAAGATGAGCGGCTATGAGATGTTCGACAGCATGACGGCAGCGATCCGTGAGGATACCGTCCGTATTCTGTTCCACATCCGTGCAGAGCAGAAGGTCGAGCGTGAACCGGCTGCCAAGGTAACGGGAACCAACCGTGACGACAGCACCGTGCAGGCACCGAAGAAGCGTGAGGAGAAGAAGATTTACCCGAACGATCCGTGCCCATGCGGTTCTGGCAAGAAGTACAAACAGTGTTGTGGACGGAAGCTGTACGCGAAGAATTAATAGATGAAAGAAGGCAGGCTGCTGTGATTTTGCAGCAGTCTGTGCAGAAAATTCCCGAAACTATGGCGAAATACCTGGTTCCGGGAATTTTTCCAAATATAAAAAAGAGTTACGGTCTATATGTGTGTGATCCGTAACAAAATATAACTGAAAGAATGCTGAACCGTTGAGGAAAATGGCAGCAGATAGATGAGAATGGAGAAGGTGAGAGCATGGTTGAATTAGATCAGTTTAAGTATACGTTATCAACCTACGATGAGACGCTGAAAGAGGTCAAGGATTCCCTGGATCTGGAAAATAAGGAGCGCCGCATCACGGAGCTTGACAAATCAATGGAAGAACCGGGCTTCTGGGATGATCCGGAGCGCTCGACCAAGACGGTCCGTGAGGCGAAAAATCTCAAAGATACCGTGGATGGCTACAAGCACCTTGAACAGCAGTATGAGGATATCCAGGTCATGATTGAGATGGGCTATGAGGAAAATGACCCGGCGATGATTCCGGAGATTCAGGAGATGTTAGATGAGTTCGTCAAAGAGCTGGAAGAACTCCGCACAAAGACACTCCTGTCCGGCGAGTACGACGGCTGCAACGCGATCCTCAAGCTGAACGCGGGCGCGGGTGGTACCGAGGCGATGGACTGGTGCAGTATGCTGTATCGTATGTACCAGCGCTGGGCGGACAAAAAGGGCTTTACGACCGAGGTGCTTGATTTCCTGGATGGCGACGAGGCGGGACTTAAGTCCATCACACTGCAGGTCAACGGCGAAAATGCCTACGGCTACCTGAAATCGGAGAAAGGCGTCCATCGTCTGGTCCGTATTTCCCCGTTCAACGCGGCTGGCAAGCGTCAGACCTCGTTCGTTTCCTGTGATGTCATGCCGGATATTGAAGAAGATCTGGATGTGGAGATTAATCCGGACGATCTGCGGATCGATACCTATCGCTCGAGTGGTGCCGGTGGACAGCATATCAACAAGACGTCCTCCGCGATCCGTATCACGCATCTGCCGACCGGTATCGTCGTACAGTGCCAGAATGAGCGTTCCCAGTTCCAGAACAAGGACAAGGCGATGCAGATGTTAAAGGCAAAGCTGTACCTGCTCAAACAACAGGAAAATGCCGAGAAGTTGTCCGACATCCGCGGCGATGTCAAGGACATCAACTTCGGAAATCAGATTCGTTCCTACGTTATGCAGCCGTACACGCTCGTCAAGGATCACCGGACAAACGCGGAAAACGGCAATGTGAACGCGGTGATGGACGGTGATATTGATCTGTTTATCAGTGCGTATTTAAAGTGGATCAGTCTGAAAAACCAGAAGACAGAAGAGGCGTAAAAGAAGATAAATCAGCCTGGATTGGCGGCACAAAAGTTTGACAGAGAAGAAAGCGCTCTGTCGAGTGCCGTCAGTTTGGGCTGTTTTTTTACAGATACAATTCGACTATAATGAAAGAAATAGATTGCAGAGTGTCAATAAATGTGATAATATCTTTCTGGTAAACACAAATGTATTTCTGGTGCGTACACAAGCGGAGATGGAATGGAAGAAAAAACAAAGTATTATCTGTTAAAGCAGAAAGCAGTGCCGGAAGTCCTTTTGAAGGTGGCGGAAGCGAAGAAGCTCATTGCGTCGGAAAAGGCGATGACGATTCAGGAGGCGACCGACCAGCTTGGGATCAGCCGGAGTTCCTTTTATAAGTATAAGGACGATATTTTTCCATTTTACGACAACGCCAAGGGCAAAACGATTACCATGGTGCTGCAGATGGATGATGAACAGGGACTTTTATCGGATCTTCTTCATATCGTAGCGATTTACAAGGCAAATATTCTGACGATTCATCAGAGTATTCCGGTCAACAATGTGGCGACGCTGACACTCAGCGTGGAAGTCCGTTCGGATACCGGAAATATATCGCATATGGTCGAAGAGATGGAAGAAAATTCGGGAGTACACAACGTAAAAATTATAGCCAGGGAGTAAAGATTATGATTCAGGTAGCAGTGATGGGCTATGGAACAATTGGTTCCGGAGTCGTAGAAGTATTAGAAACCAACAAAGACAAAATCACAGAAAAAACCGGCAAAGAGATTGCAGTAAAATATATTCTGGATCTGCGTGAATTTCCGGGTGATCCGCACGAAGCGCAGATTGTTCATGATTTTGAGATCATTGAAAAAGACGAAGACGTAGAGATCGTTGTAGAGGCGATGGGCGGCGTCAATCCGGCATACAAGTTTGCAAAAGCGTGCCTGTTAGCCGGTAAGCACGTTGTGACCTCCAACAAGGCACTTGTAGCGGCACACGGCACCGAGCTTCTGGCGATTGCACGCGAGAAGAACTTAAACTTCCTCTTTGAAGCCAGCGTAGGCGGCGGCATCCCGCTTCTGCGTCCGCTGACCCAGTCTCTTGCAGGCGAGAAGATCGAGGAAATCAGCGGTATCTTAAACGGTACAACCAACTACATCCTTACCAAGATGGCAAGAGAAGGTCAGACCTTTGAGGAAGCCTTGAAGAAAGCGCAGGAACTCGGATATGCAGAGCGCAACCCGGAGGCAGACGTAGAAGGCTACGATACCTGCCGCAAGATCACGATTCTTACCTCACTGGCAACTGGAAAAGAAGTAAATTACGAAGATGTGCCGACCGAGGGCATCACAAAGATTACCGATACTGATTTCAAATATGCGGCAAAGCTGGGAACTTCGATTAAACTGTTTGGAACCAGCCGCATGGAAGGCAATAAAGCCAGCGTCTATGTATGCCCGATGATGATCGGACCGGATCATCCGCTCTTTGCAGTCAATGACGTATACAATGCAGTCATGGTTCGCGGCAATACACTTGGAACCGTCATGTTCTACGGCAGCGGCGCCGGAAAACTCCCGACCGCCAGCGCAGTCGTCAGCGACATCGTAGAGATCGCCGGACACATGGAAGACAACATCCCGACCGGCTGGACCGACGAAAAACAGCCAGTTGCACCGATGGGCGAAGTAACCTTCAGCTACTTCCTCCGACTGGCAGGCAAATCAGCCGACAAACTTGCCGATGTGCGTGCAGCCTTCGGTGAAGCAGAAACCATCGAACTCCCGGAGATGGACGAATTTGCGGTCATAACCGGAGAAATGACCGAAGCACGCTTCCGGAAACTGGCAGCGGCATTCGAGGAAGATATCCGCCAGACGATTCGCTATACAAAATAGGATATAAAGTAAAAAGCACGCCAAAGTCATTCATGACGCGGTGTGCTTTTTAACGCAAGAAATACACAGAAAAAGGTCCTCTTGCCAATCATTTTATTGTAACGGACCAATCAAACTCTCATACAACTCCATTGCCTGATCAAAAAACGGCGCATATTGCGGATCCGTAATCATATGGTACACCTGGATCAGGCAGAAAAACTCAACTACTCCAAAGATGGTAGACATAACTCCCAGTATCAGCCCGACCACTGCGCTGCCGCGCCGCGGCTGTCCTTCCTCCTTGGATAGGACAAACAGTACATTCGCCGACATTCCGAGCAGAATCGCGGCGGAAAAACTCAAAAACAGGGAGAAAAATGCGAAGATGCCGCACATCATTGACATCGTGGCATAGCGGCGCGAACGATTGCTCCGGGTTTCATTTGTATCTGAATGTTCCTTCGGAGAAGGTGTTTCATCGTAATAACTCATCGTATATCTAATCCTTTCATAACTGTGAAAAAAGAAAACAGCTACATCCTTTTCTGAAAATTAGAGACAGCCGCTGAATAGGGCAAAACAAAATCTATGCCCATCTGGCGGATTGAATCCGATAAAAGTGTATCATGAATAAAGCCGCTTGTCCAGTTAGGCATTGACTTGCGAAATATGCGCTGGAATGGTATGATTAAACAGCGTATTGATATTGAAGGAGAGTTTTTGCATGGATATTATACAGGCATTGAAAGAAGAGCTTCAGATAGGGAGAAATCAGGTCGAAGCGGCGGTAAAGCTGATCGATGAGGGAAACACGATCCCGTTCATCGCGCGCTACCGCAAGGAGGCGACCGGTTCCCTGAATGATGAGGTGCTGCGCCAGCTAGATGAGCGACTGCGCTATCTTCGGAATCTGGAGGATAAAAAGGAGCAGGTGATCGGTGCGATCCGCGCCCAGGAGAAGCTGACTCCGGCGCTGGAGAAACAGATCCGCGATGCGGCGACGCTGGTTGCGGTGGAAGATCTTTATCTTCCGTACCGCCCGAAACGGCGCACCCGTGCCGGAATTGCCCGTGAGAAAGGGCTGGAACCGTTAGCAGTCTGGATTTACAAGCAGGAAGCGGGCGGCAGCCTGGAGGCGGAAGCGGCGAAGTATGTGTCGGAAGAAAAGGGCGTTGCAGATGTTTCAGAGGCAATAGAAGGAGCGCGTGATATTCTGGCTGAACGGATCAGCGAGATGGCAAAGTACCGCAACTACGCACGTAAAAAGACGATGCAGGACGGTCTTTTGGAGGCGTCCGCGAAGGATGAGAAGGTACAGTCGGTGTACGAGATGTATTATCATTTTTCCGAACCAGTCAAAAAGCTGGCGGGACACCGCGTGCTGGCGATCAACCGCGGTGAGAAAGAGAAGATTCTGAGCGTGAAGCTTATAGCGCCGGAGGAGCAGATTGTCCGGTATATGGAGAAACAGCTGATTATCCGCCCGGATGGGGATGCGGCGCGCGCGATGGAAGAGGTCATTTTAGACAGCTACCGCCGCCTGATCGGACCGGCCATCGAGCGCGAGATCCGCACGGGGCTGACAGAAACGGCAGAGAGCGGCGCGATTCAGGTATTTGGCAAGAATCTGGAACAGCTCCTGATGCAGCCGCCGATTGCAGGATGCGTGGTGCTCGGCTGGGATCCGGCATTCCGGACGGGCTGCAAGCTGGCGGTTGTGGATGAGACGGGAAAAGTGCTCGATACGACGGTCATTTACCCGACTGCGCCGCAGAACCGCGTGGAAGAGTCGAAGGAGATCGTGAAAAAGCTGATCCGCAAGTACGGCATTTCCCTGATCTCAGTGGGAAATGGTACGGCAAGCCGTGAATCTGAGCAGATCATCGTGGAACTCTTAAAAGAAATTCCGGAGAAAGTCCAGTATGTCATCGTCAATGAGGCGGGCGCGTCGGTTTATTCGGCGAGCAAGCTGGCGACGGAGGAATTTCCGCAGTTTGACGTCGGACAGAGAAGTGCGGCATCGATCGCGAGACGCCTGCAGGATCCGCTGGCGGAGCTGGTAAAAATTGATCCGAAATCCATTGGAGTCGGTCAGTACCAGCATGATATGAACCAGAAAAATTTAAGCGAGGCGCTGCAGGGCGTGGTGGAAACGTGCGTAAATAAGGTCGGCGTGGATCTGAATACGGCATCGGCGCCGCTGCTCGCCTATATTTCCGGCATTAACAAGACGATTGCGAAAAATATCGTGGCATATCGGGAGGAGAATGGCGCATTTTCAACGCGCCGTGAGCTTTTGAAGGTGGCGAAGCTGGGACCGAAGGCGTATGAACAGTGCGCCGGATTTATGCGGATCCAGGGCGGCAAGAATCCGCTCGATGCGACGAGTGTGCACCCGGAGAGCTATAAAGCAGCGGAGGCACTTTTAAAGCAGCTTGGACATGATCCGAAGGAGATCGCGGCGGGCGGCATCCGCAATATCCGCAAGGAGATCGCGGATACGGCAAAGCTGGCAAAAGAGCTTTCGATCGGCGAGCCGACCTTACTCGATATCGTGAGCGAGTTGGAAAAACCGGCGCGCGACCCGCGTGAGGAGATGCCGAAGCCGATTCTCCGCACGGATGTGCTGGAAATGAAGGATTTGAAGCCGGGCATGATTTTAAAAGGAACCGTGCGGAATGTCATTGATTTCGGTGCGTTTGTGGATATCGGCGTGCATCAGGATGGTCTGGTTCACGTGTCCCAGATGACAGACCGCTATATCAAGCATCCGCTGGAGGCGGTCAGCGTCGGGGATATCGTGGAGGTCAAGGTGCTGGCGGTTGATGTGGCGAAGAAGCGCATTTCGCTGACGATGAAAATCCGGGAGACGAAGTAAACCACGGCAGATTCAGCCGTTGGTTATAGGATGCAGGAGCGCTGACTGGAATGGGGCGGCGGATAAGGCATAGAAAATTAGGGAGAAGATAAAATGGACTTACGTGTAAAAATACAGCCAAAAGAGATTTTTATTTATTCGATGTACAATTTCTGGGCGGGACTGCGTGGAATCGGATGCATCATACTGACGGTGCTCGTTATTATTGCAGCGGCAGCCAGCGAGGAACGTCTGGGAACGCAGGTGACGAATCTGGTGATTCTGGGAGTGATTGCCTTGACAGGCTTTCAGATTTTTGCAATCTGGAAACAGGCAGAGCGCACCGCCCGGGATGCGAAAACGGGAGCTGAGATTGTATTTCACATTGGAGACGAGGGCATCCGTGCCCGCCAGGCGAACGGCAAGGGTGAGATCAGCTGGGATAAGCTGGTAAAAGTGAAAAAGATCGCGGGAATATATGTGCTTTACCTGGGTCGAGACAAGGCGTACCTGATGCCGAAGCGCGTGTTCAGAGGTTCGGAGGAGCAGATTTTTCTCAGTATGCTTACAAGAAATCTGCCGCAGGAAAAGAGAAGAGGAATTCGAGCATGATGATAGAAACAAACAGCCCGGAAGATACGTATGCGTTTGGAAAAAAGCTTGGAATGGAAGCGCAGGCAGGGCAGGTGTATTGTTTGAATGGTGATCTGGGCGTGGGAAAGACGGTCTTTACGCAGGGGTTTGCCGCGGGACTTGGAATTCAGGAACCGGTCAACAGCCCGACTTTCACGATCGTGCAGGAGTACGACGATGGGCGCCTGCCGCTCTACCATTTTGATGTATATCGTCTCGGCGATGTGGACGAGATGGATGAGATTGGCTATGAGGACTATTTCTACGGCGAGGGCATCTGCCTGATCGAATGGTCGGAGCGCATCCGCGAGATCCTGCCGGAACATCCGATCCAGATCACAATTGAAAAAGATCTGGAAAAGGGCTTTGATTACCGGAAAATTTCAGTAAACGAGCAGTAGCCGGCGACAGGAGGAAAGAGAAAATGAGAATTTTGGGAATCGAAAGCGCATCCCTGGTGGCATCGGTTGCTATTGTTACGGATGATGTGATCACGGCGGAATATACGGTGAATCTGAAAAAAACGCATTCGCAGACACTTCTTCCGATGATTGATGAGATTGTGAAAATGCTGGAGGTGCCGTTGGAAAGCATCGATGCAATCGCAGTATCCGGCGGTCCGGGCTCTTTTACGGGGCTTCGGATTGGCTCTGCGACAGCGAAAGGACTGGGACTGGCGCTTGGGAAGCCGCTGATCCATGTGCCGACGATGGATGCGATGGGATATTGTCTGTACGGGGCTTCGGCGCTCATCTGCCCGATGCTGGATGCGAGACGGCAGCAGGTGTACACGGGACTCTATCGGTATGAAGAGAAGTTCGAGATTGTGAAAGAACAGTACATTACGGATATCCATGCGTTGATTGCCGAGTTAAATGAGCGCGGCGAGCGCGTGATTTTCCTGGGGGACGGTGTGCCGGTCAACCGGGCGGTGATCGAGGAAGAGATGAAGGTGCCGTATTCGTTTGCACCGGCACAGGCGAGCCGTCAGCGAGCTTCGGCGGTGGCAGCGCTTGGCGCAGTGTATCTGGCAGAGGGAAAGATCGAGACGGCAGCCGAGCACAAGCCGGATTATCTGCGGAAATCGCAGGCGGAGCGCGAGCGCGAGGTCGCAGAGCGTCAGGGCGAGATGGATAAGCTGGCAGCCGGTATTGTGGTCGTGGAGAAGAAATAATGGCGGCAGGAACGGGAACGCAAAAAGAGCTTTGTGTTCAGATAGTGGATTTACAGCCGGGGGATCTTCCTGCGGTCCGGGCACTGGAACTGGAATGCTTTTCGGATGCATGGTCGGAGAAGCTTTTACAGGATCTGCTGACGAGCAGCTGGGATAAAGCCTGGGTGCTGAAAGAGGATGAAACCGTCTGTGGCTACAGCAATTTCCGCGTCATTGCCGGGGAAGGCGAGCTGATGCGGATCGCGGTTCACGGCGCGTGCCGGGGGCGCGGCTATGGGCGGCTTCTGATGGAACGGCTGTTAAGGGAAGCAGAGGAAGAAAACGTCGAGGATATCACCTTGGAGGTGCGTGCATCCAATGCCCCGGCGATTGCGCTGTATGAGGCGTATGGCTTTCAGAAAGAGGCGGTTCGGAAGAATTATTACAGCGGGCCGACGGAAGATGCGCTGATTTATTGGAAAAGAAGCGGAAAAAGCATTGACAGATGAAATGGAAATGAGTATACTGTTTAACAGATAAAAGCGTAACACTTTACAGTGTTAAATTAAAAGAAAAGAACGGTAGGAGGTTCATATGCTGAGTCAGGTATCTATTTTTGCAGAGAATAAGAAAGGACGTTTACAGAATATTACATCCCTTCTTCAGAAGGAGAATATTAACATCTGGGGTTCGATCACGAATGACAGTGCGGAGTACGGTATTATCCGTATGGTTGTTTCTAATCCAGAGCACGCGGAGAAAGTGCTGGCGGAAGCTGGTTATCTCTGTCGTCTGACAGAGGTGCTTGGCGTCGAACTGGATGACGAGGTCGGAGCACTCAACCGTCTGTTAATTTCCCTCGAAGAGAGCAATATCAATGTAGATTACCTGTATCTCTCCTTCAATCGTGATTCTGGCAAGCCGGTTATGGTGCTTCACACGGACGATGTGAGGGAGGTCAGCATCTGCCTGACATCGAAGGGATATAAGGTACTGTAAGTATTTCCAGCACTTTCCGCTTAAAAACCGGTATAAAAAACAGTATAATGATGGAGAAGCTGTGGAGGACATGGCTTCTCCATTTTGCGTATATAGAAGAGAAAGGCGAGGAGAGCATGAGAAAATATGGAGAGAGCGGCATTCTTCTGTCGGTTGTCTGCAACCGGTGCGGGAAGAAGCTGGCGGTGAAAGAAGGCATTCTGCGCGAAGGAGCGGCGCATTTTGATGTGGCATGGGACTATTTTTCGGAGAAAGATGGGGAGGTGCATCATTTTGATCTGTGCGAGGAGTGCTATGATGGAGTGACGCGGGAATTTCTGATTGAGGCAGATAAGGAGGAGAGGACGGAACTATTGTAGAGTCGTGAGGGGAACGGAGAAACGCGGGACAGGCGGTGCGCCATCTGCGTCTCGCCAGTGAATTGGATTGCTGAATTTCTGGCTTGCAACATAGTATTTCTTTATGATATTATTAAATGATATGGGAGTTAGGAGAAAAGCTGTTTTGACAGCTTTTTGCATGACTTTTAATTAAAAAGATTTATTATGAATCATTTATTTAATAGAAAAGAGGATGTTCCATGTTAGATGTATGTTTGCTGGGAACGGGCGGGATGATGCCGCTGCCGTATCGGTGGCTGACGGCTTTGATGGTTCGCTGCTCGGGCAGCAATTTGCTGATAGACTGCGGGGAAGGCACGCAGATTGCGTTGAAAGAAAAGGGCTGGAGTCCGAAGCCGGTGGATGTGATTTGTTTTACACATTATCACGCGGATCATATCAGCGGTCTGCCGGGACTTTTGTTGACGATGGGAAATGCGGAGCGGACGGAGCCGATCACGATGATTGGACCGAAGGGACTGGAACGCGTGGTGACGGCACTGCGGACGATCGCGCCGGAATTGCCGTTTCCGCTTGAGTTTATCGAGCTGACGGAGCCGAGACAGCAGCTTCAGATTGGACCGTATGTGATCGATGCGTACCGGGTCAACCATAATGTGACCTGTTATGGGTACTCGATTTCGATTCCGAGAAAGGGACGGTTCGATGTGGAACGCGCGCGGGCGCAGGAGATTCCGCAGAAGTTCTGGAGCCGCCTGCAGAAGGGGGAGACGATCGAGGAGGAAGGCAGAACGCTGACACCGGATATGGTGCTCGGAGGTGACCGGAAGGGAATCAAGGTGTCATACTGTACCGATACGAGACCGCTTCCGGTAATTGCGGAGTACGCGAAGGATGCGGATCTGTTTATCTGTGAAGGCATGTACGGCGAGGACGGGAAAGAAGCCAAGGCGAGAGAATACAAGCATATGACATTCCAGGAGGCGGCGCACCTGGCGAAGGAGGCCCAGCCGAAGGAAATGTGGCTGACTCATTACAGCCCGTCGCTCATCCGTCCGGATGATTATATGGATAAAGTGCGTGAGATATTCCCGAGAGCGAAAGCCGCCCGTGATGGCTGGACGGCAGAGCTGGGATTTGATGAGGAGTAAGGGCGATGCAGACGGAAGAAAAGAGAGAGAATATAGAAGAAAAGAAGGAAGAACGGATGAAAATGCCAGTTTCAGGAGCATTGGAACGGGGACCGGGGAAAGCTCCGGTATCGGGGGCAGAGATTTCCGTGCATGATACAGAAAACGGACACCCATCAGAAGATGTTTACATTCTTGCAATCGAGAGTTCCTGTGATGAGACGGCAGCTTCAGTCGTGAAAAACGGACGTACCGTTCTTTCCAATATCATATCTTCCCAGATCGATCTTCACACGCTGTTTGGCGGCGTTGTGCCGGAGATTGCGTCGAGAAAGCATATCGAGAAGATCAACCAGGTTATTGAAGAGGCGCTGACAGAGGCACATATGAGTCTGGAGGAGATGACGGCGATTGCAGTTACCTACGGTCCAGGGCTGGTTGGCGCGCTTTTGGTCGGTGTGGCGGAAGCCAAAGCACTCGCGTATGCGGCGAAGAAGCCGCTGGTCGGCGTACACCATATCGAGGGGCACGTATCGGCAAATTTCATCGAAAATCCGGATCTGGAACCGCCGTTCATGTGCCTGATCGTGTCAGGCGGACATACACATCTGGTGATTGTGAAAGATTATGGCGAATTTGAGATTCTGGGACGCACCCGAGACGATGCAGCAGGCGAGGCGTTTGACAAGGTGGCACGCGCGGTCGGGCTCGGTTATCCGGGCGGCCCGAAGGTCGATAAGGCGGCAAAAGAGGGGAATCCACATGCGATTGAGTTTCCACGGGCAAAAGTGGGCGACAATCCATATGATTTCAGCTTCAGCGGCTTAAAATCGGCGGTCTTAAATTATATTAACCATGCGAAAATGATGGGCGAGGAGATCAATGTGCCGGATCTGGCGGCTTCGTTCCAGAATGCGGTTGTGGAAGTATTGGTATCGCGCACGATCGAGGCGGCGAAACAGCACGGCTATAAGCGCGTGGCGATCGCCGGCGGTGTGGCATCCAACTCCGCTCTCCGGGCGGGCATGGAGAAGGCCTGTAAAGAGGCGGGCATCCAGTTCTTCCATCCGTCACCGATCTTCTGTACGGACAATGCGGCGATGATCGGCGCGGCGGCGTACTATGAATATAAGAAGGGCGCGCGCGCAGGCTGGGATCTGAATGCGGTGCCGAATTTGAAGCTGGGCGAGAGATAATACAAATTTTTTCAGGAAGAATTGTTTTGCGGTTAATTTTTTTTAAAAATATTGATTTGACAAAAAGTGGAAAAAGAGTGTTTTAAGAGATCGTTCTGGCATGGAGGAGAAACGAGATGGAACATACATTGGATCAATTTGGAAAAGAGAAAATTACACCGCATCCGACCCGCACCGCCGCTATCGTTCTGGCAGCCGGACAGGGAAAACGGATGAAAAGCAAGATTCAGAAGCAGTTTCTCCTTCTGGAGGAAAAGCCGGTCATCTGGTATGCACTTCACGCGTTTGAGGAGAGCCGGGTCGATGATGTGATTCTGGTGACCGGGGCGGATGAGATCGCGTACTGCCGGGACGAGATTGTAGGAAAATATGGATTTTCCAAGGTGCGCGCTATCGTTGCGGGCGGAAAAGAGCGCTACCATTCGGTCTACGAGGGGTTAAAGGCGCTCGGCAGCCAGCTTTCCTATGGGGAGGGGGACTGCGTCCTGATTCATGACGGGGCGCGTCCGTTTGTGGACGAGCCGATGATTGAACGTATCGTATCAGATATACGAAGTTATAGCGCAGCAGTGGCAGGCATGCCGTCAAAGGATACGGTCAAGCTGGTGGATGCGGACGGATTTGCCTCTGTGACGCCGGAACGGGCGCATGTCTGGATGATTCAGACACCGCAGGGATTTACTTACCCGCTGATCCGCGCGGCGTATGACAAGATGATGAGTCGGGAAGAGTACCAGCAGGGAGTGACGGATGATGCGATGGTGGTCGAGACGATGACCGATCACAAGGTGCGCCTGACCGAAGGTTCTTACCGGAATATCAAGGTGACAACGCCGGAGGATATGGAGGTTGCGGCTGCATTTTTACAAAATAAAAAAAGTTAATAGGTCTATTGACAACCCTTGACTTCTATGTTATAGTACTTATCGTGTTTAACTGCCGAAGACAGCAGGTGCCGAAAGGCATAAGGTTAATACGCCTGCCGAGGGAACTGATATCGTTGTATATTTCTATCCCCCTGTCCTGCGAGTGACGGAGGGATTTTATTTTACAGAAAACGTTTACCAGGCGGTTATAGAAATAAAACAGGAGGTAAACCAATCATGGCAAAAGTTGAATTAAAGCAGCCGGTTGTAACTGAGATCGCTGAGCTTTTTGACGGAGCAGCTTCCGCAGTAGTTGTTGACTACCGTGGATTAACTGTTGAGCAGGATACTGCTCTTCGTAAACAGTTAAGAGAAGCAGGCGTTACTTATAAGGTATATAAGAACACCATGATCCGCTTCGCAGCAAAGGGAACCGCTTTTGAAGCTCTTGAGCCGAATCTTGAAGGACCGACAGCCCTGGCTGTATCCAAGACAGACGCAACAGCTCCGGCCAGAATCTTAGCAAACTTCGCTAAGACAGCTGACAAGCTTGAATTAAAAGGCGGTGTCGTAGAGGGAACTTACTACGATGCAAAGGCGATCAATGTGATCGCTTCCATCCCGTCCAGAGAGGTTCTTCTTGGAAGACTTCTTGGCAGCATGCAGTCCCCGATCGCAAACTTCGCACGCGTTATCAACCAGATCGCAGAGAAGAACGGCGGTTCTGCAGAGGCATAGGCCGAAAGCAGCTTAGTGAGCGCGAGCGGAACGCGAAGCGCGAGCTTAGCGCGAGGCCGTTCCCGACCCTTAATGAGCGGGAGCGCAGCGAGCGCAAATTTAGTGGAGGGAACCTTCCCATAGGCGCGGGTGCAGCGAAAGCCGTTCCCGACAAGAGGAGGGAACATCCCGTGGGCGCGGACACTGTAAGATCCGTTCCCGACGCAGCATAACGCTGCAAGGTTTTTGGAAACAAAACGTGAAAATAAATAATTAATGGAGGTAAATCATAATGGCAAAGTTAACAACAGCTGAATTTATCGAAGCTATCAAGGAATTATCCGTATTAGAGTTAAACGAGTTAGTAAAAGCATGTGAGGAAGAGTTCGGTGTATCCGCAGCAGCAGGCGTTGTTGTAGCAGCAGCAGGCGCTGGCGCAGCAGCTGAGGAAGAGAAGACTGAGTTCGACGTTGAGCTTACAGAGGTAGGCCCGAACAAGGTTAAAGTTATCAAGGTTGTTCGTGAAGTAACTGGTCTGGGCTTAAAGGAAGCTAAGGACGTTGTAGACGGCGCTCCGAAGGTTCTTAAGCAGGGCGCTTCCAAGGAAGAGGCTGAGGACATCAAGACAAAACTTGAGGCTGAGGGTGCAAAGATCACTCTTAAGTAATTTAAGAAATGATGATAAAAGAAGCCGCAGGTGGGTGACCATCTGCGGCTTTTTTCATGGAAGGGGCTGCTTGGTCCGCGGATCCTTCCGGAAACCACACTGCAAAACTGGAAGAAACCATAAAACCATGTGGAAAGACGGATGCATCTGTGATAGAATGGAACTGGATTCTTAAGGATTTTCCGCGCGCAGCCGTACAGAAAGAAAAGCCGCGGCAAAGACAGAGTACAACAACGGCCGCAGGCCGGAAAACAAAGGAGATTGACCACATGCTGGATGAATTGATAAAGAGATATCCCATACTGGAACGTGTCCGGGAGGACATTGATGTCGTTTACGGGATCCTGGAGCGCTGCTATGAAAACGGCGGGAAGCTTCTGATCGCAGGAATGTTTGTTGCCGGTGCGGCAATGAGCGCAGGCGGATTTTTGCTTATGGGTCAGGAAAATACAACAGCCTATAACCGCAGCATAGAAAAAGCCCAGAGTCTGATGGAAGCAGGTGAGTTTGAAGCAGCAGATGATAT
>OGWX01001044.1_pt1 | contig 19000 bp, 8 predicted proteins | sample 1576151 | NCBI WGS metagenome assembly OGWX01 (sample SAMEA3541591, study PRJEB24748) | human gut metagenome | biome: human gut; feature: human-associated habitat; material: faeces | place: China | collected 2012
CTCGCATGGAGCAGCTGGCTCAGACCGGCCATTATTGTTGCTTTGTACTGTTTGCACTGTATTGCGCCTGCATTGCGCAAGCTCGGGCGCACTCGCTGAGTGGCGTGAATCGCAGATTGCTCAATAGCAACGCAATCCACGCCACTCAGCAGTTGCCATGGTTATGCGCGGCGTTTGCGGATGACGAGCAAGGCACCAGCCGCAGCTGTCAGCACCACAACCACGACCGCAATGGCAGCCACGGCAGCACCCGTATTCGAAAGGGGCGCAGCGCCATTAGCAGCCGGCTTATTCGTGGCAGTGCTACCGGGCTTAGCAGTGTTGCCAGGATTGTTGGTATCGCCGGGCTTCTGCTCTCCAGGGCCGGGAGTGACCTCCGTGGCTGTGACCGTGACTTCGAACGTCGCGTTCACGCCACGATAAGAGACGGTGATGGTCTTCGTGCCTGCGGTGGCAGAATCAAAGCCAGTGAACTTCAGATCACCATCAGTTGGATCAATCAGCTTGCGCAGCGTTTCGGTATCGCCGACTTTGTAAATGGCGGATACCTTCACATCGGCAGCGTTGAACTTATCGCCTACCTGATAGGAATCCTTGGTCACTTCCACAGCAAGCTCGGCCAACTGAGGCAGTTCGCCGAATGTCACTGTGTAGGTTTTCGCCGTGCCATCCTCAGCAGTTACAGTCACCGTGGCCACGCCGTTGTTCTCGGTCGAAGCCTGCTCCACTTGCACCGTAGCCTTTGCGTCAGCAGCAGTCGCCTCCACCGTCGGGTAGGAAGCAGCGTCTCCGGCCAGCGCACCGGCATATTCGGTGGTATCCGCGGAGAATCCGTCAACCGTCTTGCCATCCACAGTCAGATCAGCAAGATTGGCGTTACTAGACGGCTGCGGCTTTGGCGTTGCTTCACCTTCGGCGATGCGTACTTCAGCGATCTTGGCATAGTCATTGCCATCGGCGTAGGTGAAGTTGAGGCGAATGCCCTTGGTGGCGGGCAGAGCGCTCACATCGGCTTCCGTCACGGCTCCAGCAGCACCATTCACAGTGACTGCCGGCAGCGTGGCATCAGTCCACGTGGCGCTGTCTTCAGCTAGGTACGATACAGTGAAGCTCTTCGGAGCGGCCTCGCCCTTGGCCTTATCCACCGCAACGCTGAGCTTGCCCAGCTGATATGCCTTATCGAAGGTGTAGCTGAGCCACGGCGAGGTGTCGCCGGTGCCCCAGTTCGACCAGTTGGTGCCCAGGTTGTTGTCGCAAGTCAGGTCGGCCGTAGAAGCGGAGGCCCAGCTACTGGCCGGCTCATACTTCGAGGCCGCAGCGGACGAGCAGAACAACCGGGCAAGGTTGCTTTCCACAGTCACGGTGAACGTGGCGGTTACTGAAGAATCAGTGACAAGGCGTACCGTCACGGTTTGCTCGCCCAATTTGGTGGTGTCGAAGCCTTCCAGCGTGTATTCGCTTGGCTCCAGCACACGCGTTTTGCCATTGGTGAGCGTGGCGGTAACCGTCACGTCCCGAAGCGCGAGCATCTGCCCCTTGGCGATAGTGGCTTCAGGGTCCTTAGCCGCGATGGACTCCACAGCAGCAGTCTGCGAACCGAACGCAGTGCCGTTGAAGGCCACGGTGAATGCGCCGGCATTGCTGTTCGACGTGGCGAAGACACCGGCATCGAGCCCGGTTGCGTCCGCACCGGTCAGCGTTACCGTAGCGACATCCTGCCATTCATCGTTCGCGGAAGCACGCCAGTAGCCTTTCAGGGTATCGGTTGCGGCGCGCTCCAGCTTGAGTTGCACTTGGTCGCCGAAGCCGGCACCAACATGCGATGTTTCCTTATCGATGTAGCCATCGGCATTGGAATCGTACTGCATGTAAATGCCGCTTGGGCTGGCAAGTAACGTGGCATATCCCTTGCCGCCGTTAGCGTCAGCAAGACCGTTACGAACCACCAGGCCGGCACGCGGATCGCCATTACCGCCCAAGTCGAGCGGCTTGACCGTGGTTTCCAACGTTTCGTTCACGTCCAGAGCATCAGGCTGGTACACCGCGCTGCCCTCGTTGCGATCCGTCCAGACACCACGATTGGCGTTGTCCGTAACGGTGAAGTCATAGGTACCGCCGGATGCGGCGACCTGGCACGCGCTGCCGCCCTTCCAATGGGCTTCCTTCCAACTTCCGGAAATCGGGTTGGAGCAGGAAACGTCGATGGTTCTGCGGAATGTGCGGCCCGGGTTGAAGTTGCTGCTCTCGGCAAGAGTGCCTGTAATGGTGTAGGTTCCCGGCACATTGAATGCGTAGGTGCTGCCGGCAGCCTTGGTCGACTTGCTGACTGCCGTACCGCCTTCCACATTCCATGTCACCTTGGTAGCAATGGTATCGTCGCCTTCCTTGACGTTGACGGTGTCCGGCAGAGTAACGGTTCCGCCCGTGTTCACGGTCTTCGGGAGATCATCGCCGGTTTCCACAGTCCAGTTGACCAGCTTGCCCTTGGCGCTACCATGGTTGTCCCAATAGTTCAGATCCCAGCCGTCGGGCTCGCCTTCTTGAGCAGGATTATGCATTTCGATGGTGCCGTTCTCACCGATGGTCAGCGGCAGCCAAACATAGGTGGAATCGGCTTTACCGGAATCCCAACGGTCACCAAGGTAGATGAAGTGACCTTTCTCCTGGTCTACTGCGAGCACACTAGCCGACTGCGAACCGAATGTGGTGCCGCGGGTATCGCCCACAGACAACAGACCATCCGCGCCTTCCGGCATGTTGTTGTACCACGTGTTCTCGTTGGCATCGTCCTTTTCCACGCCACGGGTCCAGCTTCCCAGCATGGAGTCGGCGGTGTAGTAGGTCTGCTTGTTCGGGTCCCAGCCGGTTGCACCAGATGCGATGATGTTGTAACGCCCGTCATATTGGAATACGGCAGGAGCTTCCAGCGAACCATTTTGTTTGACGATTTGGAAATCTTCGCCACGCACCGGGGCATCCGTAGTACCGTCTGCAAGAATGTATGGGTACTGCCCGTCAGCAGAGTACTGCTTTTGTCCCTCGGACTGGTCCACATTCGTGGTCTTGACTACATTGGTGTAATCATCGTTAAGCTTGGCGATATACAGCGTGGCATTGGCTTCGGAAGAATACAGTACATAGGCACTGTCGTCCTTCGGATCCACGAACACAGTCATATCGCGGCTGTCACCGTTCTCACCCCAGCTGGGGTTACCTGCGGCTTCTTTCCAATTGTTCTGGTTAGGCAAACGATAGGCACCCACCATAGTGAACGGGCCCGCCGGATTGTCGGAAACAGCCACGCCCGCAAGTGCACGTGCATAGTTGGAACCGCCCGGCGTGGTGCTTCCATCGGAATGCCACCACAGCACGTATTGCTTGTTCTTCTTGTTGTAGATGATCTTCGGACGCTCGAAAATGCCCTGTACGGAATCAACCGCGCCATCACCATCCTGATCGGGGTTGGTGTTGAGGTACGGGAAGATTGCGTCGGCCTTGGCAGCGTCCACACTGCCGTCGGACTTGGTCAGGTTGTAGGCCTTGTCGAAGTAGGCGTAATCGGCATTGCTCTTATCCGTCAACTGAGATTTGCTGGTCACCGCACGCAGCGCCACACCAAGATCGGTCCAGTTGTATAGATCTGTCGACATATAAGCATGAACACCGGGGCTGTTGTCGTAACCGTTAGAACGGTCTTCGCCATACCAGTAGTAGGCGTCGCCAACCTTGACCACTTGGCCACCGTGCGCTTGGATGTGTGTGCCGCCATTATCATTGGCGTTCTTGGCATACCAATATGGCTGGAAGTAATCGCTAGCGTTCTTGCCCGGATCGGCTGTGGGCTGGAACTTGGTGTATGTCGGCACTTGGCCGATGGCAGGCAGGTAATCCACACCTGCCGCACTGGCACTTGCAGCGGCCAGCCCGCATGACAATAGCGTTGCCGCGGCGGTAATTGCCGCGATAAGAGCGCCCTTGCCCTTATTGTTTATCTTCATTGATTTGGTTCCTTGATTGATGATAACGGTTTTTTGAACAAACAGTTATGTCGCTATCCGCGAAGTCAGAAAAGGGCCGACAAATCAATATACCGATACTGAAAACTCAGTATTCAACTTGTCGGACCAATTATGCTCAAAGAGCGGAGGAACCGGCCGGCAATAGTCAATATTGCCGGCTTGTTCCTTCCCCCATTACTGCGCGAGGGTGCTATGCACGCTTGCGCAGCATGAACAATGCACCCGCGGCAGCGGCCAGCAGAGCGACAGCGCCAGCGATGGCGGCAACACTGGAACCGGTGTTGGCCACCGTGTTCTTGTTGCCGTTGCCGGTGGCACCGGGCTTGTTGGTGCTGCCGGGCTTCTGTTCTTCAGGGCCAGGGGCGACTGCGTTGGCCTTGACCGTGACGTTGAAGGTCGCGGTCACACCACGGTAGGAGACGGTAATCGCCTTCTTGCCTGCGGCGGTGGAGTCGAACGAGCCAATCGCAAGCTGCGGGTCGTCAAGAGCGACCGGCACTTCCTTGGTCTTGTCGCCACTCTGATAGACGGCAGTAACCTTCAGACCGGCGGTATCGAGCTTGTCGCCGATGGCGTACTCGATCTTCGTGGGTCCGGTCACCTTGAGCGAAGCCAAAGTGAAGGCTTTGAAGGTCACCGTGTAGGTCTTCGTCTCAGACTCGTCGGCTGAGGTCACCGTAATGGTGGCCTTGCCGCCAAGCTTGCCATTCTCAACCGCGTCGCCAGTCACCTTGACGGTGGCGGCATTGTCGGCGGCGAAGGCCTGCAGCACCGGGTTTGCCTCAGCACCGAACGGAAGATCAACTGTGTAGTCGGTCTTATCAGCAGCGAAGCCCTTGATGGTCTCGCCGTCAAGACGCAGGTCGCCCAGCGTGGCATCGGATGCCGGCTGCGGGGTGAGTACCGTGCTGTCTTGTGCGAACACCTGGATCTCAGCCACGTTGATGTACACCTTGGTGTCCTGCAATGTGTTAGTCAGGCGGATGGCCTTGGCCTTTACCGGGGTGCCGAGCACGAAGTCAACGGTCGGGGTGTCGGCGGCGGTGATGCCGTCGGAGCCAGAGCCGGCATCGCCGGCCTGTATCTTCCAGCCATCCTTGGTACCGACTCCATGCCATTCGCCAGCCTCATCCTGGTATTCCAGCGTCTGGCTCTTCGGCCAAGACGCACGACCATCGTAGTAGAAGAAGGTCTTCACTTCGGTGATGGTCTGAGCTTCGTCGAAGGTGAACGTGGCGACCGGGTCCACCGTCGAGGCGGTGGAAGCCCAAGTGGACCAACCCTTTGACGTAGTGTCACCATCGATGGCCTTGGAAGCGGAGGCACCCTCCTGGAAGTTCACCGAGAAGTTCGTGCCAGAGGCCGCGGCGATGTTCTTCGCAGCACCCTGAACCGGCGTCACGAATGCCTGAATTTCGGTGGCGTTCATGTAGTCGTTGTTCACGGTGTTCACAATGCGCATCTTCGTGGCATTCACTGTGCCCTTATCGGCCTTGAACGTCACCGTCTGGCCTGCGGCAGGCTTAACATCGCTACCGAATTGCATCCACGTCTCGCCATCAGTGGTGTACTCGGCCTTGGCGGAAGCCGGAGCCTTGTCACCATACGTAATGGTCACGCTGCTAAGCTCACACTCAGAGCCGAAGTCAATCGTGGCGGTCGGGCTGGCGGAATAGTCACCAGCAGAGTTCCACGTCACCCAGGCTTCAGCTGACGTGTCACCATCGGTGAGCTTCTTCCACTGATCGCCCTTGCTGTATTCCGTCTGCTGGTTGGTCACAGTCAGGTTGGAAGCAGTGTCGGCCACATTCTCAGGCGTGGCGGCGGTGACATAGATCGCGCCCTTCAGCGCAATCGTGGTCGCGTCGTCCAGCTGGTAAGTACCGGCCACGGCAATGTTGTCGCCAGCCTTGGCATCGGCGAGCTTGGTATCAAGCCCATCGAAGTTCCACGTAACCTTAGCCGCATCGCCCTCGAATGCAGGCGATGCCTTGACGTGCAGATACACCGGCGCAGCCTCAAGCGCGGCCTTCGCCTCGCTCGCACTGGTGCCGGCCAGCACTGTAGCCGATACCGGATCGGAAACGGTGAGCGCGCCAACGTAGACCGTAGCGGCGACATTGAACTCGTTGCCGTACACATCGGTGGCGGTAGCGGTGGCTTCGTAGGCGCCTTCCTTGGCCACATCGACCTTGGAAGTATCCCAGTTGGCAACCGTGGCCTTGCCTTCGCCCCAGGTGTAGTAGAGCGTGACTTCGGTCGGCAGCGCGGCCTTCTCGTTAACGGCGGTCTGCACGTTCACGGTCTTCTGGCTGGTCGGCGTTACATTGCGCAGAGTCCATGTCTGGTTGGCGGACGGCGAAGTGCCGCTCGGTGACTGCCACAAGCCAACCTTCGTGCCGACTGTGGTACCAGAGTTATCCACATCAAGGTTCGTCTTAGTCGCGGCATTGAGCAGCTGGTAGGTCGAACCATCGGAAGTGTTGAGAATCCACTTGGCAGCCGGGTCGGACTTAGCGGCCCCAACCGTTTCGTTGGAAAGCGCGTTCGTGCCATCCTTGGACACCAGCACCTTGCCTTCGGCGTTAGTAATCACATAAGCCTTGAGATCAGGGCGCTCGGAGTCGGCGGGCTGCTCGATCTGGGTAAAGGTCCAAGTCTGCTTCTTGGCGTTCTCGGCATCGGAAGCGACGTTGGCCAGGGACAGCGCGGAATCACCAGAAGTGGTATCAGCCACGGCCTTGCCGGACTGCTTACCAACGAGCTGGTAAGTATCGCCGGTCTCGACGGCAGCATCCTTAGCGTAGCCGGTCACGCCAGTGAGCTGGATGGAGGCGATAGAACGGGCGGGCACAGTGACCGTAGCGGTCTTGGCAGCCTTGTCAATCATCACAGAGCCTTCAGCTTGCTTGACGTTGCTGGTCTTGGCGAAGACTTCCGGAGTGGCGGAATCGACACCCGCGTTCTTGTCTTCGGCAGAGGTTTCGGTGGTCAGGTAGAGCTCACCGTAAGCGTTGTCGGCAATCTCGCCGTACTTCGACAGGTCGATGACGAAGGTCTGGTCAGAGGTGCCGGAGTTGCGGTGGATGACGGTCTGTGTCTTGCCATCGTCGGAGGTGGCGGTCATGTTGTTGTCTTCATCGTTGTTGGCGATGACCTTGTCGCCCGCGTGGATGAAGTGGGTGATGGCCTTGACGCCGTTGTACTTGGCGTTTGCAATAACCGTGCACGGTTCAAGTCCATCGGTGGTACCGCCGTTGTTGTTCACGCGGCGCTCGGAGTAGAGCTTGCCGTCCATGCCAGCCACGGTGCAGTCGAAGTCGATGAGCACGGTGCCCCAGTTGGTGTTCTCACCGGCCGGATTCACATTCGAGCCCATCTGCATGTTGTAGAGGTCCTCGACCACCTGCCAGAAGGTGAAGTCCTTGGACTGCAGGCGGGTGACGTTGGAGCTGATCTTGCTCATCATGCCCAGCGCGTTGTCGAAACCGTACGGGTTGTAGGAGCCAGACTGCCAGGAGCCGTCCACCTCGCTCATCGACAGCTTCTTGCCGTCTGCCTGAGCGATATCGCGCGACTGCATCTGGTTGCTGTCGGAGTAGGCGTGAACGTTGTACTGGCCGATAAGGTCCTTGATCGCCTGCGGGTACTGGTTGTACGACTTGACGAAGTCGGCGGAGTTCGTGGCATCGGTGGCTGCGATGATGGTGTCATCATTGTCCTTGAGCGCCTCAGCGAGTGCGGTAATCGTCTGCTGCTGCTGGGCGTTGCTGACATGCATACCCTCCTGCGGCTTCTTCAGCGCGTTGGAGTATGGGGTGACGGACTTATCTTTGTCGGAGTAGTACTTATCCCAGTAGTTGTTAATGAGCTTGGTGTTGTCATCGCTCTCATCGGTGTACTTCGAAGCCATGTCGCCCGGAGTGCCCCAGTAACTGGTCTCGGACTCGTTGAACGGCTCGACCGTGTCAACGTTTGCGCCAAGGCTTTCGAGGTGCTCGACGTTCTTGGCCATGTACTGAGCGAATTTCGCAGGGTTTGCAAGATTATTGCTACCGGAGTTGCGTCCACCAGTGGCGTAACCGCTGTTGGTCAGGAACCACGGAGCGGAGTTGGCGAAGGCCTCTACGTCGGTGATGTCAGGGTTATCGCCGGTGGCACCGCGCTCAATCCACCAGTCTTGGGCGGCGGACTTGGAGAAGTCATACTGGTTGTCGTCAGTCGGGTCGAATGCCGCAGCCAGCTTGTCTTTGTCGGCCTGCTTGGTGGTTACGCCATTGCCATACGTGCCGGAGCCGGTGGCGTCATCTTTCCACGTGCCAGGCACGGCAGCGCCTTGGCGCATGAATGGGTAGCCGTAGGCAACATCGGAGGCATTGCCGCCGCCCACGTTGTAGCGGGCCATGTTCAGGTCCAGTCCTTCATCACCGAAGATGGACTGGTAGAACTGTTCGCGCAGCTGTTTGCCGTATTCCACAGCCTTAGCCTTGGAAGCGTCATCGCCGAGATTGGTGGTGATGGCCGATTCCTCGCCGAGGCTGCCGGTGGCGTTGGCGAACCAAGCCAGCGAGGTGCCCCAGCCATCGAAACTGTTGGCATACCATGGGTTCGGGGTCACGGTAATGGCATCGTTATCAGCCGCATACGCAGTGCCGGCAACCGCAAACGCCCCTCCTCCCACTAGTGTTGCCGCCGCAACCATTGCAGCAAGCGATTTGCTCAGTACCTTCATTGGTCTCCTTAGTGTTCCTGCTGTCCGCCTTATACCGGAAAAATCGGCCTTTGCTTCACTGAGCCAGCCTCTTTGCCTGATACATGACCTACGTCGACTCCTTCTTTCGGCGCAGCCAAAATGTTTACGCAAACATTTTGATATGAGCGATTTTATCACAAAACCGTCACCCAGCAAACAACTTCAGAGACCACAAACGACGCACAAAGTCATGAGCCATTCGAATTGCGCTGGCCCAATCGCTACGAATCATATTTGCCGTAGCCCTTAAGTGAATCCCACTGCATCGAGATATCGCGCCCGCTATCCCTTCCGATAACGCCGACCACGCGTGTTGCCTTCAGCAATCAGCTTTCCTTGCGCAACTAAACCGTTTAGGAATTTGCGGACTGTTCTGTTATCGAGCTCTGTTATCTTGGCGAGTTCAGGTACAGTCACATAGTCAACCTCTGTCAAGCGTCGATTCATCGCCGACAGCATCGCTGCCCGCGAATCAATTTCACCCGATGCGGTTGCATCTGCTTTCTTACCATCCACACGTTCCCCGCCAATGAGCCTCGCACCCTCTTCGGCATCTTTCTCAACTACAGATCTCACGCTAGCAAAACCAGAACCATCCACGGTCTTCAGCGCAGGAACAATAGGAATCGTCGCCTCGAATATGTCACCATCGCGGAACTCAGGCTCTCGCTCAGTATATTGCCGGGACGCTCTTATCAGATTCCGCAGTCCGCTACCCAGCTGCTCGGCTATGCCGGTCTGCACAAACACATTAGCGATAATCGGATTCTTTGGCATTGGCGTGAACTCGCCCAGCTTCATTCGACCTTCAAAGAATGAGCGCGAAGCATTAACCGTCCGGATGGATTCATTATCAATGGTGACACGCGCCACCACCGGACTGGAATACTCCCGATGCATGAGGCTGTTTGCCACCAATTCACGGGCGATCATCGTACGCGGGCTCACTCGCTTATCGCCCTTTAACACAAAGTGGTCAGGCAGATTCCGCTCAGTAAATTCACGGAGTTGCTCGTACGAATCGAACAAGTTGGTCCGCACCATAAGTCGGTCATCGTATCGGTCAATATTGTCTCGCCGAACCACGGCATCAGTAATATACGCTGGGCAAACCGAGGAAATGACTTCATCCTTGCCCAAGAGCAGCACTGCAGCAAGATTAAAGCCCTCTTCGCCGGTCGTGTAATCACGATCGTATAGCTTGGCGCTGCGGAACAGTTCTTCGTCAGACATAGTTCCCCAAGGGTGCCCAGCTCGCTGAGCGACCGCCAGCTGCCGCATTCGCGCAATCAGCTCAGGACGCAAATCAAACGGAGTCACGTAACGGAAAATTCGCCGTTCGGAATAGTAGTTCTGCTTGCGAATATACATTTGACTAATCTGGATATCGCTTTCGATGTGTGTATCCACATCAGCAATGCGACCAAACACTGCGCCCTTGAACCGCACAACCGAAGAACTCGGAGCTACCCAAATACGAACAATAATCCGTTCGTCGTACTCGATATGTTCCGTTTCCACCATTGGAGCCGGTTCGAACATCTTACGATTAGACACTACGTTGACAACGTTGCGCTCTATCTCACTAACGCGCTTAGAATCGACGCCGAGCACTTGACCGTCATCGTCAACGCCAAGATAAATGCTGCCACCAGAACGATTGGCGAATGAGCATACAGTCTCAAAAGTATCCGTATGAGGCAATTCGCTGCAGCGCTTGAACTCGACCATAGATGATTCACCGGCCTGCAGCACTTGCATAAGTTCATCCTGCGTCATCGCATTCCGCCCTTCATAGCGATAATTCATACATTAGGACATGGCACTTATCGTATTTTAGCATCTAATTAGTACATTAGGACATTGTTTTTATGTCCTAATGTACTAATTAGGCGGCTAATTGTACTAATAATTGCACACTGATGTACTAATCCGATGATCGAATGCACTAATTGTCCGCGCAAATGCACTAATCGGATGACCGAATGTATCAATGAGACCTATAGGCAGCCGATTGGCTGACGATCAGCCCAGTCATTGGCTATCGGCCGCTAGCCAGTCAGCCGCCAACAGCCAACAGCCACCCAACCAATAGCCGCCAGCCAATCAGCCCGTCCAATCACTCCTTGTGTTCCAGTGCGGCCTTCAAATCGCGGCTACGGTAGCGTTCGCGCAGCATAGAGAATCCACCGAAGCCCACAAGCCACACCAGGCCGGCAATCGCGGAATTGCGCGTATCGTCCGCCAGGAACAGCGTCAGGTAGATGAACACGAAGAACACGATTGCCACCGTATTGAGCACCTTCCACGCGGGCATGACGAACCCGTCCGCGATGAAATCAGCGGAGCGACGGTACTTGCGGTGTGCCATCAGCGTCAGGATGTAGATGAACAGGAACACCGCGGAGCTGGCGGACGAGAACAGCACGAACGCCCCCGAGATGCCGGGGATGGCGTTGACGATCGGCGACAGCAGGATCAGCGCCGCGGACACCAGGATGGCGCGGGCCGGCACCTTGCGGTCGGACACCTTGCCGAGCTTGTTCAGCATCGGGTTCGGCGACACCTCGGACAGCTGGTACAGGTGGCGGCCAGCCGAGTACAGCAGCGAGTTCAGCGCGGAAGATGCGGCGGTGATCACCACGAAGAACACCAGGGCGGACGCCCAATTCAGCCCGGCGTACTGGAACACCATAATGAACGGGGAGGCAAAGGAGCCGTCCTTGTTCGGCTTGAACGAGGTCCACGGCACAATGCACATGATGGCCACGAGCGCGCCCACATAGAAGATGAGCACACGCACGATAATCTCGTTGACGGCTTTGGGCAGCACCTCACGAGGATTCTTGGTCTCGGAGACGGTGACGCCCACGAATTCAATCATCTCGTAGGCGAAGAACACCATCTGGAAGCTCATGAGGAAGGCCATCCAACCGTTCGGCGCGAACGAGAAGTTGGCGAACAGGTTGTCGAATCCGGCGTGGCCGGCCGGGCTCACGTGGTCCACGCCGTGAATCTGCACGGCTGGGTAATGGTAGCCGATCACGATCATGACCACGGCGGTGGCGATCATCGCGCAAATCAGCGTGATCTTGATCATCGAGAACCAGAATTCCACCTCGCCGAACACCTTGACGGCAATCAGGTTGATGGAGACCAGCGACACCAGGAAACACAGCTCGATCAGCCATTTCCAATGGGTCAGGTCGATGCCGAACGTGTCGAAGAAGGTGATGAAGTACGTGGAGACGGCCGTGATCTCGGTCATGCCCAGCAGCACGAGCGCGGCCCAATACGTCCAGCCGGCGAAATGCCCCCACCCGTTGCCAAGGTAACGGGTGATGAAATTGATGAAGGTGTGCTGGCTGGGGTCACGGTACATCATTTCGCCGATGGCGCGCATCAGGAAGAACATGATGACACCGACCAGAATGTACACGAAGATGATCGAGGGGCCGGTCAGCGCCAGCGACTTGCCCGAGCCCAGGAACAGGCCGGTGCCGATGGTGCCGCCAATGGCGATGAACTGTACGTGGCGATTGCTCAGGCCACGCTCCATCTCGTTGGTCTGGTCCAGGCTTTCGACAGACTTGAGTTTGCCCGTAGCCTGCTGTGTACCACCATTCACATTCGTATCGGCCATACTGATTTCATTTCTCTTCTCTGCCGCCCGATTGTTACGCACCAGACGCGATACTCGTTCAAAACAAGTTCAAACTGTATCACCGAAATATGTCACGAAAACCGCTCAGCTCAAGAATACATGCGATGATACTGTAAATATTCCGCCAAAAAGTTCAATTCATCAACACCAAATTGAACTTCTACCTCTATTCCACGGACTTGAGCGAGCTGACCAGGTCTACGCGATCGAGCACTGGGTTGGTGAACAGCTGCACCAGCAGCGCGAACGCCAGCGTCGCCACCACGGCAATCGCATAGCTGTACCAGTGCACTTCCACTTCGAAATACAGCGACGGCATATTCAACGCAGCAGTCAGTAATCCGCCTATCCACCTGCCAAGCGGCAGACCAACCACCACACCCATACCGGTCAATATCATCATCTCGCGGTTCACGTAGTTGTGCACCTCGCGGTCATAGAAGCCCAGCACCTTCAGTGTGGCCATCTCGCGGATGCGTTCGGACACGTTCGTATTGGCCAACGTAAACAGCACCACCAGCGCCAGGCCGCCGGCGAGCCCCACAATCAGCGCCACCACGGCACCCATCAAATCGAACTTAAACGTGGCGGCCAGATGCGCACAGCTCACGGCCTTGAGCACCGACGATTCCTCGCCCAACCGATCCGCATATTCGGCCTGTTCGGTCTCGGAACCTTTCAGCTTGGCGAGCATCGCGTTCCACGTCAAGGTCGAGGCAGTGCCATCTCCCGAAGCCGAAGACGTCACACCGTCGGCCGCAAACTTCTGGTCGTACAGTCGCTCACTGATGTACACATCAGAGCCGATAAGATTGCGCGTCACGGCCGTGACCTGCACCTTGGCCCGGCTGCTACCGCCATTGCCCAGCGTGACGGTGTCGCCGGCATGAATATTCAGCGAGTTGGCGGCGGACTGCGATACAATCACGCCACTATCGTCCAGCGCTACAGTGCCGCCACCCGCTTTGCCGAAGATATTGGGCAGCTCGAACCACCCATCGTCACCGGCCTCTTCCAGCGTGACCATGTCGTTCAGTTTGTTCAACGAATTGTTGGGCACCGTCATCAGCTGCACGGTTTCGCTTTCCTGCGCCGCATTGCTCATCTCGCCGCTATCCACGCGCAGATTCAGCGTTTCGGTGGCCCGGCCATCTTGTGCCACCTGCTTGCGCATCGCGGCGGCGTCATCGTCATTGGCCACCACCATCAAGTCATACTGGTAGATCTGCTCATATTGCTTGACGCCAGTCGTGTCGACGGTGTCGTTAATCGCAAATCCGCAGATAATCAGCGCTGTGCAACCAGCCACGCCGCCCACGGTCATAATCAAACGCGACTTGAATCGGAAGATATTGCGCGCAGTGACTTTGCCGAGGAAGTTCAGCCGGCTCCATACCGGGCGAATCCGCTCCAGCAATATGCGAGCGCCCGCTTTCGGTGCCTTCGGCCGCATCAGCGCGGCGGGCGTGTGCCGTATCTCCTCGCGACAGGCGAGCGCGGTGGCCACGCCCACGCCGACCACGAACAGCACGATGCCGGCCGAACCGTACAGCCAGTCGTATTCGAGTCGCACACCGGGCAATATATACAGTCCCTCAATCACCACCAGCAGGAATGCCGGGATGCCAAGGAATCCGACCAGCAGACCGATGCCGCCGCCGACCAAGCAGGCGAGCAACGCGAACAGCAGATACCGGCTGGACACGGCGAGTCCGCCATAGCCGAGTCCAAGGTAGGTGCCGATAAGTCCGCGGTCTTCCTCGACCATGCGGGTCATGGTGGTCAGGCTCATGAGCACGGCGACCAGCAGGAACACAATCGGGAATGCGCGGCCGATGGATTCGATGGAACTGACGTCTGATTTGAGCGAGCTGAATCCGTCGATCGAAGCGCGCGTCTGCACATACCAACGTGCGTTGGCCACATCGTCGATGCGCCGTTGCTGCTTGGCGAATTCGCTTTCCGCTTCGCTTCGCATCGCATCGAGTTCAGACTGCGCATCATCCAGTTTCGCCTTGCCGTCCGCGAGCTGTTGTTCGCCTTCTTCCAGCTGCCGCTCGCCTTCTTCGAGCTGCTGCTTGCCGCTGGCCAGTTGGGCGGCCTGCGCTTCAAGTTGCGCCGACTGGGTTTCGAGGGTTGCGGCATTCGCTTCGAGTTCCGCGGATTTGGTATTGAGCTGTGCCTCTCCTGCAGCCGCTTCCTGTTCCTTGGCGGTCAGTTGCGCGTTCTGCTGGTCCAAGGTGGATTGTGCGGGGGCAATGGTTTCGTTTAATGTGCGCTGCAAATCGGCTTTCTGCTGGGTCAGACTGTCTCGCTGCGTTTGCAGTTCCGTTTGCTTGGCGGCCAGCTGTTGCCGCAGCTCACTGATTGACGGCACTTCAGGCAGGGTAATGCCAAGGCGCGCGAGCAGTTGCTTGATGGCCTGCCATGTGGGTGAGTTGAAGTCGATATTCGGGTCAAGTTGCGCCAGTAGATTGTCGGCCTGTTGAATCATGGACAGCATCTGATCAATTTGTGCCACGCCTTGGTCGATTTGGGTAATGCCCTGTTCGATTTTCGTGCGATTGGCAGTCAGTTCCGTTTGCGCCGCATCGAGCTGTTTGCGAGCCGAGGTGAGCTGCGCTTTGCCCGATTCGAGCTGGGTGCGCGCTTCGGCTATCTGCTGGCGACCTTGCGCGATCTGTTGACGGGCCGATGCAATCTGCGCACGTCCATCGGCGAGCTGCCGTTCGCCATCGGTAATGGTTGTCCTGTTGTTCTCCAATTCGGTACGGCTATCTTGCAATGTCGTTTTGTTGGCTTCCAGCTCGGCCCAGTTGTCGTCGATCTGCTTCTGGGCTTCGTCCAGCTGCTCGTTGGCCTCGTCTTGGGCATCGTCCAGTTTGCGCTGCGCGCTGGAGACGATCTGTTGACGACGGGCTTTCTGGCGTGTGGCCTGTATCTGATGTTCGATACGGTCGGCCACGGTTTTGATGGCTTCATCGTAGGCATCGGAAAACGTGTCAAAATCGGACGCACCAGTGACGGCAACCGATATCGCAGTGTATATATTGCCGGTCACGCCGTCGCTGGGTGCAAAGAACGTATAGTCCTCGGATGAGGTGGACCGGAAGGAGGTCATGCCCGAATAGCCGTCTGGATTGTTGAGGTCGCGCGGGTCGAGTACGACGCCGGTGATGGTGAGTTTCGTGGGGAACTGCGGGGATTGCTCGGCGTCGGCGTCCGTATTGGCGTCGTCAGTCTCCGTGGCCGCTACCGATATGACGGATGAAGAGGTGTCTTGTGGCGTCACAGTAATGGTGCCGCCAATCTTGAGTCCGCTATCGTTCAGGAATTGCTGCGTAACCGCCACTTCGCCGGCCTTGTTCGGCAGTTTGCCCTGCCGTATGTACGGCTGATCAAGCCCTTCGGTACCGATTTCCTGCATGGTCACGGTTTTCTTGGTGCCGTCCACCAACGTGGTCACCGTCTGAGAACGTTCGGGCTGCACGGTTTGCACACCGTCGATTCGGCGCAGTGCCGCCGCATCATCATCGGTCAGGCCGTATGTGGATAGCACCTGCAGGTCATGCAGTCCCTGCTGATCGTAAAAACGACCGGCCGCCAGAAAAGCATCGCGGCATCCGGCGTAGATGCCGGTCAGCACGGCCACGCCAAGCAGCGTGATGACGGCGATCGAGACGAACCTCTTCCAGCTGCGCAGCCAGCAACGCAACGTATCTTTGGCAAATACCGCAGAAACGCCCGCTCCTCGACCGCCGCTATCGTCGAGGTTCCGCCGTTTCACAGAATGTTTCACAGGTTGTTTCACGAATCGCCTCGCTTGTTTCACGGGGCGTTTCACAGAGTGTCTTGCAGTGAGCATCGCCAATCACCTACCATTCGATATCGGCGATGGGCCGCGGCGTTGCGTTGACCTCCTCGCTGGTCACCTTGCCGGAGCGGAAGCGAATCACTTTGTGAGCCATCGGTGCAAGCGCGGAATTATGCGTGATGATCATTACGGTCATGCCTTGTGTTTGGCAAATATCCTGCAGCAACTGCAGCACTTCCTTGCCGGTCTCGTAATCGAGCGCACCGGTCGGCTCATCGCACAACAACAGCTTCGGCTTTTTGGCAATCGCGCGGGCGATGGATACACGCTGTTGTTCGCCGCCGGACAGTTGCGCGGGGAAGTTGTCCATCCTCTCCCCCAGTCCGACTTTGCGCAGCGTTTCCCCTGGATCGAAATGGTCAGGGCAGATTTGCGAGGCGAGCTCCACGTTTTCGAGCGCGGTAAGGTTAGGCACCAGATTGTAGAACTGGAAAACGAAGCCGATATCGTTGCGCCGGTAGGTCACCAGTTCCTTTTTCCGCAGACCCGTAATATCGCGTCCGCCGACCACTACGCGGCCGGTTGTGGCGGTATCCATGCCGCCCAGAATGTTCAATGCCGTGGTTTTGCCGGCACCGGACTGCCCCAGAATCACGCTTAATTCGCCTTGTTCGGCGGTGAAGCTGGCCTCGTCGAGCGCGCGAATCACACTGCTGCCAGAAGGATATTCCTTGACCACATGGTCGAATTCGATATACGTCATCGCACACCTCCAACGCGCTCGTGGCAGCCACCTAGCCCCATAGGCCCCGCCAGAACTTCCTGCTATACTCAAGTAAAACAACACTGTGTCGGTTCTGCAACCAACAGTTGGATTGTGGGTTGTCGGAACTTGGGGAGAAGGCCATGGCCAAAGAATTGACGGAAAGCCGCCGCACCCGCTACACGAGACGTGCCATGCAGGACGCGCTTATCGAGTTGCTGCGCGATCAGCCGCTCGGCTCCATCACCGTTAAAGCGTTGTGCGAGCGGGCCGATGTGAATCGTTCCACGTTTTACGCGCATTATGCGAGCATCGAGGAACTGCTGCACGACATTGAAGACGAAACCATGGCCTGGGTCACCACCGCACTCGAACAGCTACTCGCCCAGCCAGATCCTGCCGGCATCGAGCATGTTATTGAGCGCATCTGCCAGTACATTGCCGACAATCGCAATCATCTCCAAGTGCTGATGAGCCCGAAAGCGGATATCGGTTTCCAGCAGCAGCTGCTGGGATTGATTTACAGCCAGCGCGGTGTAGGCGAACAGTTGCAATCTTCGGCGGGTTACCCAGCCGAGGCGCAGATGCGTATGCGATTCGCCGTGTCCGGCAGCATTGGGCTTTTGCAATATTGGCTCGCCACCGATCTCGCGGCCTCTCCCGAATCGGTGTCCCACACCATCTTCACCATGTGTATGCCTGCCACGCAGTGAGCACAGTGAACTCAGTGAACTCAGTGAACTCAGTGAAGCGTGCGGTTTCATAAGCATCGCTCGCTATAGCTTCGCCTGCTCACCGGCCGCGCCCACGCCCGCGCTTGCAATAGCGCACAAATAGACGATTGACCATTTCTGAGGCGATACGGCGGCATAGAATAACGAACGTTGCGCATCACGGCAAGCCCCGCGTGCGCCAAACCCAAGAAATGTGAGAGAAGAGCACAATGAGTACTACTGATGCGCCTAAGAAGCCGCGCGAAACCGACGACGTGCCGGTGCCGGCCACGCTGCGCAAGTCATTGAAAAACCGCCACATCCAGCTGATTGCGCTGGGCGGCGCCATCGGAACCGGCCTGTTCTATGGTTCCAGTGAATCCATCGCGCTGGCCGGACCCTCGATTCTGCTCGCCTACTTGGTTGGCGGCCTCGCGATTTTCGCGATTGTGCGTGCACTGTCTGAAATGTCCGTTGAGGATCCGAAGGCGGGCGCGTTCAGCTACTATGCCACCCGCTACTGGTCCAAGCGCGCCGGCTTTATTTCCGGCTGGAACTACTGGTTCAACTACATCCTCGTCTCGATGGTGGAGCTGTCCGTGGTGGGCAAATTCGTAAACTACTGGTTCCCGGCGATTCCGACCTGGGTGTCGGCAGCCGTATTCCTAGTGGTCATCTGCGCCGCCAATCTGCTGGGCGTCTCCAAGTTCGGAGAGTTCGAGTTCTGGTTCGCCATCATCAAGATTGTGGCCGTGATTGCCATGATCGTCGGCGGCCTGGCGGTCATCATCTTCGCTCTGCCCACCGCATCCGGCATCAAAGCGAGCTTTGCCAACTGGTTCACCTTGGAAGGGGGCTTCTTCCCGAACGGTCTCATGGAGCAGACCAAAGACGGCACCTGGACCGGCCTGTTGATGGCGCTTGTCGTGGTGATGTTCAGCTTCGGCGGCACCGAGCTCATCGGCATCACCGCCGGCGAAACCGAGGACCCTCGTCGTACGATTCCCCGCGCCACCAATGACATTATCTGGCGAATTCTCGTGTTCTACATTGGCGCGCTCGGCGTAATCATGGCCGTCATACCGTGGAACACCATCGGCGGAGACGATGTTCCCAGCCCGTTCGTGCAAATCTTCGATTCCGTAGGCATCCACGCGGCCGCCGGCATCCTCAACTTCGTGTGCCTGACCGCTGTGATGAGCGTCTACAACTCCGGCCTGGGCGGGTTCTAGTGATCGTTGCAACACCTGACCTACCGCAAGGAGGGTCAGGTG
>OGWX01001046.1_pt1 | contig 18986 bp, 25 predicted proteins | sample 1576151 | NCBI WGS metagenome assembly OGWX01 (sample SAMEA3541591, study PRJEB24748) | human gut metagenome | biome: human gut; feature: human-associated habitat; material: faeces | place: China | collected 2012
CCCACCACCTGATAGGCCACGGTCAGGGTGGAATGGGTACAAAAGCGCATGACCTCTTTGTGTTGCCTCTGTGCAGAAAGCATCACGACGAGCTGCATGCGGATATCGTGGCATTTGAAGAGAAGTATGGCTCCCAGCTGGAGCTGATATTTCGTTTTATCGATCGTGCGCTGGCAACTGGCGTGCTGGCCTGATTTTGTGGAGACAGTTGATGCGTGATATTCAAATGGTTCTTGAACGTTGGGGGGCATGGGTGGCAAATAATCACGAGGATGTTACCTGGTCGTCTATTGCTGCAGGATTTAAAGGACTAATCCCTTCAAAAGTAAGATCCCGCCCGCAATGTTGTGACGATGACGCGATGATCATTTGTGGGTGCATGGCTCGCCTGAAAAAGAACAACAGCGATTTGCACGATTTATTAGTGGATTATTATGTAGGTGGTATGACATTTATGGCACTGGCGCGGAAGCATGGATGCTCTGATACCTGTATAGGAAAGAGACTCCAGAAAGCTGAGGGGGTTGTAGATGGCATGCTGATGCTGCTGGGGGGGAAGCTTGAGATGGATTGGTATATTTAACGTTAATTATCGATTGGAAGTTTAACCATAAGAATAATTAAATCATTTTATGTAATTATGAGGTCCTAATCGGAAAGCGAGGTGCTGACTTTGTGTGCGGTAATCTCCGCTAGGATGTAAAAATCATTATTTGTGAAAAAACACTTTACGATCGTAAAAATCTGCATATATTGATAAGAGGTGAGAACTTCGTCACACACTTTTAATCTTCCATTGTGCGTTTCTGGCATCAGAGATATATAATGCCCTAATTAAGTAATGTGTTCAATACAGGGCAAAATTTCGTTAACTAACATGAGAGGTGAATAGATATATGTTCAGGCTCCTTCTTGTTGCTCTTTGTTTTTCTCTGAGTTTTAATGCCAGCGCTGACAGTGAATGGACGGGGTCCAAAAAAGATGGCATGTATTCAGAAGTTGTAATTCAGGATATCCATACAGGAATGGTTGACTCAAAACCATATTTTTGTATTAAGGCTGTTAAAACGGAAGTAAATCTCTCAGCATGTCTGGTTTCTGGGTATTCAATATGGTCTCCGGCATTTGATACTTTTTATAATCAGGCTATGTATTATTATTCCACTGGGCAGAGAGTCAGGGTATATTATGAACCAAATATCTGGAAACATGAGGAGTTTTCTAAAATAACAACAAATGCTATAGCTGGTTTCTCAACCTGCTTTAAGGAAGATCAATGCTTTGGTCCAGAGCGCAAGCGTTAATCATCCTCTGGTAATTAAAAAGCTAAGGGGGAAGTATGAAAACTTTTATATTTTTCATATTTACGCTTCTTTCATTTAATACAGATGCAGTACAGTTTGTGTATCGTGTTGATTCCCGACCACCGGACGTTGTATTCAGAGAAGGATTTCGATCACACGGAGCTAACCGCAATTTACAGCAACATGTAAGAGGAGATTCATGTGCTGCAGGGTCTAGGGATAGCGCCTTTATTGCAACAACTGCAGACATAAATGAGACTTATAGTATAGCAAGGCAATATTTCTCCAGTTCTACATTTCATGGTAACTTATATCGCTACAGGATCAGAGCGAATCATGAGTTTTATTCGCTTGAGCCATCTGTTCAGTTACTGAGAGGACGTGGAGTAACATTTAGCAGATTTGAAGATATAATGATGAGGGAGCAAAGTGAAATCGTTGCCGACGGTTTTATTCCGACTGAGAATATAGCTGAAGCTATTCAATTACGTTACGATCGAACCTCTGGTGTTGTCAGTGATGGCTCAGGTACCAGTAATCCCAGATATCTAAATATTTCTACTGACTCGAATCCTGGCGTTATTCCTAATATTCCTGTTCCTCAGGTGAGTGTACGAGCACGTATTAATGCATTTGGTTCACTCCTGACAGCATGTTTTTCACTAAGAGGCACTCGTGATGGTGGTGTGTACAGAAGCAGTAATTATTATGAGGAGTTTTATGATGCCAGACCATTATTGAAAGTACTATTGGTCAACGGATCATGATGAATACCCAGGTATTCTGTCCTGGCTGTCCATGCCTCCACAAATAGGGGGGATTCAGGTTTTGCAAGTGTATCATCAGGTTATTATGTGAGTTGGAAATCAGATTTTGCATGGACATAAATTATGAAGTAATTTAGGGCCAAAGAACGGACTTTTTCTTCCGCCTTTCAGGTAACGATTAATGAGAAAAAGACTGAAATGCCCCCTCGGGGAGGAGGATAGTAGAAAAAAGAACCCGCCAGCAAAAATATTGGGGGGATGAACAGCTTTCGCTACTTTGGTTGCTGGCGGGTATAGCTCCTCATGAATAAGAATGTCGCGGTATTTTTTAATGGAAATGAGAATCATTGTCAACTGATTGCGTGTGTTGTCTTCATACATGACTGGTAAAGGTGATTCAGGCCATCAGAGTTTTGCTGATGGCCTTTTTTCTTTCCGGTAGCACAGGTCTGTCGGGGCGGGATATGTATCAGATGGAAAAAATATCAACAGGCATTGCCTACGGCACCTCCGCAGGCAGTGCTGGCTACTGGTTTTTACAGTGGCTTGATCAGGTCAGTCCGTCACAGTGGGCTGCGATTGGTGTTCTGGGGAGTCTGGTTCTGGGCTTCCTGACTTATCTGACAAATCTGTACTTCAAAATCAGAGAAGACAAGCGTAAGGCTGCACGGGGAGAGTAATTCAATGACTCAAAACTATGAACTGATTGTGAAAGGGATCCGCAATTTTGAGAATAAAGTTACGGTAACTTTAGCGTTACGGGACAAAAAACGCTTTGACGGTGAAATTTTTGACCTGGACATCTCGCTGGACCGTGTTGAAGGTGCCGCGCTGGAGTTTTATGAGGCAGCAGCCAGAAGGAGCATCAGACAGGTCTTCCTGGATGTTGCTGCCGGGTTATGTGAAGGGGACGAGCTGTTGCCAGAAACGCGCCCCTGTTCAGAGGCGCGGTATACCATAAAAATTAACAGTTCTGATAACTCGATTACAGGTTGTTAGCTTTTTGCAGTTGGCTTTCCAGTATCTTTCATTGGTAGCATCCTGATAAATATCCATGAGCGCAAAAATCAAATACGGCCTGTCAGCTGCGGTTCTGGCGCTGATTGCTGCAGGTGCGTCTGCTCCTCAAATACTTGACCAGTTTCTGGATGAAAAAGAAGGTAACCACACAACGGCATACCGCGATGGGGCCGGCATCTGGACCATCTGTCGGGGTGCCACGATGGTGGATGGAAAACCCGTTTTTCCCGGTATGAAACTGTCGAAGGAAAAATGCGACCAGGTCAACGCCATTGAGCGTGATAAGGCGCTGGCATGGGTGGAGCGCAATATTAAAGTACCAATGACCGAACCACAAAAAGCGGGTATCGCGTCATTCTGTCCCTATAACATTGGCCCCGGTAAGTGTTTTCCGTCGACGTTTTATAAGCGGCTGAATGCCGGTGATCGTAAGGGCGCATGCGAGGCGATTCGCTGGTGGATAAAAGATGGTGGGCGCGATTGCCGCATACGTTCAAATAACTGCTATGGACAGGTTATTCGTCGTGACCAGGAAAGCGCATTAGCCTGTTGGGGGATAGATCAGTGAGCAGAGTCGCCGCGATTATTTATGCTCTGGTTATTTGCATCATCGTCTGCCTGTCGTGGGCGGTCAATCATTACCGTGATAACGCCATCGCCTACAAAGAACAGCGTGATAAAAAAGTCAGTGAGCTGAAGCAGGCGATCGCCACCATCGCTGACATGCAGCAGCGTCAGCGTGATGTTGCTGCGCTCGATGCAAAGTACTCGAGAGAATTAGCCAATGCGAAAGCTGAAAATGAAACTCTGCGCGCTGATGTTGCCGCTGGTCGTCGTCGGTTGCACATCAAAGCAGTCTGTCAGTCAGTGCGTGAAGCCACCACCGCCTCCGGCGTGGATAATGCAACCAGCCCCCGACTGGCAGACACCGCTGAACGGGATTATTTCACCCTCAGAGAGCGGCTGATGACGATGCAGATGCAACTGGAAGGGGCACAGGAGTATATCCGCACTCAGTGCATTAAGTAGCCTTTTTATCGTGGTAAACATTTCGCAGGGTATGAGGTATTTATGCCATCACGAATCCCACGCGCCTGCCGTAAGCGTGGATGTGTAGGTACAACCACAGACAGTTCTGGTTACTGCGATAAACATCGTGGCGAAGGATGGGTACAGCATCAACGCGGACTGAGCCGCCACCAGCGTGGCTATGGCTCGAAATGGGATGCCATACGTGCGCGCATACTGAAGCGTGATAATCATCTGTGTCAGAACTGCCTGCGCAATGGGAGAGCCGTTGAAGCCAGAACTGTGGACCACATCATTCCGAAAGCTCATGGTGGCACGGATGCAGACAGTAACCTGCAGAGTCTGTGCTGGCCCTGTCATAAAGCAAAAACAGCGCGCGAACGCATCAATTGATAACAGTTCCCATCTGTAGGGGAGGGGCGGGTCAAATCTCTGCAACCCTGGCTGCTCAGTACCGCCGCCTGACCTTTCCTCGCATCGCCGCAGGTTCGAAAACTTTTTTTTGGAATGTGATTAAATGATTGATAGGTAAAACCGATTATGTCTGGACCCCCGAAAACCCCGCCACGCCTGCATTTGATACGAGGTAACCCCTCAAAGCGGCCAGTTAAAGACTCCAAAAAAACCGCTAAAAAGGATGAAAAAGGTCTCCCTAAAATTCCGCAACATTTAGGGGCGCAGGGGAAGTACTGGTTCAGGCGAATGGCGGAAGAGCTGAATGCGGAAGGGATCATTTCTCAGCTCGATGCACGTGCGCTCGAGTTACTGGTGGAAGCCTACACCGAATACCGGCATCACTGCGAAATACTCGATGTTGAGGGTTATACCTACCGCACGAAAACGCAGAATGGCGATGTGCTGATCAAGGCACACCCGGCTGCTGCGATGAAGGCTGATGCCTGGAAGCGGATCCGGGCGATGCTTGCAGAATTTGGTATGTCACCGGCAAGCCGGGCAAAAGTAAATACCGCCGGACCGGATAATGTTGATCCGCTGGCAGAGCTTTTAAAAGCGAGAGACTGATGGCAAAAGTGGCTGACGGGATCCGCTACGCCGAACGTGTTGTTGCAGGAGAAATTGTTGCTGGCGAATTTGTCCGCCTGGCCTGCCAGCGTTTTCTTGATGATCTGAAGTACGGCGAAAAGCGGGGGATTTATTTCAGTGAACCCCGTGCGCAGCACATCCTGAATTTCTACAAATTTGTGCCTCATGTAAAAGGGGCACTGGCAGGCCAGCCCATTGAGTTGATGGACTGGCATGTATTTATCCTCATTAATATTTTTGGTTTTGTCATTCCGCTGGTCAATGAAGAAACCGGGGAAGTTGTCATGCGCAGCGATGGCAGCGGACGTCCGGTGATGGTGCGCCGGTTCCGGACGGCGTACAACGAAGTCGCCCGTAAAAACGCAAAATCAACCCTGTCATCGGGTATCGGCCTGTATATGACGGGGGCAGATAGTGAAGGCGGAGCTGAGGTGTATTCAGCCGCAACCACGCGTGACCAGGCCAGAATCGTGTTTGAAGACGCCAAAAATATGGTCAGAAAAGCCCGGTCGACACTCGGGCGGTTGTTTGATTTCAACAAGCTGGCGATTTACCAGGAGCAGAGCGCATCAAAATTTGAACCGCTTTCCTCGGATGCAAACAACCTGGACGGTCTGAACATCCACTGCGCCATTATTGATGAGCTGCATGCACATAAAACCCGCGACGTGTGGGACGTTCTGGAAACGGCAACCGGTGCCCGTCTGCAGTCCCTGTTATTTGGTATCACCACGGCTGGCTTTAACAAGGAAGGGATTTGTTACGAGCAGCGTGATTACGCCATCAAGGTATTGCGAGGCTATAACAGCGACGTGGAGGGCGCTGTAAAAGACGACTCTTACTTTGCGATCATTTACACGCTCGATGAGGGAGATGATCCGTTTGATGAAACGGTCTGGCAGAAAGCGAATCCTGGCCTGGGCATCTGTAAACGCTGGGATGATCTGCGTCGTCTGGCGAAAAAAGCGAAGGAGCAGGTCTCTGCGCGGGTGAATTTTTTTACCAAACACATGAATGTGTGGGTCACTGCCGAATCTGCCTGGATGGATATGATTAAGTGGGAGAAGTGCGAATACATTGCTCCACAACATGAGCTGAAAACATATCCCATGTGGGTCGGCGTCGACCTTGCTCATAAGATTGATATCTGTGCGGCGGCAAAACTCTGGCGAACCGATAACGGACATGTTCATGCTGATTTTAAATTCTGGCTTCCGGAAGGACGGCTGGAACGATGCTCGCGGCAGCAGGCAGAACTTTACCGGAAGTGGGCGGAGATGGATAAGCTCATCCTGACGGATGGTGATGTTATCGATCATGCTCAGATAAAAAGTGACTTACTGGAATGGATTGGCGGTGAAAACCTCAGGGAACTGGGATTTGACCCGTGGAGCGCAATGCAGTTCAGTCTGGCACTGGCTGAAGAAGGGATACCGCTGGTGGAGGTTCCGCAGACGGTCCGCAATCTGTCAGAGGCCATGAAGGAAACGGAATCACTGGTTTATGCCGGGCGTTTCCATCACAGCAATCATCCGGTCATGAACTGGATGATGTCTAACGTTACTGTAAAACCGGACAAAAACGACAACATCTTCCCGAATAAATCCACGCCGGAAGCCAAAATCGACGGCCCTGTTGCGCTTTTTACAGCCATGAGCCGCTTTCTGGTAAATGGCGGGGGCGTGAATGACTTTCTGTCCACGCTTGATCCTGATGAGGACCTGTTAATTCTGTGAAACAGCTTATTACTGATATGACCGGGCTGATCGGTTTCGGTCTGCTCACTGCTGGCGTTTATCTGTATGCAGGTCTGCCAGCGTCTCTGATGCTGTCTGGCTGTTTGTTGCTGCTTTATGCACTGGTGGTGTCCATGAGGAGAAAACATGCTTCTTGATGCTCTGTTTCGCAGTGAGCCTCTGGAAAATCCCTCGGTTCCGGTAACCGGAGAGGCCGCTGAGACGGATAATATTTTTGCCCGGGATGTGTATGTCAGTCCGGAAACGTCCATGAGGCTGGCTGCTGTCTATGCCTGTATTTATGTTATTTCATCCAGTGTGGCTCAGATGCCCCTGCATGTGATGCGAAAAACGAATGAGCATGTTCAGCCGGCACGCGATCACCCGTTGTTCTGGCTCGTTCATGATGAACCGAATGCCTGGCAGACCAGCTATAAGTGGCGGGAACTGAAGCAGCGTCATGTGCTGGGGTGGGGCAATGGTTATACGTGGGTGAAACGTAATCGTCGTGGCGAGGTTACCAGTCTTGAATGCTGTATGCCATGGGAAACCACGTTACTTAACACTGGAGGGCGTCATACCTACGGTGTGTATAACGAAGAGGGTGCATTTGCGGTAAGTCCGGACGACATGATCCATATCAGGGCGCTGGGAAACAATCAGAAAATGGGACTGAGTCCGATCATGCAGCATGCTGAAACCATTGGTATGGGAATGAGTGGTCAGCAGTATACCAGTGCTTTTTTTAACGGTAATGCCCGTCCTGCCGGGATTATTTCTGTGAAAAATGAACTGAACGAACAGAGTTGGAGCAGGCTCAAGAATATGTGGCAGCGGGCGGTGACAGCGCTTCGCAGTCAGGAAAATAAAACCATGCTGCTGCCTGCGCAACTGGATTACCGTGCCCTGACAGTTTCTCCGGTGGATGCTCAGATCATTGATATGACCAAGCTGAACCGGTCGATGATTGCCGGAATTTTTAATGTCCCGGCGCACATGATTAATGACCTGGAAAAAGCCACATTTTCGAATATTACACAGCAGGCGATTCAGTTTGTTCGCTACACGATGATGCCCTGGGTTGCGAACTGGGAGCAGGAGCTTAACCGTCGCCTGTTTACCCGCACAGAACGGGCTGCCGGGTATTACGTTCGTTTCAACCTTACAGGATTGCTCCGCGGGACTCCACAGGAGCGTGCGCAGTTTTATCACTTTGCCATTACAGATGGCTGGATGAGCCGGAATGAAGCGAGGGCATTTGAGGACATGAACCCGGTTGATGGTCTGGATGAAATGCTGGTCAGCGTAAATGCAGCAAATCCGTTGAATGATTTTAAAGATACGAAAGGCAAAGAGGAAAAGAACGATGAATGACCGTGAAACGCGCTGTTACAGCGGGGAAGTGCGGGCAGAACAATATGATAATGCCCCGACTCATATTTTGGGGTATGGCTCGGTATTTAACAGTCGTTCAGAACCTCTGTGGGGATTTCGTGAAATCATCAAGCCGGGGGCTTTTGACGACGTGCTGAATGATGATGTACGTGGATTGTTTAATCATGATCCTAATTTCATTCTCGGACGAAGTTCTGCCGGCACGTTGTCATTATCAGTGGATGAACGTGGTTTGCGTTACGACATTGTTGCACCGGATACGCCGACGATTTGTGACCTGGTGCTGTCACCAATGTTGCGTGGTGACATTAATCAGTCCTCGTTCGCGTTTCGCGTCGCTCGTGATGGAGAGAGCTGGTATGAAGACGACGAGGGGATTGTTATCCGGGAAATCACGCGCATTTCTCGTCTGTATGACGTCAGCCCGGTGACATATCCGGCCTATCAGGACGCAGACTCTGGTGTCCGCTCAATGAAAGCCTGGCAGGAAGCGCGGGCGAGTGGTGCGCTGAAGAAAGCTGTTAACGAACGAATGGCGCGTGAGCGTCTTTTGACCCTTCTTAATGCATAAGGATACTACTGACGATGAAACTTCATGAGATGAAGCAAAAACGAAACACCATTGCAAAGGATATGCGTGCACTGCATGAAAAAATTGGTGATAACGCATGGACTGATGAGCAACGGGCAGAGTGGAACAGGGCGAAAGCTGAGCTGGATGCGCTGGATGAGCAAATCGCCCGTGAAGAAGAGTTGCGCCGTCAGGATCAGGCATATGTGGATGAGTCCGGGCCGGAAGAGCGCCAGAATAATGAGGCGGAGAACGGGAAAAAGGCGGTGGAAGAGAAGCGCGCTGCGGCATTTAACCGTTTTCTGCGTGCCGGATTTGCAGAACTGAATGCTGAAGAGCGTAATCTGATGCGTGAACTGCGGGCTCAGAGTGTAACAACGGATTCTCAGGGCGGATATACGGTGCCCACGCAGATGCGTAACAAAATCATTGACACCATGAAGGCTTATGGCGGGATTGCCAGTGTTGCGCAACTTCTGACCACATCAACCGGGCAGGATATCACCTGGTCAACGTCTGATGGCACGACTGAAGAGGGCGAACTGCTGGCGGAAAATACAGCCGCAACGGAACAGGATGTGACGTTCGGGACCGCTATTCTGGGGGCTAAAAAGCTGTCATCAAAAATAATTCGTGTGTCCAATGAGCTGCTCCAGGACAGTGGGGTGGATATTGAATCTTATCTGGCAAACCGTATTGCCCAGCGTATTGGTCGTGGAGAGGCGAAATATCTGGTTCAGGGGACCGGAACGGGATCACCGTTACAGCCAAAAGGGCTGGCAGCGTCGGTGACGGGAATCATCCAGACTGCAGCCTCTGCCGCTTTCACCTGGAAAGAAATGAATGCCCTGAAACATGCCATTGATCCGGCATATCGTGGTGGGCCGAAATACCGCTGGGCATTCAATGATGCCACATTGCAGACTATTGAAGAGATGGAGGATGGACAGAAACGCCCGTTATGGCTGCCGGATATTGCAGGCGGTACGCCGGCTACTGTGCTGGGGATCCCTTATGTTATTGATCAGGCTATTGACGGGATTGGTACCGGAAAAAAATTCATTTTCCTGGGGGATTTCAACCGCTTTATCATTCGCCGCGTTACTTATATGGAACTGAAACGTCTGGTTGAGCGTTATGCTGAGTTTGATCAGGTGGCATTTCTGGCTTTCCATCGTTTTGACTGTGTGCTGGAAGATGTGGCAGCCATCAAGGCGCTCACTGGCAAATAACCACTCGTTGTTCAGTTACAGACCGCGCCGACGCGGTTTTTTTATGCCCGCACAGTGTTGCGGGCAGGAGTTTCTGATGGCAGCAATAGTGGAAAAACTCAGGGCGCAGTGCCGTATTGATACAGATGATGCAACTGATGATGAGTTACTGATGCTGTATTTCCGGGCTGCCTGCCGCAAGGCAGAAAATTTTATCAACCGTAAGCTTTATGAGGAGACGGTGCCGGAAGGTGATCCTGAAGGGGTGCTTATAGCTGATGATGTTTTGCTGGCGCTCATGTTGCTGGTCGGGCACTGGTACGAAAACCGGGAAAATTCCTCAGATGTCAGCAAGGCACCAGTCCCGTTTGGTTTTTCTTCTCTGCTGGAGCCTTATCGTTTTATTCCTTTGTAGGAGGAGACATGCAGGCGGGCAGATTACGTGATCGCGTAATTATTCTGAATGTCACCACCGCCCGCTCTCCGTCAGGGCATCCGGTGGAGACGGTGACGGAGGGAGCTACCGTATGGGCAGAAGTTAAGGGTATCAGCGGGAGGGAGATAATCTCAGGCGGAGCAGAAACCGCTCAGGCTACGGTCAGAGTCTGGATGAGATTCCGGCGCGATGTGACAGCGACTTCACGTCTGAAAGTGCTGACCGGTGCATTTAAAGGGGCCATTCTGGGTATAGAAGGTCCACCAATACCGGATGCACGCGCTACCCGGCTTGAAATACTCTGCAGCCTGAAGGGGAATGTGTGATGGATTTCAGTCTTGATTTTTCCGGCCTGGCGGATATTGCACGGGATTTGGAGACGCTCAGCAGGGCAGAAAACAATAAGGTTCTGCGCGATGCCACCCGTGCCGGTGCTGAAGTTATGCGGGATGCAGTTGTTGAACGTGCGCCGGAGCGAACCGGGAAACTGAAGAAAAATGTGGTTGTTCTCACTCAGCGTTCAAAGCGTCGGGGGGAAATTATCTCGGGTGTCCACATTCGCGGACGGAACCTGCGAACCGGAAACAGTGATAACAGCATGAAAGCCAGCGATCCCCGAAATGCATTTTACTGGCGCTTTGTGGAGCTGGGAACGATAAACATGCCCGCGCATCCATTCATTCGCCCGGCTTTCGATACGACAGAGGAACTGGCAGCACGGATTGCTATACAGCGAATGAATCAGGCTATTGATGAGGTCTTAAGTAAATGAGAGAGGCCACACTGTATTCCCTGTTGTCTCAGCTGGCCGGAGGACAGGTTTATCCTTATGTGGTCCCACTGACGGAGGGAAAGCCTGCGGTATCTCCGCCGTGGCTGGTGTTTTCTGTGGTGTCTGACACGGCATCTGATGTGCTTGATGGGCAGGCTGAATCCAGAATTACCGTGCAGATCGATGTCTGGGCGACAGTACCTGATGACGCAGATAATATTCGTGAGCAGGCGCTTGATGCGGTAAGAAAACTGGCACCCTCCGTTATTTCTAAAACGCAGGGTTATGATCCTGACTCCCGTCTGAGCAGAGCCACGCTTGAATTCCAAGTAATAGCCTGAGGTCATTAATGATTTTACCCACCCGCCGCTGGCGGGTTTTTTTATTTTCAGGAGACGAGTATGTCCTCTAATTTTGAGCGTTCGCAACTGACGAAAATTATGATTTCGTCTGCACCGGTAACAGCAGAAACCCTGGATTCTGCCAGCTATCTTGGCCTGAGCTGTACAATCAAAGAGGTGCAGTTTACCGCAGGACAAAAGCAGGATATTGATGTCACCACGCTGTGTTCTGTTGAGCAGGAAAATATTAACGGCCTTGGGGCTGCTTCAGAGATTTCCATGTCAGGCAACTTTTATCTGAATGCTGCCCAGAACGCGTTGCGCAGTGCCTATGACAATGACACCACGTATGGCTTTAAAGTTATTTTTCCGTCAGGCAACGGATTTACCTTTATGGCAGAGGTGCGTCAGCATACCTGGTCTGCAGGAACCAATGGTGTTGTGGCTGCAACGTTTTCCTTGCGCCTGAAAGGTAAACCTGTGCTGACGACAGAGCCGCTGAAAGTGAAGGCCGATTTAAAAAGCACGCTGCGGGTTGCTTCCGGAGCGAAACTTGAAATGGCGGTTGAGGCTGCGGGTGGTGTGCCGCCTTATTCTTATGTCTGGAAGAAAGGTGGTTCTCCTGTTTCCGGACAGACGGCGGCAACGTTCAGTAAGGCATTGGTAGTATCCGGTGATGCGGGTGCATATACCTGCGAGATTTCTGATTCAGCAAGCCCGGTTAACAAAGTGACCTCCACTTCCTGCACTGTAACCGTCAGTTAATGAGGATGGATGTGATGACTAAAAATATCCGTAATCTGGCACTGGCAACGATGTCGGGGTTTCGCCATAAAACCGTTGATGTGCCTGAATGGGAGGGAGCAACGGTTGTGTTACGGGAACCTTCTGCAGAAGCCTGGTTGCGCTGGCAGGAGATCGTTAAAGCAAAAGATGATGAGACACCGTTATCCGTTGCGGAGCGCGCCCGCCGAAATCTGGAGGCAGATGTTGAACTGTTCATTGATGTTCTGTGTGATACCGGACTGCAACCCGTATTTTCAGAGGATGATCGTGAACAGGTGATTGCCGTGTATGGCCCGGTGCATGCGCGGCTTCTTCGGCAGTCTCTGGAACTGATCAGTGATGCCGGCGAGGTTAAAAAAAAGTAGCGCTTCCGGGGATGCGTTTTCTGATGATGCTGGCGCTCAGGATGGGGCGCACATTGTCAGAGTTACGCCGGGAAATGTCCGCATCAGAAATCATGATGTGGGCAGAATTTGACAGGTTCAGCCCGCTGGGGGACGAACGGGCTGATATCCGGGCTGCCCAGATTGTTTCAGCTGTTTACGGTGCGCAGGGGGTCAAAGTGCCACTGAATGATGCGCTTCTTCAGTGGGAGAAGGAGCAGACAGAAGGCGTATCAGATCCATTTGCCGGACTGGAAAACGCGCTTTTAATAGTGTCTCAGTGAGTCAACATAACCGCTTCGGCGGTTTTTTTTCGTCCGGAGAATGAGTGTGGCGACATTACGTGAACTGATTATTAAAATCTCGGCAAATTCCCGGTCATTCCAGTCAGAGATCTCCCGGGCTTCGCGTATGGGGCAGGATTACTACCGTACCATGCAGAACGGAGGCCGGCAGTCCGCTGCTGCATCCCGTGAAATGCGGCGTGCACTGGCAGAAGTGACGGATCAGATAAATACAGCTAAATCTTCGGCACTGAATATGGCGGGGGCATTTGCCGGGGCTTTTGCTACCGGTCATCTTATTTCTTTCGCCGATGAGTGGAATTCAGTAAATGCCCGTCTGAAGCAGGCCTCACAGTCCAGTGATGATTTTCAGGCATCACAGCGTGAATTAATGGCGATCAGCCAGAGAACGGGGACGGCGTTTTCTGATAACGCCAGCCTTTTTGCCCGTTCTGCAGCTTCCATGCGGGAGTATGGTTACAGTTCTGAGGAGGTACTGAAAGTCACCGAGGCGATCTCCACGGGCCTGAAATTATCCGGTGCCAGTACAGCAGAAGCCAGTTCGGTGATCACGCAGTTCAGTCAGGCACTGGCGCAGGGAGTGCTGCGCGGTGAAGAGTTTAACTCGGTGAATGAGAACGGCGATCGTGTTATTCGTGCGCTGGCTGCGGGAATGGGGGTTGCCCGTAAGGATCTGAAGGCCATGGCGGATAACGGAAAGTTGACCGCCGATAAGGTTGTTCCTGCACTGATTAGTCAGCTTGGGGCATTACGTGATGAATATGCGGCAATGCCTGATACGGTTTCATCCTCTGCAACCAAAGTTGAAAACGCCTTTATGGCCTGGGTTGGTGGTGCGAACGAGGCAAGCGGAGTGACGAAGACGCTCTCCGGTGTGCTGAATGGTATTGCAGGCAATATTGACACTGTGGCAACCGCTGCCGGTGCTCTGGTTGCCGTCGGGGTAGCCCGATATTTTGGCAATATGGCGTCTTCTGCTGGATCTGCAACTGCCGGATTAATTACTGCAGCCAGAAACGAAGTGGCTCTTGCGGAAGCGCAGCTCCGGGGGACACAGATAGCAACAGCCAGGGCGCGTGCGGCGGTTTATCGTGCGCAACAGGCGGTTGTTGCTGCTCGCGGTACCGAAAGGCAGGCAGCCGCAGAAGCGAAACTGGCTGCTGCCCAGGCATCACTTACCCGTAATATTGCGGCCAGAACAGCAGCACAGACAACGCTGAATACTGTCACGTCAGTGGGAAGTCGTCTGTTAAGTGGAGCACTGGGACTGGTTGGTGGGGTGCCGGGGCTTGTCATGCTGGGGGCCGCGGCCTGGTACACGATGTATCAGAATCAGGAGCAGGCCAGAGAATCTGCACGCCAGTATGCCGCAACAATCGACGAAATTCGCCAGAAAACGTCGGCAATGTCGCTTCCTGAAGCGTCAGATAATGAGGAAAAGACGCGGCAGGCACTTGATGAGCAAAACAGGTTAATTGACGAGCAGAAAAGTAAGATTAAATCCTTACAGGAAAAAATTGCTGGCTATCAGTATGTGCTGGCAAACCCGGGCTGGACAACCGATAACGGTTTTATGATTAACCACATGACGTCGGTAAAAACAGTCACAGAAGGGCTTGCAGAAGCAACAAATCAACTGGCAGTTGAACAGTCCCGTCTCACACAAATGCAGGGCAAAGCGCAATCCATTCAGGATGTGCTTGCCGGGCTGGAGGAGCGGCGGGTTGCGTTGATCCGTCAACAGGCGGCGGAACAAAACAAAGCGTATCAGTCCCTGTTGATCATGAATGGGCAGCATACCGAGTTTAATCGCCTTCTTGGGCTTGGTAATGAATTACTTCAGCAGCGACAGGGGCTGGTGAATGTACCGTTACGGCTACCACAGGCAACCCTGGATGATAAACAGCAGACCGCACTGAATAACAGCAAGCGCGAACTGGCTCTGTCCCGCCTTAAGGGGGAAGCGCGTGAGCGTGCCCGACTGGGCTATGCTGCGGATGATCTCGGCTTTGTGGGAGAGGCGTATCAGACAGCCAGACAGAATTATATCAATAACTCACTGGATGCCTGGCGAAATAACCAGGCAAATAAACCCAAAGCGCATAAAAAGACCGAAGCGGAAAAAACAGAAGATATTTATAAACGGCTGATTAAACAGCAAAAAGAACAGATAGCACTGGCAGGGCAGAATACTGAACTGGCTAAGATGAAATATCAGGTCAGTCAGGGCGAATTATCAACCCTGTCAGAAGCGCAGAAAAAAACGCTTTTGCAGAATGCAGCACTCATCGACCAGAAAAAGATTCGTGAGCAGCTTGCTGCGTATGAAAGCAGCCTGGCGGACAGTAATGCCAGTACCCGGGCGTCTAACGACGCGCAGTTACTGGGATATGGTGAAGGCTCACGGATGCGTGAACGACTCCAGGAAATGTGGAGTATCCGGCATGAGTTTGAGCAGAAAAATAACGAGCTGCTGAGACAGTATCAGGCCGGAGAAATTGAAGAAGCCCTGTGGAAACAGGAGAAAGAACTGAATAAAAAATATCTGGAAGAGCGTCTCAGCGATCAGCAGGATTATTATGCAAAGGCCGATGCTTTACGTAATAACTGGAATGCAGGACTCCAGGAGGGGCTGACCAACTGGGCAGACAGTGCCACCGATTATGCTTCGCAGGCGGCAGATGCTGTCGTTTCCACTATGGACGGGCTGGTATCAAATATTTCCGATGCGCTGGCCGGAAATGTTGTGGACTGGAGAAACTGGGGGAGTTCAATTCTCCAGGAAGTTTCAAAAATTCTGATGAATGCGGCCATTGTTAACGGACTGAAGTCACTCTCCGGTGCCGGAGGGTGGCTTGGTACGGTCGGCGGATGGATTTCGGGGGCGGTGGCAAACGCAAAAGGTGGTGTTTACACATCGGCAAATCTGAGTGCTTACAGTAACACTATTGTGGATACACCGACGTATTTTGCTTTTGCGAAAGGTGCCGGGCTGATGGGCGAGGCCGGGCCTGAAGCTATCATGCCACTGACACGGGCAGCGGACGGCTCTCTTGGGGTCAGAGCCATTGGCAATGTGAATAGTGGCGGGGGGGTTGTTTATTCTCCCGTGTATCACATCAGCATTCAGAATCAAGGGAGCAATGGCGAGATAGATGCGCGCTCAGCCAGGGGACTGGTGGATCTGATCGACAGCAGGGTTGTGTCAATTATGCAGTCATCGCGTCGGGATGGAGGATTGTACAGTGCCTGAGCCTGAAGTTTTTAACTGGATCCCCCGTGAGGGGATGGAGACGACACGAAAGCCATCAGTTATTACGGTAAAGTTTGGTGACGGATATGAACAGAGACGGGCTGGTGGTCTGAATGCGGATCTGAAAACGTTTAAACCGGTATTTCGTGTCACAGATGAATATTCCCGTGCCGCGCTGGACAGTTTTTTATCCCGTCATGCCGGGATTCGTGCTTTTTTGTGGCGTCCGCCAAAACACAACAGGACTGTCCGGGTTGTCTGCAGGGAGTGGAGCATTTCGGATAATGCCATGTATACCGATTTTAACTGTACCTTTGAAGAGGTCACTCACTGATGCAGGATATACAGCAGGAAACACTCAATGAGTGCACTAAAACGGAGCAATCCGCGCTGATCGTGCTCTGGGAAATTGATCTGACAGAGGTCGGCGGAGATCGTTATTTCTTCTGTAATGAGCAGAACGAAAAAGGTGAACCAGTCACCTGGCAGCGGCGGCAGTATCAGGCCTATCCCATTCAGGGAAGTGGATTTGAGATGAACGGCAAAGGAGCCAGTGCAAGGCCAACGCTTAAAGTCTCTAATCTGTACGGCATGGTCACCGGGATGGCGGAAGACCTGCAGAGTCTGGTCGGCGGAACGGTGGTCAGGCGTAAGGTTTACGCCCGTTTTCTGGATGCGGTGAACTTCGTCAACGGAAACAGCGACGCCGATCCGGAGCAGGAGGTGATCAGCCGCTGGCGCATCGAGCAGTGCAGCGAACTGAGTGCGGTCAGTGCTTCTTTTGTACTGTCCACGCCGACGGAAACGGATGGTGCGGTTTTTCCGGGGCGCATCATGCTGGCCAACACCTGTACCTGGACCTATCGCGGTGATGAGTGCGGTTATAGCGGTCCGGCTGTCGCGGATGAATATGACCAGCCGACGTCCGATATCACGAAAGATAAATGCAGCAAATGCCTGAGCGGCTGTAAGTTTCGCAATAACGTCGGCAACTTTGGCGGCTTCCTTTCCATTAACAAACTTTCGCAGTAAATCCCATGACAGAGACAGAATCAGCGATTCTGGCGCACGCCCGGCGATGTGCGCCAGCGGAGTCGTGCGGCTTCGTGGTGAGAACGCCGGAGGGGGAAAGATATTTCCCCTGCGTGAATATCTCCGGTGAGCCGGAAGATTATTTCCGGATGTCGCCGGAGGACTGGCTGCAGGCCAAAATGCAGGGTGAGATTGTGGCGCTGGTCCACAGTCACCCCGGTGGTCTGCCCTGGCTGAGTGAGGCTGACAGGCGGCTGCAGGTGCAGAGTGATTTGCCGTGGTGGCTGGTCTGCCGGGGGGCGATTCATAAGTTCCGCTGTGTGCCGCATCTTACCGGGCGGCGCTTTGAGCACGGGGTGACGGACTGTTACACGCTGTTCCGGGATGCTTATCATCTGGCGGGGATTGAGATGCCGGATTTTCATCGTGAGGATGACTGGTGGCGTCACGGTCAGAATCTCTATCTGGATAATCTGGAGGCCACAGGGCTGTATCAGGTGCCGTTGTCAGCGGCGCAGCCGGGCGATGTGCTGCTGTGCTGCTTTGGTTCATCGGTGCCGAATCATGCCGCCATTTACTGTGGTGACGGCGAGCTGCTGCACCATATTCCTGAACAACTGAGTAAACGAGAGAGGTATACCGACAAATGGCAGCGACGCACACACTCCCTCTGGCGTCACCGGGCATGGCACGCATCTGCCTTTACGGGGATTTGCAACGATTTGGCCACCGCATCGACCTTCGTGTGAAAACGGGAGCCGAAGCTATCCGGGCGCTGGCCACGCAGCTCCCGGCGTTTCGTCAGAAACTGAATGAGGGCTGGTATCAGGTGCGCATTGCCGGGCGTGATGCAGGCGAAAACGAATTATCTGCCCGTCTTAATGAGCCGCTGGCAAATGGTGCCGTGATCCACATCGTACCGCGTCTGGCGGGTGCCAAAAGTGGCGGTGTTTTTCAGGCAGTGCTGGGGGCTGCGCTGATTGCGGTGGCTTGGTGGAACCCTGTGGGCTGGCTGGGTGCCGCGGCTGTATCGGGTATGTATGCGGCAGGGGCCAGTATGATCCTGGGCGGTGTGGCGCAGATGCTGGCACCGAAAGCCAGAACTCCCCGCACACAGACAACGGATAACGGCAAACAGAACACGTATTTCTCCTCACTGGATAACATGGTTGCCCAGGGTAATGTTCTGCCTGTTCTGTACGGGGAAATGCGCGTGGGGTCACGTGTGGTTTCTCAGGAGATCAGCACGGCAGACGAAGGGGATGGTGGTCAGGTTGTGATGATTGGTCGATGATGCAAAATATTTTATGTGAAACCGCCTCCGGGCGGTTTTGTCGTTTATGGAGCATGACGAATGGGTAAAGGCAGCAGTAAGGGGCATACCCCGCGCGAAGCGAAGGACAATCTGAAGTCCACGCAGTTGCTGAGTGTGATCGATGCCATCAGTGAAGGGCCGGTTGAAGGTCCGGTGGATGGCTTAAAAAGCGTGCTGCTGAACAGTACACCGGTGCTGGACAGTGAGGGGAATACCAACATCTCCGGCGTAACGGTGGTGTTCCGGGCAGGTGAGCAGGAGCAGACTCCGCCGGAGGGATTTGAAT
>OGWX01001061.1_pt1 | contig 18879 bp, 12 predicted proteins | sample 1576151 | NCBI WGS metagenome assembly OGWX01 (sample SAMEA3541591, study PRJEB24748) | human gut metagenome | biome: human gut; feature: human-associated habitat; material: faeces | place: China | collected 2012
AAAATTCTGGTTGTTGGCGGCGGCGGGCGTGAGCACGCCATCATCCGCGCGCTGAAAAAAAGCCCCGACTGCGGCGATATCTGGTGTGCCCCTGGCAACGGCGGCATTGGTTACGATGCCACCTGCAAAAACATCCCTGCAACGGATGTAGACGCCATGGTCGCCTTTGCCAAGGCAGAAGCCTTTGATTATGTTGTTGTTGCACAGGACGATCCCCTTGCCCTTGGCATGGTGGATGCTTTGGCCAAGGTGGGCATCCCTGCTTTTGGCCCGGATGCCGCTGCCGCCCGCATTGAAGCCAGCAAGGTGTTCAGCAAGGACCTGATGAAAAAATACGGCATTCCCACCGCCGGCTATGAAACCTTTGACGACCCCGCCAAGGTGATGGATTACATCCGCAGCAAGGGCAAGTACCCGGTTGTTATCAAGGCGGATGGCCTGGCGCTGGGCAAAGGCGTGCTGATCTGCCAGAATGAGCAGGAAGCCGCTGATGGCGTAAAGGAAATCATGCTGGACAAAAAGTTCGGCGCTTCCGGCAACCATGTTGTGGTGGAAGAATTTTTGACCGGGCCGGAAGTCAGCGTGCTGTCCTTCTGTGATGGCAAAACCGTCAAGCCGATGGTTTCCAGCATGGACCACAAGCGCGCTTTGGACCATGACGAGGGCCTGAACACCGGCGGCATGGGCACCGTTGCCCCCAACCCCTGCTACACCCCCGCCATTGCCGCCGAGTGCATGGAGAAGATTTTCCTGCCTACGGTTGCCGCCATGCAGGCAGAGGGTTGCCCCTTTAAGGGCTGCCTGTACTTTGGCCTGATGCTGACCCCGGACGGCCCCAAGGTGATTGAATACAACTGCCGCTTTGGCGACCCCGAAACCCAGGTAGTACTGCCCCTGCTGGAAAGCGACCTGCTGACCGTGATGCAGGCCTGCACCAACGGCACGCTGGACAAGACCGAGGTCAAGTTCAGCGATGGCGCTGCCGCCTGTGTGGTGCTGGCTTCCGGCGGATACCCCGTTGCCTATGAAAAGGGCAAGGAGATCACCGGCCTGGAGAATGGCCAGGTGCCCGGTGCTGCCGATGTGACCGTGTACCATGCCGGTACCGCCATCAAGGATGGCAAGCTGGTTACCAACGGCGGCCGCGTGCTGGGTGTAACGGCAACCGCCGCCACCCTGCCCGAAGCCCTGAAAAAGGCTTACGCCGCTGCTGACTGCATCCATTTTGACAAACTGCACCGCCGCAGTGATATTGGTGCCCGTGCCCTTGCGGCAATGAAAGCACAGGAGGGTTAAACAAGAATGGTTTACCGCATTTATGTAGAAAAAAAGCCCGGCTTTGACGGCGAAGCCCAGGGCCTGAAGCATGAACTGGTTGAGCTGGTTGGCATTAAGGGCCTGAAAGCTCTGCGCCTGTTGAACCGCTATGATGTGGAAGGCATTGACCGCGACCTGTTTGAGAAAGCCATCCCCACCGTGTTCAGCGAACCGCCAGTCGATGTGACCTATACCGAGCTGCCCACCGCCAAGACGGTGTTTGCTGTGGAGTATCTGCCCGGCCAGTTTGACCAGCGTGCAGATTCTGCTTCCGAGTGTATCCAGCTGCTGAGCCAGGGCGAGCGTCCGTCTGTGCGCAGTGCCCGCATCTACCTGCTGGATGGCGAGCTGAGCGCAGAGGATCTGGAAGCCATCAAGAAGTACGTCATCAACCCGGTGGAAGCCCGCGAGGCCAGCCTGGACACCCGCGATACCCTGAAAATGGAATTTGCCGTGCCCACCGCTGTGGAAACCCTGAACGGCTTCTGCGCTTTGGATGACGCTGCGTTGGAGAATTTCCGCAATGAAAAGGGCCTGGCCATGGACCACGCCGACATTGTGTTCTGCCAGAACTACTTCAAATCTGAACAGCGCGACCCGACCATTACCGAAATCCGCCTGATCGATACCTACTGGTCTGACCACTGCCGTCACACCACCTTCGGCACCATCCTGAACGATGTCAAGATTGACGACGAAGTTGTGCAGGCTGCATTTGACCGTTACATGGCCCTGCGTGCCGAGACCGGCCGCGATAAAAAGAACCGCACCCTGATGGACCTGGCCACCATCGGCGCCAAGGCCCTGAAACAGCGCGGCATCCTGCAGAACCTGGACGAGAGCGAAGAGATCAATGCCTGCACCGTCAAAATCAAGTGCGATGTGGACGGCGAATTGCAGGATTGGCTGTTCCTCTTCAAGAACGAGACCCACAACCACCCCACCGAGATTGAGCCGTTCGGCGGCGCTGCTACCTGCATCGGCGGTGCCATCCGTGACCCGCTGTCCGGCCGCAGCTATGTTTACCAGGCCATGCGCGTGACCGGCGCAGGCGACCCGCTCAAGCCGGTTGCCGAAACCATGCCCGGCAAGCTGCCCCAGCGCAAGCTGGTTACCACTGCTGCTGCCGGTTATTCCAGCTATGGCAACCAGATCGGCCTTGCCACCGGCCAGGTTGCTGAACTGTACCACCCCGGCTATGTGGCAAAGCGTATGGAGATCGGCGCTGTTGTGGGTGCTACCCCGGCCAGCCATGTCCGCCGCGAAGAGCCCCAGCCCGGCGATGTGATCATCCTGCTGGGCGGCCGCACCGGCCGTGACGGCATTGGCGGCGCTACCGGCTCCAGCAAGGCCCACAAGCTGACCAGCCTGGAAACCTGCGGTGCCGAGGTGCAGAAGGGCAACGCCCCCATTGAGCGTAAGCTGCAGCGCCTGTTCCGCCGCGAGGACGCCTGTTGCATGATCAAGCGCTGCAACGACTTTGGCGCAGGCGGCGTTTCCGTTGCCATCGGCGAGCTGGCCGACGGCCTGAACATTGACCTGAACAAAGTTACCAAGAAGTACGAGGGCCTGGACGGCACCGAGCTGGCTATCAGCGAAAGCCAGGAGCGCATGGCTGTTGCCGTTGCCGCTGAGGATGCCGAAAAGTTCATTGCCCTTGCCAATGAGGAAAACCTGGAAGCCACCGTGGTTGCTACCGTTACCGAGGAAAAGCGGATGCGCGAGAACTGGAACGGCGTTGCCATCGTGGACCTTTCCCGCGAGTTCCTGAACTCCAACGGTGCCGAGCGCCATGCCGATGTGCATGTTCTGCCCGGCACGGTATGGCAGCCCCAGTGGGCCGGTTCCACCTTTGCCGAAAAGTTGGAAAACCTGGTTGGCGACCTGAATGTTTGCAGCCAGAAAGGCCTGGGCGAGCGGTTTGACTCCACCATCGGCGCTTCCACCGTGCTGATGCCTTACGGCGGTAAATACCAGCTGACCCCCACCATGGCCATGGCTGCCAAACTGCCGGTGGATGGCGAAACCACCACCTGCTCCGGCATGGCCTGGGGCTTTAACCCCTATCTGACTGAAGCGGACCCCTACCGCGGCGCTTACATGGCCGTTGTGGAAAGCGTGACCAAACTGGTTTGCGCCGGTTTCCGCCACAAGGATATGTACCTGACTTTCCAGGAATATTTTGAGCACCTGAACACTGCCCCCGAACGCTGGGGCAAGCCGCTGGCCGCCCTGCTTGGCGCGCTGGATGCCCAGATGGGCCTTGGCATTGCTTCCATCGGCGGCAAGGACAGTATGTCCGGCAGCTTTGAAGGCCTGGATGTTCCCCCCACGCTGGTCAGCTTTGCCACCGCCATTGGCAACACCGCCAACGTCATGAGCCCTGAGTTCAAGAAAGCCAACAGCTCTGTTGTCATCCTGAAGCCGCAGTACAAGGACGGCATGCCGGAGATCGGCAGCCTGCTTTCCATCTACAAGATCGTGGAGCAGATGATCGACGAAGGCAAGGTGCTGGCCGCAGCAACGCCGGGTTACGGCGGCATTGCCGAAGCACTGTTCAAGATGTGCGTCGGCAACCACGTGGGCCTGTCCCTGAGCCGCGATATCAACCTGGACGACCTGTTCAAGCCCTGCTATGGCGCAGTTATTCTGGAGCTTCTGGATGCTTCTGCCGGTGAATTCCTCGGTTCCACCACCGTGGATTACGTCATCAACGTCAACGGCGAAAACATCGACCTGCAGCACCTGCAGGATGTATGGGAAGCAAAGCTGCAGCCTGTCTTCCCCTACCTCAAGGCTGGCGAGGAAGTTAAATCCCTGGAATACAAGGTCAACTGCTTCCAGCGCGTTGCCCCGGCTGTGCGCCTGGCCACCCCGCGCGTTATCATCCCTGTGTTCCCCGGCACCAACTGCGAATACGACACTGCACGCGCATTCCGCCGCGCCGGTGGCGACCCGCACATTCTGGTGTTGAAGAACCTGACCCCCGCCGACGTTGCCGCCAGCTGCGAAGCCCTGGTGAAAGAGCTTGACCAGAGCCAGATTCTGATGCTGCCGGGCGGTTTTTCCGGCGGCGATGAGCCGGACGGCTCCGCCAAGTTCATCGCGGCGTTCTTCCGCAACCCCGCTGTGGCCGATGCCGTCAACCGTCTGCTGAACCAGCGTGACGGCCTGGCACTCGGCATCTGCAACGGCTTCCAGGCATTGATTAAGCTGGGCCTTGTGCCTTATGGCGAGATCCGCCCGATTACCGAGAACGACCCGACCCTAACCTTTAACACCATCCACCGCCACCAGAGCATGCTGGTGCGCACCCGCGTAGCTTCCAACAAGAGCCCCTGGCTGAGCGAATGCAATGTGGATGATGAACACCTGATCGCCATCAGCCACGGCGAAGGCCGCTTTGTCTGCAATGACGGCCTGCTGCAGCAGCTGATCAACAACGGCCAGGTTGCCACCCAGTATGTTGACCTGAACTGCGTGCCCACCATGGATATGCGCTACAACCCCAACGGGTCTGTGCTGGCCATTGAGGGCATTACCAGCCCGGACGGCCGCGTGTTCGGCAAGATGGGCCATTCTGAGCGCAGCGGCGACAGCCTGTACAAAAACGTTACCGGCGACAAGTACCAGCCGATTTTTGAAGGCGGCGTGAACTACTTCAAACTGTAAGACATGCTGTAAGAAAGGAAACCCGACCAATGGCACATGATCGTTATATTTCTCCGTTTTCCACCCGTTATGCTTCCGATGAGATGCAGTATACTTTCTCGGACGATAACAAGTTCCGCACCTGGCGCAGGCTGTGGATTGCGCTGGCCAAGGCTGAGCAGAAGCAGGGCCTGGACATTACCGATGAACAGATTGCCGAGCTGGAAGCCCACAAGGATGACATCAATTACGAGGAAGCCGTTGCCCGCGAAAAGCTGGTGCGCCACGATGTCATGAGCCATGTTTACGCTTACGGCCTGCAGTGCCCCAAGGCAAAGGGTATCATCCACCTGGGTGCTACCAGCTGCTATGTTGGCGATAACACCGATGTTATCATCATGCGCGAAGGCCTGCAGCTGGTGCGCAAAAAGCTGATCGGCGTGCTGGCCAACCTGGCCGATTTTGCCGAGCAGTACAAGGATATGCCCTGCCTGGCTTACACCCACTGCCAGCCCGCCCAGCTGACCACCGTTGGCAAGCGCGCTACCCTGTGGATGAACGAGTTCTACATGGACCTGCAGGAGATTGACCACCAGATCAGCCAGCTGGCCCTGCGCGGCGTTAAGGGTACCACCGGCACCCAGGCCAGCTTTATTGAGCTGTTCAACGGCGATTCTGCCAAGGTCAAGGCAGTGGAAGCCGATGTGTGCGCCCAGATGGGCTTTGACAAGGTTGTGCCCGTCTGCGGCCAGACCTACAGCCGCAAGGTGGACTACAATGTGCTTTCCGCCATTGCCGGTCTTGCCCAGAGCGCCATGAAGATGGCCACCGACATCCGCCTGCTGGCCAACTTTAAGGAGATGGAGGAGCCGTTTGAAAAGAACCAGATCGGTTCTTCCGCCATGCCGTACAAGCGCAACCCCATGCGCTGCGAACGCATCTGCGCGCTTTCCCGCTACCTGATGGTGGATGTGCTGAACCCCGCCATCACCGCCGGCACCCAGTGGTTTGAGCGCACGCTGGACGATTCCGCCAACAAGCGCATCGCCATGGCTGAGGGCTTTTTGGCCGCTGATGCCATCCTGAACATTCTGCTGAATGTTTCGGACGGGCTGGTGGTTTACCCCAAGGTTGTCCGCAGCCGCGTGATGGCTGAGCTGCCGTTCATGGCCAGCGAGAACATCATGATGAAAGCCGTCAAGAAAGGCGGCGACCGCCAGGAGCTGCACGAGCGCCTGCGCGAGCACGCCGTGGCCGCTGCCGCTGTGGTCAAGCAGGAGGGCAAGCCCAATGATATGATTGCCCGCGTGGAAGCTGACCCTGCATTCGGTCTGACCCGCGAGGAGATCGAGGCCGAGCTGAGCCCCGAAGATTTCACCGGCCGCGCCCCGCAGCAGGTGGAAGAGTTTTTGGCCGAAGTTATCCGTCCCGTGCTGGACGCCAACAAAGAGGATCTTGGCCAGCATGTGGAGCTGAATGTTTGATTTATTTGGGCTTGAGGAATTATAAGATTACGATAGCATCCTGATTGGATGAATAAGCGAAAGGCTGCTTCTTCGGTTGAAGGAGCAGCCTTTTTGAGTTTTAGGGGGATTATATTCCATCATACATCTAATTTATGGTTTTATGTGGGGGTAAATGATTGGCCACAGCCCGTTCACGGGACGATGACGAGCATCGTCCCCTACAAATTATTTGCGGCGTTTGCCGCAACCGGCAAGGTTTCTCCACGGCGGGATGAGGGCATTCCGCCCTACCGCACCGTAAATGATGGCTTTATTATCATGCTTCAAATCTCCTCCGCCGCCACATCGCCGGATTCTATGCATTGGGCAAGAGCGGTCTCATAGGGGATATCCCGCTGGATCATGGTCACATTATAGGTGGCAAAATGGTAGCCGTTTGCTTCGCAGGCGGCTTTTATTTTTTGCAAGGCGGGCTGTAAATCTGCGTGCTGGGGCTGCGATGTGGTTTGAATCGTGACCGCCAGCTTGGCCGGTATATGCTGCAAGATGTCTTTTTCAAACGGGGCATCCAATGGCAGCCACTGCTGGTATTCCATGCCCAGATCAGAGATATTTTTCCCTGATTCATACGGCAGAATCACCATCACGCATTGCTGCTTTTCATCGTAGGGAATATCGTATTCCGGCAGGGCATCGACCAGGGCCGGTGCCAGGTCAGCCCGCGCTTCCTCGTTCATGCGCCATGCAGTGTTGAGCCGGGCATCCACATACTGGGTGTGGTCAACGGTATGGGTATCGCTGGTAAAGAGCCAGAAACTTGTTTCCACATAGAACCGGGTATCCCGGCTTTGCTGGGATTGTACGCTTACTGTATAGCAGAATCCCCGCATCGAACCTGCGTTTTCTGCCGTAAAAGTCTGGTCCGGGTAAAGTTTTTCCGCAAACTGTATGGCCCGGTGCATGGCCCAGCGCTCGCTGATGGGGTCGCCGTTGATGCAGTCAAAGGCCAGCAGCACCAAAGCAATCAGCACCGCCGCCAGAATGCCTGCCATCTTCCGCTTACTTTTCACTTTCATGTTTTTTCTCTCCTTTCCCGCTGGCATAGTTCAGCAGCCAGCCAATCAGGCAGCCAACGCCGCACAGCCCCAGCATAAAAACGCTGTACACAATTAGGGTGACCGGGTACTCCATCAGGGTGGCCCCATACTGCCAATAACGCACGAAGGTCCGCAGCAGCGCGCAAAGGGCAATGCCCTCCCCCACTGCCATCAGCAGCTTCCACATCTGGGGGTCCTGATACACGGCCGCAGCACACACAAACGGGAAAATCAGGATGATCCAGTTGGAATGTTCGCCGTAACTTGTCAGCACCCCAAAGCCCATGCCCAGCGCCGCAAACATCAGCAGGCCGGTATTGTATTTGTGGCGGATCTTTTGCAGCAGGCGGGCATCATCGGGTGCGGGCAGGCTTTGTGGCAGGGCCTGCCCGCCGCCCGCCTGCCACAGGGTGCGGCATTCCGGGCAGGTTTGCAGGTGGGCTTTTACCAGCGCTTCACTTTCCGGGCTGGCAACGCCATCCTGCACCAGCGGGATCAAATCCCGGCAGACCGCGCAGGGAATTTTGGTTTCTGCTTTTCCCTGTTCTGCTTGCCGGTTTGTTTCTTTTTCTTGCGTCATTCGTCGTATCCCTCCTTTTGCAGGGTTGCTTTCAGCCAGGCGCGGGTACGGTGCTCCACCACCCGCGCGGATGCTTCGGTTATTTGCAGTTTTTGGGCAATTTCCTGGTACGAATACCCCTGCGCCCGCAGGTATACCACGCTGCGGGTGCGCTCGTCCTTTTGCTGCAGCAAAGCCTGCACGCGGCGCAGCTTTTGGCGGGCGGCGGTGGTTTCGGTCAGGGCATCATCGGTTATGTAGCGTTCCATCAAATCGTCCAGGCTGACGGACTGGTGCCGCCTGCGCAGGCTTTCCAGCCAGATATTGCGTGCAATGCCAAACAGCCAGGTTTTTACCTCGCACTCTCCACGGAAAGTGGGCAGCCGCTTGATGACCCGCACAAAGGTTTCGCTCAACAGGTCTTCCGCCTGCACAGGGTCGTGGGTCAAAAAGCAGAGGTAGCGGTACAGATCCATCCGGTAGCGCCGGTACAGTTCCTCCAGCTCCGGCAGTTTCATGCTTTGGCCCACCTCCTTTCGCTTTGTTCAGGCGCCTTACATGATATTGGTGGCCGCGGTCGCCGTTTTGTTACAGGCAGCGATAAAAAAAGTCCTGCCGCACCGCTTGGAAACGGCATCGGCAGGATCGGTTGTTCTTTTATTCCTGGCTTTGGGTGTCATTCTGGGGCGCATCGGCAGTCAAGTCTGCACCATCTGCCGCTGCATCGGCGGCAGCATCCGTGGTATCCTCTGCCGGGGGTTCCGGGGTCGGCTCCGGGGTGGCCACAGGGTTTTCCGCCGGCAAAAAGCGCGGCTGAATGGTGCCGTCCGTCTGCTGGTCCGAAACATCCAGCGTACCGCGGTCACTGCTTGCCAGGCCATCGCCACCGGTATCCAGAATGATATAGGCGGCAAACCGGATCTTGTAATCCAGATTGTTTGCCGTGCCCAGCTGGACCGACACACGGCCCTGATACAAAAAGCTCAGCTCGGTCATGTTCTGCATGGTCAGCACCGTGGTGCCATCCAGCAGGCCATACTGGTCCAGTTCGCCCAGCAGTTCGTTCAGCACCTCGTTGGGGGTCTCCTGTGCCGTATCGGCTTCGTCTGCATTTTCCGGCGTTGCGGTGCCGCTTGGCATGGCCGTTGCCAGGGCGGTCGGCTCGCTGGGGGCATCCAGTGTCAGGAAGCTGCCCGGCGTGGTGGCCGCGCCCTCTGGCAGCAGGGCATCCAGCTGCACCAGATTATCCGGCTCTGCCAGCTCCACACGCAGCACTTTCAGCTGTTCGCTCAGCACCAGCCAGCTGCCGGAATACTCCATCTTAAAGCGTTCCACCGCAGGCTGCACCCGGATGATCACGGTGCCGGGGGCCTGGCGGGTGACGACTGCCACATCCAGGTACGGCATCTGCGCCAACAGCTGGTCAGATTTTTCTTTGGTGGAAAAACCGTACAGGTTATCCCCCACCTGAATGCCGGTTGCATCGATCAGCTGTTGTTCGGTATAAATGCCGGTATTGGCGGGGGTGGTGCGGTCCGCATTTTCCACCCGGAAATCCGTCACCTTGAACAACAGGTTGATGGAAAGCACAATGCCGACCACCAGCACTGCCAAAACGCACAGCACCCCGATGATGGCCTTGCGGCGGCGGATTCGCAGCTGTTCCGCGCGGGTAACGCGGCGCTGCACCTGTGGCGCGCTGGAACGGTACCCCGGCTTTTGGGGGTTCTGTTGGGGGCGGGGGCGCTTTTGCTGCTGTTTGGGCGGCTGGCGTTCGGGCTGTTTTGCGGGACGCTGGCCGCTGCCCTTTGGCCGCTGCTGGCTGCCCGCCGGGCGGCTGCTGCGCTGCGGCGGGGCGCTTTTGGTGTTGCGATGGCTGGGCTGACCCTTGCGGGGAGGTACACTTTTTTTCTGGTTTCGGCTGCGCTGATTGCGGTCCATGGGGCGTACCTCCTTTCTGTGTTTCAGCTTTTATTTGCTGCCGGTTTGTTCCGGCAGGTTACTTTCCGTTCACCAGTTCCAGCAGCTTTGCGGTAATCAGTTCCAAGCTCTTGGGGTTGCCCAGGGTCTTGGCGGCGGTGCCCATGGCCGTCAGTTTGCCGGGCTCTGCCAACAGGGCATGCACGGTTTCGATCAGCTTGATACCGGTCAGGTCTTTTTCTTCAATCACAATGGCGGCACCGGCGTTTTGCAGCTCCAGTGCATTGTAATACTGGTGGTTTTCGGCCACATTGGGGCTAGGGATCAGGATGGACGCGCGGCCCATGGCTTCCAGCTCCGCCAGCGTCAGCGCACCGGAGCGGGAAATAACAAGGTCCGCCGCGGCCAGCAGATCCGGCATATTATCAATGTATTCTTTTACCACAAGGTTGGCACCGGGGGCAAAGTGGTTCTTGGCTTCCAGGTCCTCAAACAGCTTTACGCCGCGGCTGCCGGTGGCGTGCAGGTGCAGCACGGGCAGATCGTTTGCCTGCTCCCACGCGCACAGCTCTGCCACAACCTCGTTGATACGGCGGGCCCCCAAAGAGCCGCCGAAGCTCAAAATCACGGTGCGGTCCCCCGCGTGCACAGCAGCACGGGCGGCGGCGCGGTCACGGTTCAAAATTTCCGGGCGGACAGGGTTGCCAACCACAAGGGTCTTCTCCGGCGCGCCAAGCTTTTCCACCGCAGCGGCGGAAGCGGCAAACACCACGTCCACATCCTTGGCCAGCAGCTTGTTGGTCACACCGGGGAATGCGTTCTGCTCATGGATGGCGGTCTTGATGCCCTTTTTGGCGGCGGCGCGCACCACCGGGCCGCTGACATAACCGCCGCAGCCGATGACCAGATCGGGCCGGACCTCTTTCAGGATAGCCGCCGTGCGCGGGCCGGACAGAGCCAGGTGGTAGAGCGCTACCACGTTGCGGCCTACGTTCTTCAGGGTTGGCTTGCGCTGGAAACCGTTGATCTCAATATGGTGGAACGGGTACCCTGCCTTGGTTACAAGGCCGTACTCCATACCCTCTTTCCGCCCGGCAAAGTGGATCTCAGCCGCGGGGTCCGCCGCCTTTAAGGCTCCGGCAATGGCAAGCGCCGGGTTGATATGGCCGGCTGTGCCGCCGGCAGCAATCAAAACACGCATAATGGTTCCTCTTTTCTCCGTAAAATCGAACGTTTATGTTATGGCAATACCGCATAATTCTAAGTGCCGATACGGCGAGCGAGGTGCGGCAGATGCTAAGCCAAAAGCGCAGATAATACTGGATGTCTTATCGAGCATTTTGGCAACGCAGATGCCGTGCCGCAGCCGCCGGAGCGGTGCTTAAGCCGTAAGGCGGGAATTGTGCGGTATTGCCTTATATCTGAAACCAAAGAGAACAATGCTTTCCGCAGGCATGCGGGAATTCTCAGTTGCTGTGCAGGGCTTTGTGGGTGCGGCGCTGCGGGTTCATCCGGCGGGCAAGTTCTTCATGCGAGCGCTTGCTGCGCGCAGCGTTTTGCGCGTTGCCCGCCCGCGATATGCTTAGTATAATGCCCATCTCACACAATAGAATCAGCAAGCTGGTACCACCGGAGGAAAAAAACGGCAGGCTGATGCCGGTATTTGGGGCCACATTGGTGACCACCGCAATGTGGATCATGGTCTGCCAGGCAATTTGCGACATAATGCCAATACCCAGCATCGTACCAAAATAATCCGGCGAGTTCAGGGCGATGATAACGCCCTGAATGATCAGTGCGGCAAAAAGGCCCATACAGATCACCGCGCCGATAAAGCCCAGCTCTTCGCACAGAACGGAAAAGATAAAGTCGTTGCTGGCTTCCGGCAGCCAGAGGTGCTTTTGGCGGCTGTTGCCAATGCCCAGGCCAGTCAGCCCGCCGGACGCAATGGAATACAGGCTCTGCTGGGTCTGGTACAAAATATCGCCCTCGTCACCGTTCCATGCGCCGAGGCGCTGCTGAACATAGTTATCCTGTCCGGTCAGCATTTTGTAAATCACAAACGCAGCCGCTCCTGCCGCCGGGATGCACCAGAACCGGCCCACACCGCCACACAAAATCATACTGCCCGCAATCAGCAGGATCAGCATGATAGCAGAGTTATGGGGTTCTTTGTACAGCAGAACCAGCACCGGCAGCAGCGGCAGCACGGGCAGCACAATGCCGTAAAGCAGTGTTCCCCGCTTTTCATAATACCGGTCCGCAAAGCAGGCAAGCCCCAAAATAGCCGAAAACTTTGCCAGCTCCGAAGGCTGCAGGGTTGTGCCAAACATATACACCCAGCGGTAACAGCCGTTGTACGGCTCACTGAACAGGGCCCACACCAAAAGCAGCAGCGTTAAAATGTATAAGTACCAGTTCATGTGGCGCAGGCTGCGGTAGTTAATGTTGGAAATCAGATACATCAGCACCAGCCCCACCACCGCCAGAATTGCCTGCGGGCGGATAAAGTGGTAAATATCCCCCTTGAAGCGGTAATACCCGGTGGAATAACTGGCGGAGAACAGCATGATCAGCCCGTAAGTCAACACAAGGATCAGCGTGCCGACAAAGCCATAGGAAAGTTTGCCGCGTTCCTCTTTTTTGAACGCGATTTCCTTAAAAAACCTGCCAATGTTGCCAAAGGCCAAATCGAAAAGCTGGGCAAGCGTCATTTGCGGCACAGCCCCCTTTCTGAACGCTAAGAATATTTTATGCCATGTAAACGTACATCAGGCCCAGCACCACACCGATAATGGCGATCAGGCTGAAGAAAAAGTCGATCTTGACTTCTTTCCAGCCGCGCATCTCGAATGCATGGTGGATCGGTGTCATGCGGAAAATGCGCTTGCCGTGGGTCAGCTTGAAGTAAACGCGCTGGATCACAACGGTCATGGCGTCCCAGATATACACAATGCCAAAGAAGAACACCAGCTCCGGCCGGCCCATGATAAAGGCAAGGGCCGTTACCATACCGCCCAGGAACATGCTGCCGGTATCGCCCATGAACACTTTGGCCGGGTAGAAGTTCCACACCAGGAAGCCCGCTGCCGCAGCAGCCGTTGCCGCCGCCAGAACGGCCACATGATAAAAGCTGAGCATGCTGGCAGCCAGCAGGTAGCCCAGCATGGAAACAAAGGTCACACAGGAGCACAGGCCGTCCAAACCATCCGTCAGGTTGACGGCATTGACCAAAAAGATGATGCCGAAGAACGCAATGGGGTAATACACCCAGCCCAGATCTACCGCACCGATAAAGGGCAGCATAATGATGGTGGTCAGCAGGCCCTGCATGTGCAGCCCCACCAGGAAGCCGCCGGTAACAATGAACTGCATGATAAGCTTTTGCCAGGCAAGCAGGCCCAGGTTGCGGTGCTTGACGACCTTGATATAGTCATCCAGAAAACCGATAAAGCCGGAACCAAACGCCAGGAACAGCGCCAGCAAGGCGGCGCGCACCTGCACAATGCCCAAAAGGTCCTGTGCATAGCGGTAGAACCCGGCATACACCAGGCCGCAGGCCACCAGAATGCCAAAGATGAAGCACAGGCCGCCCATGGTGGGTGTGCCCTGTTTTTTGTTATGCCAGGTCGGGCCGGATTCCCGGATGGTCTGGCCGAAGTGCAGCTTGTGCAGTGCCGGAATTACAAAACAGCCTGAAAGTGCCGTAACGGCAAACGCACCGATTGCCGCGGCAACCAGCATCCAAGAAACGATCATTCCCATGTGATATTCCCCCAAAATATGCAATTATGCGTTTGGCAGCGCCGCGTAAAGCTGCTTTAATACATCATCCAGCTTCATGGCGTGGCTGGCTTTTGCCAGCACAACATCGCCGGGGCGGACGTTCTGCCGTAGATATTCTACTACTTCCTCCGCCGCTTGGCAATGGATGGTTTGCAGCCCTTTCTGCCGGGCTGCTTCGGCCATAGCTGCGCTCAACGGGCCGTAAGCCACCAGCAGGTCGGCGGCATCGGCAGTCCATTTGCCGGTCTGGCGGTGGCCGGGTTCACTGGCAGCGCCAAGTTCCAGCATATCGCCCAAAACCGCTATTTTTTTATTTGCCTTTGTATTGGCAAGAGTTTTGATTGCCGCATTCATTGAATCCGGGCTTGCATTATAACAATCCTCAATAGAGGTTATGCCGCCTACGGTTACGCTTTTTTGCCTCATTCCGGCAGGAACGTAATTTGAAAGAGCGTCTGCCGATTTTTGAGAGTCAATGCCGAGAGTTATACCGACAGCAAAAGCCGCAAGAGCGTTATATACATTATGAATACCAATAGTAGGGATTACGATATGTTGCGTGCATAAGTAAAACTTACCTGTTACACCGTCGATTTCAGGAATTATTTTTGTGATTATATATTCAACGTCAAATGAGGTTGAGCCGTTTTCTTCTTTAATATTTTTTGCTTTATAATTTGCGCTCTCGCTTTCAATACCGAACGTGATTACGTCATATTTTTCCATAATCTCGTCTTTATCAAGAATCGTTTTAAGCATATCGTTATCAACATTAATGATAAACGGTGAGCCTGCTTCTAAGCCGTCAAGAATTTCAAGCTTTGATTTAAGTATACCCTCACGTGAGCCGAGATTTTCAATATGCGACACACCGATATTTGTTATCATTGCAAGTGTAGGCTTAGTAGCAGTTACAAGTCGGTGAATTTCGCCAAAATGGTTCATTCCCATTTCAATAACCGCCGCCTCGGTGCTGTTATCAATTTGAAAAAGCATTTGGGGCAAGCCGATTTCGTTATTTAGATTACCTTGAGTTTTGATTGCGTTAAACTCTGAATTAACTACAAGATAGGTAAATTCCTTTGTAGTTGTTTTGCCGACCGAGCCTGTAAGTGCAACAACAGGGATATCAAATTTTGAACGATAATAGGCTGAAAGGTCAAGAAGTGCTTTTGAAGTATTCTCAACTTTTACAAACGCTCCGTTTACCTCAATATCCTCACTAATCATTACAGCTGCGGCGCCAAGGCTCAATGCTTCGTTTGCAAATTGGTGTGCATCAAAGCGTTCGCCCTTAATGCAAATAAAAAGGCAACCTTTTGTAATTTTTCTTGTATCAATACAAACAGCGTTTATTTGAACGTCAAAATCCGTTTTAGTATTTAACGCTTTTGCAATTTCTTTTAATGTTAAAACTTCCATAATTTATTTCATTTTACCGAGAACCTCGGCAATAACTTCTCTTTCGTCAAAATGAATTGTGCCTGTAGGCAAAATTTGATATGTTTCGTGACCCTTGCCTGCAAGGAGAATAATATCGTCCTTTTTAGCATGAGTAATTGCATATTCAATAGCCTCGTGTCTGTTTTCAATAACAGTGTAAGGCGTTTTGATATTTTGCATACCTACAAGAATATCATCAATGATTGCACGTGGATTTTCACTTCTCGGATTATCTGACGTTACAATGCAGTAATCGGATAATTCTGCGGCAATCTTACCCATCTTAGGGCGCTTTGTTTTATCTCTGTCTCCGCCGCAACCGAAAAGGGTTACTACTCTGCCCTTTGCAATTTCCTTAAGCGAGGTAATAATATTTTCAAGTCCGTCAGGTGAATGAGCGTAGTCAATAATGATTGTGAAATCTCTGCCGCTCGGTACAACTTCAATTCTGCCCTTAACTCCTTTTGACTTTGCAACTGCCAAAAGAACATCCTCAAAATCAATACCGAGTGCAAGAGCACATGTTACTGCGCAAAGAGAGTTATAAACCGAAAATCTGCCCGGAATGGGACAAACACACCTGCCTATAGAATCATTTGAAACAATTTCATATTCAACACCGCTTGACTTAAACTTAACGTTTTTTGCGGTATATGTTGCATTATTTGTATCAACTGCATAAGTAACAACCTTATCAAAATTAAGACCGTCTATAATTTTTAAGCCGTGTTCGTCGTCTGCATTTGTTACTGCGATATCGGAATTTTCAAAAAGCTTACGCTTTGAATTGAAATAGTTTTCCCAAGTTTTGTGATAATCGAGGTGGTCCTGTGTAAGATTTGTGAATGCTCCGAGAGTGAATCGAAGTCCGTTTACTCTTCCCTGTGCGAGTGCTTGAGATGAAACCTCCATAACGCAGTATTCGCAATTTGCTTTTACCATAAGCGAAAACAGCTTTTGAAGCTCATACGGATCCGGAGTTGTATATTTAGCAGGATAAATCTCGTCGCCTACCATATTTTGAACAGTTCCGATAAGTCCGACTTTTTTGCCGACATTTTCAAGAATTTGCTTAATCAAAAATGTGGTAGTTGTTTTTCCGTTTGTGCCTGTTAAGCCGATAAGCTTTAATTTTTCGGCAGGGTTACCGAAGAAATTAGCACAAATAGGAGAATAGACGGCTCTAGAATCTTCAACAATAATTTGACTGTCAAGACCGAGATCATGGTCAACGACTACTGCAACCGCACCGCTTTCAAGCATTTTTTTCGCAACGCTGTGTCCGTCAAAGGCTGCTCCTTTAATGCAGATAAAAAGCGAGCCGTCTTTTACAAGACGTGAATCCTGCGTAACGTCCAAAACGTCAACGTTTTCAAAATCGTTTTTAACGTCAATTCCCTTTAATAAATCTTTAAGCTTCATATTAAAACCCCATATCTTTTAGTCTAATACAGACTGTGTATTTTTAAATGTGACGGTAACTACCGTTCCTTTTTCTACCTTTGCCTGCGTTTCTTCACTTTGCCTGTATGCCACAACAGTTCCGCTTGACATACTGTTACCTGCGATTTGAATATTAAGATTACTGCTTGAGGCAAGGTCCTTAGCTTCGTTAACGGTAAGTCCGTTAAAATTAGGAACATTTACCGTTTGTTTTTCGGAATCATCGGTATAAAGATAAACCGTGCCGCCGTTAGGAATCGTATCTGCACCCGACGGGCACTGCCTTGTAACGGTTGAATCATCGCCGACAACAACGAAGTTAAGATTGTTTTCTTCAAGCGTTTTTTTAGCTTCGTCAAGACTTTTGCCGACTACGTTAGGAGTCTGCTTTGAAAGGTCTTTCATTTCAGAGTCATTATATTTAGGTTCAATACCGAGAACATTCATAGCCTCTTGAGTAACCTGTGCGGCAATAGGAGCACAAAGAGCACCGCCGCCCAAGTCTTGGTTTGGCTCATCAACGATTATTAGCATTGCAATCTCAGGATCGTCACTCGGAGCAATTGCGCCAAACGATACAATATATTTATCGCCCTCGCCATTTTTTGACTCACCGAGCTTTGTTGAAGTACCTGTTTTACCGCCTACGCTGTAACCTGCAACGTAGCCGTTTTTACCTGTACCGTTATCAACAACCGATTTCATCATTTTTCTGACTTTTTCTGATGTGTCTGCACTGATAACCTGCCTTATTTCCTTGGTTTGAGTCTTTTTAACCGTTTTGCCGTTTGCATCGGCAATACTTGACACAAGATAAGGCTGTAAGAGTTTTCCGCCGTTTGCGATAGCGCAAAGACCTGTGCAAACCTGAATAGGAGTAAGCGAGTTTGTCTGACCGAAAGAAGCAGACGAAAGCTCAACTATTCCGTATTGGTCCTCTTTGTAATATTGTGGAGAAGCCTCACCCGGAAGGTCAATATTTGTCTTTTGTGTAAAGCCGAAGGCGTCAAAATATTTAAAATAATTATGAACGCCTAATTTTTGACCGATTGTGATAAAAAACGGGTTACAGGAATTTTCAAGTCCCTGAGTAAGAGTTTGCATTCCGTGGCCGGGGTGATAGTGGCATTTCATTTTGTATTTGTCAACTTGGATAGAGCCTGTGCAGTTATACGTTGTATTCAAATTTACAACATTTTCCTCCAAAGCGGCAGAAGCGACAAATGTTTTAAAAACAGAACCGGGTACGTATGTGTCGGATACTGTAAAATTGCGCCACTGATTTTGAACAGCAGCACTTTCAGCCTCCTGCTTTGCTGTTTTATCACTGAGCTTTTTAATTGCTTTTTTATCCTTGCTGTATGTAAGCTTATAAGGCTCGTTGCAATCGTAATCAGGAAGAGATGACATCGCAAGCACAGCGCCTGTGTTACAATTCATAACAACACCGTAAGCGCCCTTAGCCTGATATTCGTTCATCGTTTCTCTCAAGCCTTTTTCAAGATAATACTGAATGGTTTGATTGATTGTGAGAACTATTGAATCGCCGTCTGTTGCGGCAATGCTTGTTTCATAGTCGTTTGCGATATTGTTGGACTTAGCATCCTTTGCGGTAATTATTCTTCCGTTTGTGCCTGTAAGCTGTTCGTCATAATAAGCTTCGATACCCGAAAGACCTTGATCGTCTGCGCCTGTAAAACCGATAACGCTTGAAGCAAGTGTGCCGTAAGGATAATATCTTTTTGTTGTTTGTTCTGTACCGATACAGCCGCCCAATTCGTTTTTCGACACAAATTTTGAAAGTTTCTCTTTTATGTTATTTTCGACTTTCTTTTCAACAAGTTCATAATGATTTTGATGATTTGTTTTGTCATAAAACTCTTTTTTCTCATCTGCGTCATAACCGAAAAGATTTGCAAATTCGTCAACAATCAAATCTCTTTGCTTGTCTTTAATATTGAGCGGGTCGATAAATACATTCCAAACCGAAGCCGACTGAGCAAGCACGTTACCATTTGAATCATAAATCGTTCCACGCATTGCCGTGATTTCCGTATCCTTAAGCTGCTGTGTTTCAGCTTTTTCGGAAAGTTCCTCGCCACGTACAATTGTAAGATAAAAAACTCTTGCCACAGTTGTTGTCATAAGAAAGATGATTACGACTGCCATAATAAGAATTCTTTTGAGCATTCTTTTT
>OGWX01001080.1_pt1 | contig 18671 bp, 16 predicted proteins | sample 1576151 | NCBI WGS metagenome assembly OGWX01 (sample SAMEA3541591, study PRJEB24748) | human gut metagenome | biome: human gut; feature: human-associated habitat; material: faeces | place: China | collected 2012
TAATAAAAAAAGCGATTGTCTACAAAGACAATCGCTTTTTTTATTACATTAATTCTTCAATTTTTGTTTTTAAGTCAACATAAATTTTTTCGATAATATCGAAATCAACAGCATCAATATAAAATTGTTCTAATTGATCATGAAATTGTTTAGCAAGACCTAAAGCATCCGTTCCTTTTTTAATGGTTTGTTTATATCGATTTGAGATTTCTTTCAGAGCGGCTTCATTCTTTTCATCTGTTCCTTTAGTGACCAGAGCATCGTACATATCGATGATTTCATCTGTTGGTTTGTTTGGAAAGTATTCGTGAGGAGCTGTTGAATCGAAGAAACAGATACCTTTAGAGGGGATTAATAGCATGTCAAGTGAGTCTGGATCAAATGAACAGTGATAGATTTCAATATCATATCCTAGTTCTTCACAGTGGGCTGCCATTTGTTTTAGAAGGGTTGACTTTCCTGTTCCAGGACGTCCTTTAATAAAGTAGCGTTTACTTAAGTCCTCAGTTAAGTTTTGAATATAGTCAGTTGATCCGGTTGGAGTAGAGGCTCCAAAAAATCGATGTTTAACCACTGCGGTATGATCTTGTTTTTCAAAATTTAATAAGGTGTCACAAATATATTGTCTAAGTAAAGGGGCTTTGTTAAAATCCATTTCAGCTATGTAGATGCTTTCCCATTCATCATGAATCCCTAATGCTTCGGCGTAAGATTGGTATAAAACATCATAGCAGTGTCCAATTTGATATTTTAGAGCTAAAATATCAGCTGTATGAGGTTTTAATAGTTGACGGTCCCAAGCAACGCCTAAATTGACGTATTCTTCAATAGCACCAGGGGCAGTTGGTTCAATAACGTGTGGAGCAGTTCCATCGACAATTCCAACAGAAAGTTTAGGAATAATGACCCCATCAAGTGAATCTGCATCAGATGAACAATGGATAAATTCAATATCATACCCTTTTAACAAATCCGAAAATCTTTTTACCTTTGATGGATTTGTTGTTCCTAATAAAACCCTCATATCGTCATACTCCTAAACTAAATCATCTTAAAAGCTTTCAACGCTTCTACTATTGCCTCTTCCTTCTCCTTTGGGCACTTAGGCTGTCTGGAATCATCTGACTTAGGCTTGTTATAATTTTCTCGCTCTATAATCCCATACTTAGCCTTAACCTGTGCAATATACAGATTTGAAACTTTCATTCCATCATTATGCTCAGCCACGTATGCTTTGATTTCCTCATAGGTTGCCTTACTCTCCGCAGATGTCAAATCCAGTTCATCCATATCCAGTCTCACATTCACATGATGCTTCGCTTCATGAAGTTTGGACAATAAGCATACCGTCTCAACATGCACACTCATCGGAAACATATCAGTCGCCTTCACCTTCCTGATCTCATACCCATTCTCCCGCAGATACTTCACATCCCGAGCCAAAGTCGCTGAATCGCAGCTCACATATACGATCCTCTCCGGCTCCATCTGAACCATCGTATCCAGTACGCTTCTCTCACATCCTTTTCTCGGTGGATCGACTACGATCACATCCGCTCTCGCATGCTCTCCCGGATGCTCTTTTGCATAATCCGCATAATACTCCGGCAGCACTTCTTCTGCCTTTCCTACAAAAAACTCCGCGTTTGTAATCTCATTGATCTTAGCATTATGCTTTGCATCTTCAATTGCCTGCGGCACGATTTCCACGCCGTAAACTTTCTGTGCTTTCTGCGCAAGGAAAAGGGAAATCGTTCCGATACCACAATACACATCCCAAACCGTCTCTTTTCCAGTAAGCCCGGCGTATTCCAGTGCGGTTCCGTAAAGTACCTCTGTCTGTACCGGATTCACCTGATAGAAAGACAGCGGTGAAATCTGGTATTTGACATTACCGATATAATCGGTGATATACGTCTGTCCCCAGAGCGGACAAACCTTTGATCCCATGATCACATTCGTCTTTTCTTTATTGATATTATAAGTAATACTTGTCATTCCCGGAATCTTTGTCAGCTTTTTCAACAATTTTTCACTGCTAGGAAGCTTATCCCCATTAATGATCAGACAAACCATGATCTCTTTTGTTGTAAATCCATACCGGACCAGGACATGGCGCACCAGCCCTTTGTGCCGTTCCTCATCATATGCAGAAATCTTCTCTTCCCGCATGTAGTCCAGAATCTGATCCAGGATCACTTTATTCTCCGGTACTCCAAGTACGCAGTCCCTGTTCGGAACCGGGATGATCTGATGGGTTCTTCCGGCATAGAATCCGGCAATCAGATTCCCTTCTTTATCCACTCCGATCGGGAACTGTGCTTTATTCCGGTAACGGAACGGTTCCTCCATTCCTGCGATCGGCTCCATGATCTGATCCAGCAATTCTTCTTCCACACTGCCAAGACGGATCAGGTTATTTCTTACTTTTGTATTTTTAAACTCCAGCTGTTTCCGGTAATCCATCTCCTGAATCTGGCATCCGCCACAGCGTCTTGCCTCCGGACAGCGTGCAGATACACGAAATGCGGATTCTTTTACAATCCGCATTAATCTCGCATATCCGTAGTTCTTTTTTGCTTTCATTACTTTTACTTCAACGGTATCTCCAATGACTGCATCCTTGATAAACAGAGTATATCCATCAACCTTTCCGATTCCTTCACCACCGATTCCGATATCTGTAACTTCTACCGTCACTACGTCATTTTTCTTCATTTTTATACTCATCTTTCTTTCAGAACTTCTCTTAGATACTGGTCTTTCTTAAGTTAGATTCAAACAGACGGTTATAACCTAACCAGTCCTTTGTATCTTTTGCCTTAAAAATCTCTGTCAGTGTCTGCATCTTTGCATCAGCATTATCTGCACAATTAAGTGCCATTGCTTCAGCAAGCGCCGGTTTCTTCGGCGAACCGTATTCGAGTTCTCCGTGATGCGCTACGATACAGTGCTTTAATTCGCTAGCAAGCTTCTTTGGGAAATCCGGGATCTCACGAATTGCATCATCCAGCATTTCCACACCGATCACAATATGACCGAGTAGCTGCCCATCATCGGTATAATCATTATCCGGGAACAGGGAAAGTTCCTGTGTCTTTCCGATATCATGACACATTGCCGCTGTATACAGAAGATCCTTATTCAGGATCGGATATGCCCCTGCCATATATTCACAGAATTTCACTACGCTTAATGTGTGCTCCAGAAGTCCTCCGGCAAATCCGTGATGTACACTCTTTGCTGCAGAATGTGCCTTGAAGCTCTTGATAAACTGTTCATCATTTACAAAATAATACCGGATCACCTGCTGCAGATACGGGTTCTTCACCTGCTTTCCATAACGCATCAGTTCTTCATACATTCCATCCACACTTTTCTCGCTGGTCGGCATATAATCCGCCGGATCGTATTCTCCCTCGTCTGCTACACGGAGCTGCTTGATGTTCATCTGAAGATTGCCGTTATAGCTGATGATCTCCCCGTAAACTTCAATAAAATCTTTTTCGCTGTAATCTGCAATTCCATTTGAATTCGGATCCCAGATCTTTCCATCTAAAGTTCCTGTCTTGTCCTGAAGGATCAGGTTGTCATATGGTTTTCCGTTCCTTGTCTCCGCACTTCTTTTCCCTTTGCAAAGATACGTATTTCTGATTGTCTCGCCTTCGTGTAATGTCTCAATATATCTCATGTCATTCCTCTTCCTGCTCTATATTTTAAATTTATGGTTGCTTTTTATCTGCAAATCTATTCTTTACTTCCAACTGTCACATCAAATGTTACATCGACATAACCATCTGCGCCACGCCTCTGCCCTTTGATCCTGATCTGTGTACCGGTTCCGGCTTCTGCAATCTGTTTATGAAATCCTGCTATACCGGTGATATCTGTCTTGTTAATCTCTGTGATCACATCACCATTCTGAATCCCCGCCTGCATCGCAGGCGAATCAGCCTCTACTTCCCTGACATAAATGCCTTTCGGGATTCCCTGTTCGCCGGCAAGCTTCTCCGTCACTACAACTCCGTGAACGCCAATATACGGAACTCCCTGTCCATTTGCCAGAAGTTCGATCTCTTCCTTGATATCCGAAATCGCATAGGCACTTACAAGATTTCCGTCTCTCTGCAGTTCTGACTGGTCACAGATTCCAATCACTTCACCCGCCGTGTTAAACAGAATTCCGCTCCCTTTTTCACTTCCTGCAATATCTGTATCAAGCAGCCGGTACTGCCCGTCCGCCACTGTCCGGTAATTTCTGGTGGAACTGATGATCCCATATCCGACACCACCTGCATATCCAAACTGCTCACCAAGAACGATCACGCCGTCCCCACGGTTCACTGCATTAGAATTACCAAGCATCGCCGTCTGGATCTGGTTCCTCGTACTATCCGACAGATCTGATCTCTTAATCGCAATGATCGCAAGTCCAAGATTCCGGTCCTGCTTTTTCAAAGTTGCGTTATATGTAGTATTGTCTGAAAATGTGGCTTTCAGTGCTTCTGCATCTTTTACAATTCTTGCCGGTGCCGCAATCAAAAGATCTGCTCCATTATCCCAGAAAATAACTCCCGATACAGCCTGCTCCCCTGCATTCTCCCAGCCTTCATCCCGGTGCACGGCATAGATCTCAACCACACTTTTTCCTGCTGACAATGCCACCTGGTATAATGCATGGTTCATCTCCTGATAATCTTCGACAGTCAGATCCGGATACTGAATCTCTTCTTCCTGTGCTTCCTGATCCTTGGTATCCGTCTCATTCTCAACCGGAGTTTCCTCCTGGTCCAGCGGAATCGTTACCTTCTCTCCGCCCAGATGTGTCATCGCCCATGGGCGAAGGGCATAAAACGCAAGACCTGCTGCAAGTCCAAAAATCAGTCCTCTTCCTGCAAGCCTGCACAGATTTCCCATGATTCCTTTTTTACTTCGCTGTTCATCTTTTACTGTTTCCTGCAAAAACGAATATTTTTCTTCCTCACTGTCGTGCGGTTCTTCGTTATGCTTATTCTCCCGATTATCAGACATTGTGCTTCTCCTTAGGCCTCCGGAGTGCTTTCAGCCACACCTGGTTTTAGTATACATGATTCCCCGCAAATGTTCAACGAAATTTCACCTTTCCACTTTCATTTAGACGGTAAATAAGTTAGAATAGAACCAGACAAAATATGAGGTATAAATGTATTATGAATCAAAAATCTTTAACAAAATTGGAATTTCCAAAAATTATAGAGATGCTGACCGATCACGCTTCTTCCCCTGGCGGAGCTTCATTCTGCCGACGGATCAAGCCGATGACCGACCTTAACAAAATCGTCACTGCACAGGAACAGACTGCCGCAGCATTTACCCGCATTGTAAAGAAGGGAATTCCTTCTTTCAGCGGCTGCTATGCTGTCTCCGACTCTCTTAAGCGCCTGGAGATCGGAAGTGCCTTAAGCGCACCGGAACTCCTCCGGATCGGCAAGCTTCTTCAGACAACCGCCCGGATCAAATCCTACGGCCGTCATGAAAATGCAGACGATCAGGCAGATTGTCTGGATGTATATTTTGAACAGCTTGCGCCGCTTACACCACTTTCTACTGAAATTGACCGCTGCATTCTTGGTGAAGACGAGATCAGCGATGATGCCAGCAGCAAATTAAAGCAGATCCGCCGCAGTATTAACGGCATGAATGACAAGATCCATTCTACCATGACCGGACTTTTGAACGGTTCCATGCGCACCTATCTCCAGGATGCCATTATTACCATGCGTGGCGACCGTTACTGTCTCCCGGTAAAAGCCGAGTACCGCAGCCAGGTAAATGGTCTGATCCATGACCAATCAGCAACCGGCTCCACACTTTTCATTGAGCCGATGGCCGTTGTCAAACTGAACAATGATCTGAAAGAATTATATGCCCAGGAGCAGGAAGAAATCCAGGTGATCCTTGCCCGCCTCAGTGTGGATGCAGCTGAATATATTGAAGAAATCCGTCTGAACTACAAAGCACTTGTAGAACTGGATTTTATTTTTGCAAAAGGTGCACTGGCACTGGATATGAACGCCAGCCGCCCAGTCTTTAACACCGAAGGCCGGATCCGGATCCGTGAGGGAAGACACCCTCTTCTGGACCGTAAAAAAGTTGTTCCGATCAGTCTGACACTTGGAGATACCTTCGATCTTCTCGTCATAACCGGTCCGAACACAGGTGGTAAGACCGTTTCCCTCAAGACTGTGGGACTTTTTACCCTGATGGGTCAGGCAGGTCTGCACATTCCTGCACTTGACCGTTCAGAACTTGCTGTATTTAACCAGGTTTATGCTGATATTGGTGACGAACAGAGTATTGAACAGTCTTTAAGTACCTTCTCTTCTCACATGACAAATGTGGTTTCTTTCCTAAATCATGTGGATGAGAATTCATTAGTCCTTTTCGATGAACTTGGTGCGGGAACCGATCCGACTGAGGGTGCTGCACTCGCTATCGCCATTCTGTCACATCTGCATAACCGTGGAATCCGCACTATGGCAACGACACACTACAGCGAACTGAAGGTATTTGCTCTTTCTACTCCGGGAGTAGAAAATGCCTGCTGTGAATTTGACGTGGAGACATTGAGCCCGACTTACCATCTTCTGATCGGTATTCCTGGAAAAAGTAATGCTTTCGCGATTTCCGAAAAACTCGGCCTTCCGGATTATATCATCCAGGATGCCAAAACGCATCTGACCGAGGAGGATGAATCTTTTGAAGATCTCCTTACTGATCTGGAACAGAGCCGCAAGACCATCGAAAAAGAGCGGGAAGAGGTTGCTTCTTACCGCCGCGAGATGGAGCGTCTCAAGTCCGAACTCAAGAACCAACAGGAAAAGCTGGATACACAGCGCGACCGGATCATTCGTGAGGCAAATGCCAGAGCAACCGACATTGTTCAGGAAGCCAAAGATTTTGCTGATGAGACAATGAAGAACTTCCGCAAATTCGGCAAAGCCAGTATTTCCGCTTCCGAGATGGAAAAAGAAAGAGAACGGATCCGCAAGCAGCTTTCCAAAACTGAAAATAAAAACCGTCTGGAAAAGAAAAAACCTTCCAAAGCTTACAAGGCTAGCGATTTCCATCTGGGCGATTCTGTAAAAGTACTGAGCATGAATCTGACCGGAACGGTAAATTCACTACCGGATGCCAAAGGCAACCTGTTTGTCCAGATGGGTATTCTCCGGTCACAGGTCAATATTTCCGATCTCGAACTGATCGAAGAACCGCTTACGGTTACTGCAAAGCAGATGCGCAGAACCAGCAGTGGCAAGATGAAGATGGGCAAATCCATGCATGTCAGTCCGGAGATCAATCTTCTTGGCAAGACAGTCGATGAAGCAGTTGCCGAACTTGACAAATATCTGGATGATGCCTATATCGCACACTTAAGTCCGGTACGAATTGTACACGGGAAAGGAACCGGCGCACTCAGGAACGGGATCCATCAGTATCTGCGCCGCCAGAAACATATCAAATCCTTCCGGCTGGGAGCTTTCGGGGAGGGCGATGCCGGTGTAACTATCGTAGAATTCAAATAATCATTGGGGGAACTATCATGGTGACTAAACAGAAAATCTTAATTGTAGATGACGACGAGAATATTGCAGAATTGATTTCTCTCTACCTTACAAAGGAATGCTTCGATACGATGATCGTACACGACGGGGAAGAAGCTCTTACCGCATTTGAATCCTATCAGCCAAACCTGATGCTGCTCGACCTGATGCTTCCGGGCATCGATGGCTATCAGGTCTGTCGCGAGATCCGCAGTAAGCACAATACCCCAATCATTATGCTTTCCGCAAAAGGAGAAGTATTTGACAAGGTGCTCGGTCTGGAGCTTGGTGCTGATGATTACGTCTTAAAACCATTCGATTCCAAGGAGCTTGTCGCAAGAGTAAAAGCGGTACTCAGACGCTATCAGCCTGCCAAACCAGAAACTCCTGCCGCCAGCCGCGGAAAGGTTGTTGACTATCCGGGAATCGAGATCAATCTTACCAATTACGCAGTAACCGTTGATGGTAAGAATGTAGATATGCCGCCAAAAGAACTGGAACTTTTGTATTTCCTCGCCTCTTCACCAAACCAGGTATTCACACGCGAGCAGCTCCTTGACCAGATCTGGGGCTATGAGTATGTCGGCGACACCCGTACCGTTGATGTTCATATTAAGCGTCTGCGCGAGAAAATCAAGGATCATCCTTCCTGGGGACTTAGTACCGTCTGGGGAATCGGTTACAAATTTGAGGTGAAGTAATGAAAAGTACTCTTTACCTTAAATTTATCCTCTTATATATTATTCTCGGATTTTTAAGTATTTTTACAGTGGCATCCCTGTCATCCACATTGACAACCCACTATCTGGAAAGCAGCATTTCCGGCAATATGTATCAGTCGGCGAATCTGCTTGCATCCAATTATCTGCCGGACTATTTTTCCGAAACCATTACTCTGGCAGATGTTTATACACAGCTCAATGGTATGAGCGATTATCTGAATTCAGATATCTGGTTTGTTGATAATGAGGGATCTTTGCTTGCATCTGCCAAATCCGGCGATGTATCGTATGCCCCTTCCCGGATTGAAAATTTTGATCCTGCCGAATCCGGCGGCTCCACTTATCTGACCGGTGATTATCACGGGTACTTCAACTCAGAAATGATCACCGTGATTGCTCCGGTCACAGAGAATTTTTCAACCCACGGATATCTACTTGTACATAAGCCTTACTCGCAGATCACAGATGCACATTCTGTTCTGATGCGTAACACGTATATCGTGATTCTGATCATTTATGTGCTCTCATTCATTATTTTGCTGGGTGTACATTTTCTGATCTACCGCCCGCTCGTCAAGATTACGAATGCAGCAAAGCAGTATGCTTCCGGCAATCTGGATGTTGTCATCCCGGTTAATACGCAGGATGAGATAGGATATCTTTCCGCATCTCTCAACTACATGTCTTCCCAACTGAAAGATATGGAGGATTACCAGAAGAAATTTGTGGCAAATGTATCCCATGATTTCCGTTCTCCTCTGACTTCCATCAAGGGCTATGTTGAAGCCATGGCGGATGGCACGATTCCACCTGAAATGCAGGGCAAATACTTAAATATCATCTTATTTGAAACAGAACGTCTTACTGACCTTACACGCGATCTGCTGACATTGAATGAATTTGATACGAAGGATCTTCTTCTTAATAAAACAGATTTTGATATTCACGAAGTGATCCGTAACACAGCAGCTTCTTTCGAAGGTACCTGCACTTCCAGAAAAATTTCTATCGAACTTCTTCTGGCAACTCGTACCCTGTATGTACATGCTGACCGGCACAAAATCCAACAGGTTCTGTACAATCTGCTGGACAACGCGATCAAATTCAGCAATCCGGAATCTACGATCACGATTGAAACCACACCGCGCGGTGACAAAGTATATACTTCCGTCAAAGATTATGGAATTGGCATTCCGAAATCAAGTATCAACAAAATATGGGAACGTTTTTACAAAAGTGATCTCTCCCGCGGAAAAGACAAAAAAGGAACCGGACTTGGACTTTCGATCGTAAAAGAAATTATTCAGGCACACAATGAAAATATCAATGTGATCAGTACCGAGGGAGTTGGAACAGAATTTATCTTCTCCCTTCCACTGACGAAAAAATAGCACAAAGAAACGGTTGTAGACGGCATAAATAATATGTCACTCACAACCGTTTTTATATAAAAATGTCTGAAACCCATTTCCCACAGATTTCAGACATTTCTTCTTACTAATAAAGCATCTTCTTAATCGAATCTTTATTCATATTATCTTTTGTAACCCAGGTATATCCGGTACTTACTGTTGCTTCATTTCCCTGACCAAGCACTGCTCTTGCACAGGCAACAACCGTTGCATAGCCGATTCCGTATGGATTCTGAACGATCAGCCCATCAATCTTCCCATCTTCCAGAAGCTTCATCTGATCCTCCCCGCCGTCAAAGCTCACTACCTTGATTCGGTCTTCCCCTGTTGTTTTATCCATAGAGTCCAGAACATTCACCACAAGGTCTGCTACTGTTTCATTGGTTGCAAAAATTCCTTTTACATCCGGATACTTTTCAAGAAGATACTTGATTGCATCCTGCTGTGCCGTCTGGGTATCCCGGCTATCTGCGTTCTCTTCCTCTGCTTTTTGCACATTATCTGCAGTCTCCTGGGAATTCTTTTCAGATGAATCTGCATTGATCTCTTTCGAGATCGCATCCAGATCATCCAGATGCCAGATCTCTGCAACCGTTACATTCGGATCATTCTTTTCCACTTCCTGTACAAATCCCTGCTCTCTTTCTTCAGAAGAAGTAGACTTGGAGTCATGTGCGATTACAAGGATCTGACCACTCTCACCGATACTGTTGCACAGCTTACTTGCTGCTGTTGCAGCGGCAGTTGTATTATCTGTATCAATCATGGATACAATATTCTGATAATCGGTCCCGGAATCAAATGCTACGATCGGGATCCCATTCTCTGCAGCAAGATCAAACTGAACCTCACATGCCCCTGAATCAACTGCTGCGATCCCGACCGCAACCGGATACCGTGCAAGCTCCTCATCCAGAATATTTACCTGATCATCTACATCATTCTCTGTCTCCGGCGCAGAATAAACAAGCTTTACTTTATCATTCCCTTTATATCCCAGGTTTGTATTAATATCCGCTACCGCCTGCTTTGCACCTTCCTGAACAGCTTTCCAGTATGCGGAAGAACTTCCTCTTCCTATAATAGAAATCGAGCTTCCTTTCTCCAGATTCAGTCCCTGCACATTGCCATATGCAGATGGCTGTAAAACATCCAGGTTACTCTGATGCTCATTCTCTTCCCTTGTCTCATGGCTGAATGTCTGCTCTTTTCCTGTACCTGCATCATTCTTGCTTCCAGTTCCACATCCACCAGTCAAAAGTGCCACACAAAGTACAGCCGAAAGTATACTCCACCGTTTTTTCATAAATCCACTCCACTTTCTCTATCTTAAAATCAGTTTCATTATTGGTTATAAAATGGTACAGTACCCACTATACACCAAATCGCCCGGGAAAGGTAGAAAAATTTCTTAAGATTTCATAAATTCTTTTTGTTTTCATTTGTAAGTTTTATATTACTAACCTCTTGGTTTTATATTTCTAACCAAAGAAATGCCCATTTCGCGCTATTAGTTTGACATTTCTAACTCAATTGTATCTATTTTTAAGCATAAATTCCTCTTGTATATTTTCAAGTTCTGTATTAGAATAAAGTTATGCGAAAGGCATATCGATTTTAACTTTTTCATAATAATAAGGAGGATACATATCATGGCACACGTAATTTCAGACGAATGTGTAAGCTGCGGAGCTTGCGAAAGCGAATGTCCAGTAGGAGCAATCTCTATGGGTGCAGATCATATGCAGATCGATGCTTCTGCATGTGTTGACTGTGGCGCTTGCGAATCAGCATGTCCTACAGGAGCAATCAGCGCTGAGTAATCAGAACACGTAGATTGAATAAGACAGTACGAAAGAGACGGTTTTCATCTGAAGATCGTCTCTTTTTATGTATACACCTGAACCAGGTACAGATCCGGCAAGCATCATCCTATCCGACATTCTCTCCTCTGCAACATTTGTCGAACGATTTTTCTTTCCATCTCTTCTTCTTATGCTACAATAGACTTGTACTCAATCTATATCACATACTTATTTTAATAAGGGGGTTATCGTATGGGCGACGTTCATTACATGATCTCAGAAGCTGCCAAACACGTTGGCGTAGAATCACATGTTCTTCGCTACTGGGAGGAAGAGCTTGATCTTCCGATCGGACGCACTGAGATGGGACATCGGCACTATACGGAAGAAGATATACAGCTTTTTAGCTGTATCAAAGAACTCAAAGAACAGGGACTACTCCTGAAGGAGATCAAACAGCTCCTTCCGGACATGCTTCGCACAAAAGCACTTCTGAAGGCCAGAAAATCGGATGCACCAAAGGCTGCCGCTTCGATAAACGAAGTTGCTGACCCCCAGGATCCGGCTCTTTCTGTTTATACAGCAGACAACCTTTCTCTTTCTGTTTATCAGCCTCTGCTCGAAGAGTCTCTCCGAAAAATTCTTTTGGAAAACAACCAGATCCTGGAGGGGTCTCTCGGCAAATCCGTATCTGAAAAAGTAACAAAGGAAATGGATTTTCTTTTACAGGCAAAAGAACGCCTGGAAGAAGACCGTTACCGGAAGCTTGATCATTTACTTCGTCAGCAGCAGGCGCTCCGGAAAGAAGCTTCAAAATCTGGAGCCGGACATTACCTGCGGAAATTATTTGGCGAAACCACATAAAAGTCAAAAGACAGCGAACAGTTTTGATTCTGTTCCCTGTCTTTTTCATTTCATAATTTCTCATTCCCCATCCACAACTTTTCGTTCTGAATTGGCAAATTTCGTGTACTGCGGAAGCCATGTAAGCGTTACGGTTCCAATCGGACCGTTTCTCTGTTTGGCAATAATGATCTCTGCCTCATTGACATGCTCCGTATCCTTATTATAATAATCATCTCGATAAATGAACATAACCACGTCGGCATCCTGCTCGATTGCTCCGGACTCACGCAGATCAGAAAGCATCGGTCTGTGATCTGGTCTCTGCTCAACCGCACGGCTCAGCTGTGACAGTGCAATGACCGGCACACTTAATTCTCGGGCAAGCGCTTTTAAGGAACGGGAAATATCGGAAATTTCCTGTTGACGGGACCACCAACACTTCCGCTCATCAACTGCAGGTAGTCGATGATGATCAGCTCAAGATTATGTTCCATTTTATATTTTCTGCATTTGGAACGCATTTCCGAAATCGAAATACCCGGTGTATCATCAATGATCAGGTTCGATCTTCCAATTGTTCCGGCACCTTCGATCAGCTTTTCCCAGTCAGAATCCTTCAGATTACCGGTTCTTAAAAGCTGTGCATCTACATAGGATTCCAGCGAGAACAGACGGTTTACCAGCTGTTCCTTTGACATTTCCAGACTGAATATGACAACTGTACGGTTCTGTTTAAACGCCACATGCTGTGCAATGTTCAGTACAAACGCCGTCTTACCCATAGAAGGACGGGCTGCGACCAGGATCAGATCGGAGGGCTGCAGACCGGATGTCTTGTAATCCAGGTCAATAAATCCTGTCGGAATTCCTGTAACAGTTCCCTTACTCTTAGATGCTTTCTCAATTTTCTCAAGGGCATTTAACACTACCTGCTTGATCGGCACGTATTCACCGTTTCCTCCGCGGTTCTGCACCAGCTCAAAAACCTGCTTCTCTGTCCTTTCAAGGATCGCCTCCAGCGGCTCCTGTCCCTGATAACATTCATCCGCAATCGCTTCATTCATCTTGATCAGATGCCTCAACGTTGCTTTTTCAGAGACGATCTCAGCATAATACTTTACATTTGCCGAGGTTGGAACTGCTGTTACCAGATCCCGGACAAATTCAAGACTACTGATCTCTTCCGGAACAGCTTTTTCACGCAGACGGTTCTGCAATGTAATCAGGTCAACGGGTTTTCCCTCATTAAAAAGTTCTACCACTGAATCGAAAATTACACCATATGCCTTTTGATAAAAGTCGTCTCCACAAATGATCTCGGCAGCTACTGTAATCGCATCCCGGTCCATCAGTATCGCTCCAACAACAGACTGCTCTGCCTCTATGCTGTGTGGCGGTACTCTCTTAATGAGTGCTTCATCCATGTCTCAGATCCTCCTAAGCTTCCCCAACGTGCACTTTTAATTCAGCAGTCACTTTCTGGTGAAGTTTGACCGGTACAAGATGCATTCCAGGTGTACGGATCGCTTCTTTGATCTGGATCTTTTTCTTATCAAGATCATATCCAAGCTGTTCTTTTACTGCAATTGCAATTTCCTTCGAAGACACAGAACCGAATGTTCTTCCGCCTTCCCCGGTCTTGATCTTGAGTTCTACTTTTGCTGCCTCTAATTTCTTTGCAAGCTCCTGCGCTGCTTCCAGATGCTCCTGTGCAACCTTTTCTTCATTCTGTTTCTGAAGCTTTAAGTCATTTAAATTCTTTCCATTTGCTTCCAGTCCAAGGTTTTTTTTGAAAATGAAGTTTCTTGCATATCCGTCACTTACATTTACAACCTCGCCTTTTTTTCCAAGGGATTTTACATCTTCCAATAAAATAACTTTCATCTTAAATATCTCCTTCTTCTATCATAATATCGATTGTCTTTTTCAGAGTTTCAATCGCTCTTTCCATATCGGAATATGGAAACTGGGCACCGGCAGTGTTGATATGACCGCCTCCACCGAGCCGCTCCATAATGATCTGTACATTGATCTCATCAATGGAACGTGCACTGATGTAAATCTTACCATTATATTCAGTCAGTACAAAAGAAGCCTTGATCTCCTCAATATTGAGAAGCTCATTTGACGCCTGTGCTCCGATAATAGTGGGACTTTCAATTCCCAGATGTTCGCCTCGCGCGATCGCAAATACATCCCGATATACCTCAGCACTGCTGATTACTGCAGCTTTTGCCCGGTAAGATGCCATATCATCACGGAGGAGTTTTCTTACATAAGTAACATCTGCACCACATCTTCTCAGGTACGCAGCTGCTTCAAAGGTCCGGACTCCTGTTCTGGACATGAAATTGTTGGTATCAACCAGAATACCTGCATACATACTGTTCGCTTCCATGGAATTCAAACGCAGATCATCGCCGATATACTGAAGAACCTCTGCTACCATCTCACACGCCGAGGAAGCATATGGCTCAATATACGACAGAACCGCATTCTCAATCACTTCATCACTCTGTCTGTGGTGGTCCAGAACTGCAATCGTCTTCGTTAAACGAAGCAGGCGTTCACATTCTGTCATCTTTGGCTTATTGGTGTCAACAACAACTACCATTGTATTGTCATCTGCCAGTTCCTCCGCCTCATGGGAAGTCACAAACAGATCATCCGGATACTTCGGATCATCAGTAAATGCTTCATAAAGCGGTCTGAGTGTCACAGAAATATCATTCAGGACAATATTGACCTTCTTTTCCATTGCACTTGCTGCCCGATAAATACCGATTGCCGCACCAAATGAATCCACATCTGCCATCTTATGTCCCATTACGATCACACGCTCTTTTCCGGTGATAAACTCCCGGAGTGCTTCTGCTTTTACTCTTGCTTTTACCCGGGTATTCTTAGAAGTCTGCTCACGCTTTCCGCCATAATAGCTGATTCCCTTGTTATTCTTCACAACTACCTGATCTCCGCCTCTTGCAAGTGCAAGATCGATCGCTATACGGGCATAATTATATCCTGCAGCATAGGTATCTGTACTGAGTCCAAGTCCAATACTTAGTGTAACCGGAATCTGATTGCCGATACTGACTCCTTTTACTTCATCAAGTAAAGAAAAACGGTCTTTTTCCATTCGATTGAAGCTTTCTTTTTTAATTACAACAAAATATTTGTCTTTCTCAAGCTTCTTCACAATACCGGAAAAATCCGCAATATACTGGTTGATCTTACGGTCGATCAATGCCACCAGAAGAGACTGTCTTACTTCCTCGACACTTTCCATGACCTCTTCATAGTTATCAATGTAAACCAGTCCGGCCACCAGCCGCTGCTCTTCATTCGCCCGGATATACCGGTTCAGCTCTGTCACATCCTGAAGATGTATCGCAATAAAATATTCCTTTTCCTCCGGTATCTCCAGAAGCTGCTCTGTCTCACTGAAACCTTCGACCGATACGCACTGGATCTCAGCCTGATAATCTCTGTCAAGATAATTGAATTCCAGGCTTACCGATTCATTGTCTTCCTTTGGAAATACGCCCCGGTTTAGCTCCGGAATATATTTACTCAGATAGGTATCCTTCCGGATAGTCGTCCCAAGGACTTCCCGGAACTGTGTGTTCGTCCAGATGATTTTTCCATCATCCAGTAAAATCGCATACGGAATCGAAAGTTCCTTCAGAAGTGTATTCTGGACAATTCCGTACTGCGCTGCAAACTCTACCATGTCTGCCAGAATCAGAGACTTGTTGTAAAAATACATAATGCCAATGACGACTGCATAAACCAGCACAAACGCACTCATAAGCAGCCCGGCCTTTCGATCCATCCTGAAGATCCAGATATTCATCAGGATAAGGAAAAGAATCATAATTCCCGGCCATTGCATATACAATTTCAGTTGTCCCTTTAACTTTATATCCTTTTTCATCTTTCAGCCCTCTTAAAACCTATAGATATTTGTATTATATCACCTTTCCGGATATTAGGGAACTAAAAAATGTGCCAGGGCAACGTTCACCCTGACACATTTTTCTTTTTTTAAGCTTCGTATCCATTCGGATTCATTGTCTGCCATCTCCATGAATCCTCACACATCTTGTCGATTCCGCGTTCTGCAACCCATCCGAGCTCGTTCTTTGCTTTTTCTGCATTACAGTAGCATGTTGCGATATCTCCGGCTCTTCTTGGCTTGATCTGGTAAGGGATCTCTTTTCCACATGCTTTTTCAAATGCATGCAATACATCCAGTACTGAATATCCTACTCCGGTTCCAAGATTGTAAATGCTTACGCCTGATTTTTCCTGGATCTTCTTCAGCGCCTTTACGTGTCCAATTGCAAGGTCAACTACATGAATGTAGTCTCTCACACCTGTTCCGTCCGGTGTATCATAATCATCACCAAATACACCCAGGCATTCCAGCTTACCGATCGCAACCTGTGCAATATATGGAAGCAGGTTGTTCGGGATACCCTTCGGATCTTCTCCCATCAGTCCGCTCTCATGTGCGCCGATCGGGTTGAAGTAACGAAGAAGAACAACATTCCACTCCGGATCAGCCTTATGCAGGTCTGTCAGGATCTGCTCAAGCATCCATTTTGTCCATCCATAAGGATTCGTGCAGGTTCCCTTCGGGCATTCTTCTGTAATCGGGATAAATGCCGGATCACCATATACCGTTGCTGAAGAACTGAAGATGATGTTCTTCACATTATGGTTACGCATAACATCACAGAGTGTAAGTGTACCTGCAATATTGTTCTGATAATATTCAAGTGGCTTTGCAACAGATTCTCCGACTGCTTTAAGTCCTGCGAAATGAATGACACATTCTACACTTTCTTTGTCAAAAATCTGATCCAGTGCTTCTTTATCTCTGATATCTGCTTTATAAAATGTAACGTTCTTACCGGTGATCTTCTCTACACGTCTGATTGCTTCTTCAGAAGCATTGCAAAGATTATCTACTACAATAACTTCATATCCTGCATTCAGCATCTCTACACATGTGTGACTGCCGATAAATCCGGCTCCGCCTGTTACTAAAATTGCCATGATTTTTTCCTCCTGAAATTAGAATCATTTACTTTTCTTTACACACTATAGCACACATCCTGCCTATATGGAAGTGTTTTTACTAAATTATTTGTATTTTTTAGTAAATCAAATGAACTATTTACTAAATTTTAACAAATTTCTACTCTTCCCAGAGATTTTCCGGATAAAGACCTTCTTTTTTCAGATTGCGGATCGCTTCTACGACAACCGGTTTGTCTTCTTTATAAGTTACGCCGTACCATTTATCTGCCGACGGAAGAACCGCTGCTGTTGCGCGGTCTGCCTCCAGAAGATTGCTTACGACTGCCGGCAGGAAATATTCACACTTCATCGGATTTTCAGTAAGTCCTTTCTTCAGGAACTGTGGAAATTCTGCTTTCAGCTCGTCCAGTATGCTTCTCGTAAATCCCCACATATTCATGGAAACCAGTGTATCCTCTGGTAAATTTTCCCAGGTTTCTCCATCATTTTCAGTAAATGCAATCTTACCGTCACGCTTCTCAATGCGGGTTCTTTCGGTAATATTTACCAGTTTCCCCTCTTCATTGGTCGTACAGATTCCTCTTGCCACATGACCATTGTCTGTTACTGTATTCTTCAGAAGATATCCGACCATCGCATAACGATACTTATCATCATCCTCATGCTCAGACAGATAATTATAAATTGCTTCAAACGCATGTCTTCCATAATAATCATCTGCATTGATAACAGCAAATGGCCCGTCGATCTCATCAATGCAGCTGAGGACTGCATGTCCGGTTCCCCACGGTTTCACTCTGCCTTCCGGAACTTCAAAACCTTCCGGAATGTTGTTGATATCCTGAAATACATAAGAAACCTCCATATATTTTGCCATACGGTTTCCTACTGCTTCTCTGAAACTGTCTTCATTTTCTTTCTTTATAATAAAAATAACCTTCTCAAATCCGGCTCTTTTTGCATCAAACAGGGAAAAATCCATAATGATGTGTCCCTCTTTATCAACTGGATCGATCTGTTTAAGTCCGCCATAACGGCTTCCCATTCCTGCTGCCATAATCACTAAAACTGGTTTTTTCATAATTGATTCTCCAATTCTTTTTTAGATTTCAAAACTTTCTCTTTCTTATTCTAACCCCAAATGGCTCCTTTTTCAATCGTCTGCCAGACAGAAAAACAGTAAAAAAACAGGACTTCCAAAACGGAAATCCTGTTCTGATCATATTCGATTAATCCTGAACATATGGCATTAAAGCG
>OGWX01001089.1_pt1 | contig 18608 bp, 18 predicted proteins | sample 1576151 | NCBI WGS metagenome assembly OGWX01 (sample SAMEA3541591, study PRJEB24748) | human gut metagenome | biome: human gut; feature: human-associated habitat; material: faeces | place: China | collected 2012
AAAAGGGTGTAGCAATTTGATCCCACTTTACTGCATTATTTATTTTCACTTTCCAACATTGCACGCATTGTTTCTGATTTATCATCATGAAATTTGTATGGCTTAAACCTACAATAATTGTAATATCTTATATCTACCCAATTATATATATAGTTTATCAAATCCTGTTTTATTGCATCAAAGGATTTCCAAAAATCAGCTTTATCATATTCTCTCCCCAATGTTAATTTTGCCGCATAAAATTCAAAGCTATAATCCCCAAGAATTTTTCGTAATCCCTCATCATATATCCCATTAATATTTAAAATGTATTGCTGACTATCTATTTGTTTAAGGGATTTTTCAATCCCCTCTATGCTATCCATCAGTTGTTCAGTAAAGAACTGCATTAATTCCGCTTGTCTGTTATCATCACATTCTGCAAATTTGCTTTTTGTTATCTCATACCATTCAATCCAAGTATGTTTTTCCTGACGATAATCTTCGTCTTTAAAAGCAACACTACACAAACGTGCCCAAGTTTCAACATACCAGCTTATTTGAAATTTTAAATCCATATACACTGCATCATATACACTAGTAGCTTTATCGTTTTGTTCTTTAATATTTCCAATTTCAATTAGCAGCGCAACAATTGTAGATGCCACGCACCCAAATGCCAAGTTCTTAACTATATCCGAAATAAGACTATCAGTATTGTCATTACATATAACTGCAATAATCATTATTAATACAGATATTCCACCAATTAAACCATACATTTTCCAATTCATTTTATACGGACTATTAATATGTCTTTTCAATTTCTATTTCCTCTCTATTTATTTTATTGCATTTTTAGCAAACCTTTTTCTCGTTTTCTACAACATTCTGTGATATCACCCTCTTATAAATACTTCTTGAATGCCTTCTTCATCTTCATGCAGACATCCATAATATAATCAAACTGCTGTGACCATGTGGCACGATTATCAAACGTCACTTCTTTTTCAATAATAATACGACTTGCCTTTCTTTCCGGCAGTTCTCTCCAATCAAGTACCAATCCCATCACTGATTCAATCTCATCTTTATGTAAAAGCAAATTTCTGAAAAGTTCCTTATCATCATTTATGTACAATTCAACATCAATCGCATTTCTTTTTTGGATTTGAGATACTGCGATATGACAGGCTGATGAGCCAATACTGAAATCCATCCAATGATCTGTCGTTGGTTTTCTCTTATTAAATGCTTTGTTAAATTCTGCGTTCTGAAAGGCATAATCATTGAACGCCTGCCAATATTCCAGTCTCTGCTGCTGTGTTGGATTTGTAGCAGTTGTCTTCTTAATCTCCTTCGTCCAATCATTTGGTCTTTCCACTACTGTAAATGATGGAGCAATATCAGAATTTCCTATCTGGAACAACTTTATTTCACATAAAAAGAATCCTATCTTGTCATCCGTATGGTTATTAAGCCAGTTCCAGATAATTTTGCAAAAAATCTTCATGTTCTTTTCCAAACATCTCAATCTCTACCCAATCATCTGCATTTGCAAGCGTAGCAAAAAATACAAGCAGGATAATATCCGCCATCTTATGCAAAACTTTCTTCTCCTGTCTTATGTCCATCACTGTACCTGCATAGTCTAAAATCTCTTTCATAGGAACATCCCATCCTTTTTTCTTTTATATCAAAAAATCCGGACAGGGTGTTCATAATTTATTCATTCATGCGTTTGTCGTGCAAAACAGGGAACCTCCTGCTACCGCCGAAGGTTCCCTGTCTCATTTCTCCATATTATTCCACCGATAATTTCCCCAAAAATTCCTGCATTCTTCCATGTTCTGATGTAAAGACCTCTTCCGGAGTGCCTTCCACCGCAATGACACCTTTATCCATAAAGATGATCTTATCAGCCACGTTCCGCGCAAAATTCATTTCATGTGTCACGATCACCATAGTCATATGCTCTGCCGCCAGATCCTTAATTACTTTCAAAATCTCCCCCGTCAGTTCCGGATCCAGCGCAGAGGTCGGTTCATCAAAAAACAGCATCTTCGGTTTCATCGCCAGTGCCCGTGCGATCGATACTCGCTGCTGCTGCCCTCCGGAGAGCTGATACGGATATGCATCCGCCTTATCCGCAAGTCCCATCTTTGTAAGGAGCTTCTTCGCCTCTTCATAGACTTCTTCTTTCTCTCGCTTCTGCACACGGATCGGTGCATCTGTAATATTTTTGATGACGGAAAAATGAGGAAACAGATTGAAGTTCTGGAATACCAGACCAAAGCAGGACTGAATCTCTTTCATCTCCTGCTTTTTCGGAAAAGCGGGTTTTCCATTTTCCACCCATGCCGCTCTTTTTCCAAGATACAAAATCTCACCGTCATCGATCGTCTCCAGCATCGTCGCACAGCGGAGCAGCGTAGACTTGCCGGAACCGGACGGTCCGATGATCGCCAGAATCTCTCCCTGCTCCACAGAAAGCGAAATATCCCGGATCACCGGCATCCCGCCGAATTCTTTTTTGATATGTTTCATTTCCAAAAGACTCATTCCGGAAACCTCCTAATGATAATAATTCAGCTTTTTTTCAAATAATTCCATCACTCCGGCAACCACATAGTTAAAGATATAGTAGTAAACACCGGCAATAAAAAATGGAAGTACGGTTGTCTGTGCCGCCGCAATCTGTTTTGCCACTGCAAACATCTCAATATAAGACAGGGAATACACAAGGGACGTATCTTTCACCAGTGTGATCACTTCATTTGTCACAGACGGAAGCACGTTCTTTACCATCTGCGGCAGCACAATCCGGAAAAATGTCTGCCCTCTGGAATACCCTAAAAGTGTGGCTGCCTCATACTGTCCTTTGGGGATCGATTCGATTCCGGAACGATAGATTTCTGCAAAATATGCCGCATAATTCAGAGAGCATCCAAGAAGGATCGCCGTCAGCTTATACCCGCCGATATTCATCTGCCACAGATAATACGGTGCGAAATACCACACCAGAAGCTGCAGCATCAACGGGGTTCCGCGCATGATCGAAATATAGATCTTCACGATCCAGCTGATCGGCTTGATCCTGCTCACCCTTCCGAAATATACGAGCATCCCCAGAGGCAGAGAAAAGATCAGCGTCATAAAAAAGATCAGGCAGGTCTGTCCGAATCCTGCTGTCATTTGCCTCAACATCACATCAAAACTCATGTCTCTTCCCCTCTTATTTTAAAGTCACCATATCCGCAATCTCGTATTTCTCAGCCAGCTTTGCAACTGTTCCGTCTTCTGTCAGTTTTTTCAGATCCGCATTGACTACGTCGCACAGCTCCTGATTCCCTTTCTTAAACCCGATCGCATACTGCTCTGTATTCAATGTCTCATCCAGAATCTTATATCCTTCCCCTCTGGACTTGATCTGATAATTGGCAACTCCCACATCGATTGCAAGTGCATCCAGCGCGCCTGCCTGAAGCTCGGTAAATGCGGTGTTGTAATCTGCAAACTCATTCAAAGCTCCAAATGTATCTGCCAGTTTTTTCTGACCGCCTTCTTCTTCACTCTGCAGTAGATCCAGTGCCGCGCTTGCAGCCTGTACACCGACTGTCTTTCCCGCCAGATCTTCCAGGGTATCAATACCGGATTTTTCTGCCACAACAATCACCTGACTGTTGTCTACATACGGAGTTGAAAATGTATAATCGTCTTCCCTTCCATTCATGGTAAATCCATTCCAGATGCAGTCAATCGAACCGGAATTAAGTTCCATGTCTTTGGAATCCCAGTTGAGCGGTTTTTTTACAAGCTCCCAGCCTTCCAGTTTACAGACTGCCTCTGCCAGCTCCAGATCAAATCCTGTGTATTCTCCGTTCTCGTCCATATATCCGTATGGCGGATATTCTGCATCAAATCCTACCGTAAACGTTTTCTTATCTTCCACACTTTCTGCTGTCTTTGCATCTTCCCCGGATGCATTGTTTTTTTCTCCACATCCTGCCAGTACCATTGCTGCCATCGCTGTCCCTGCCAAAATCAGCGCTAATTTCTTTTTCATCTTTGTTTCCTCCCTGTTTGTACGTCATTATGCTAATGATTGACCACTTTACTATACTAAACTGTTTTTCATGGTATCATATATTTCCGGCATTGTCAATGTTTATCGTGACAGGATATGTAACCTTGACAGAAAATTCCACAAATAGTATCATTTACTTATGTTATGAAAGAGAGGAATTTTTAAATGTCAAACAACCATGAAGAACAGATCCGAATCGTGCAGGAGACCGTAGCCGGCAAAGAGATCACCTTTGCTCATGTAATGGGTGGTCCGGCGCCGATCGTATATCAGAAACTTGGTCTGAATCCACAGGTCGATTATCGTTCTTCTGCTATCGGAATTATGAATATGACGCCGCCGGAATCTGCTGTCATCGCATCCGATATCGCAGTAAAAAGCGGAAACATTTACCTTGGATTTGCAGATCGTTTTACAGGAACACTCATCATCACAGGAGAGATTTCAGACGTCATGTCTGCCCTGACAGAAGTGGTAACCTTTTTCAGAGATTCTCTGGGATATGTCGTTTGTGATATTACAAAGAGATAGGAAGTGTGACCATGACTCGTATAACAAAGGAAGAACTTCTGGAAAAGATTTTCAATGATGACTATGAGCATCTGAAAGGGAAAAAACTGCGCATGACACGTGTTCGTGTTCCCGGCAAAGAAGTTTGTCTGGCTCACATCATCAATACTTCCCAGACCCCTGTTTATCAGAATCTGGGATTGCATATCGGTGTACCGGAGAATCCATTGGTCTGATCCGTTTTACCCCATGGGAAGCAGTTGTCGTTGCTGCGGATGTGGCAATGAAAAGCGCCGATGTAGAAATTGGATTTATGGATCGCTTCTGCGGTTCCCTCATTTTAACCGGCGGTCTGTCACAGGTACAGACTGCGGTGGAAGAAGTCGTTCGATTTTTTCATGAAGATCTGGGATTTCGCACCTGTGAGATCCATAAAAACTAAGAGGACCGGAGACATGACGATATGAAAAAATTATTTTTGATGGGAAGAAGTGAAGCCGGAAAGACTTCCCTGACACAGGCATTAAAAGGGGAAGAGCTTCACTATGAAAAAACACAATATACGATTACGGCGGATGATACCATTGACTCTCCGGGAGAATATGCGGAGTCAAAACAGTTCGGTGCCGGTCTTGCATGCTTTTCTTTTGAAGCGGACGTTGTCGGGATCGTTCAGGCAGCGGATGAACCATACAACCTGTTTAGTCCCTGTCTGCGCACGTTTATCCTGCGGCCGCTGATTGGCATCATTACCAAGACCGATTCCCCCTATGCCAATGTTCCTATGATAAAACAGTGGCTTTTAAATGCCGGCTGCGATCGTATTTTTCTTGTAAATAACGTGACCCGGGAGGGAATTGACGAATTGATGGAATACCTTGCCGAAGATCCGGTCAAGATTACCATGGAACAGGCAAAATTCAAACAGCATCTGGGGCTGAATGAATGGGATCCTCTGCCGGATGGCGTAGAATATCCGGATGGAATTTAAATAAACTTCAGTAAAACACAAAACGAGATGCATTTCCATATGATGCATCTCGTTTTTATGTTTTACAATCTATCCGGACTGTTCGCTTCCTACACTTCTTTCTGTCCTCTGAGCCGCTTATAATAGAATCGCAGCTTTCCGATCAGCCAGGTCAGATATCGCAGCACCGGCTCTGTCGCAATGGCAAATACCACAAACAGCATCACGCACTTCGTAGTCATCCCTGTAATCGCAAACAGATCATTGAGGAAAATGCTGCAGAACAGAAGTCCCACGATACATCCGCCAAGGATCACACTGCGCAGTACATTCATAGGTGCACTGATCGTGTACAGGATCATAAATCCTACAATGGATAACAGCATTGTTGCTGCTGTGGAAATATCAGCTGAACTCACTCCAAATGTCCGTCCGAATATGACCAGCGCCCCAACTGCCAGCACATCAGTCAGTGCCGCAGGAAGTGCTTTTAAGAATACGTTTGTAAGGAAATGCCCTTTGATTATATTCTTATTCGGCTCCAGTGCCAGGAAAAATGCCGGTACTCCGATCGTAAACATACTGATCAGTGAAATCTGCGACGGTTCCAGCGGATAGGTAAACATAAATACAAAGGATACCAGCGACAGCAGGAACGAGAAAATATTTTTTACAAGGAACAGACTGGCTGACCGCTGAATATTATTGACGACTCTTCTTCCCTCCAGTACCACTTCCGGCATACAGGAGAAATCCGATTCCAGCAGAACGAGCTGGGATGCCTGTGCCGCTGCATCACTTCCGGATGCCATAGCGATACTGCAGTCCGCATCTTTTAAGGCCAGCACATCGTTGACACCGTCTCCGGTCATGGCCACAGTCTTTCCTTCTTCCTTCAATATCTGCACAAATTTCCGCTTCTGGTTCGGAGTGACACGGCCAAATACTGCATTGTTCAGGACTGCTGCCCGCATCTCCTCTTCCGTATGAAGCGTGGACGCATCCACGTATCGTTCTGCGCCTGCGATTCCCGCCTCTTTTGCCACCTCTGACACGGTCAGGGGATTGTCCCCGGAAATAACTTTCACCTCCACACCCTGCTCCGCAAAATACGTAAAGGTCTCTTTCGCCTCCTGACGGATCGGGTTTGCTAACAGTACATAAGCCAGAGGCGTGACTGCTTCTTTCAAAGGCTTCCCATCCGGTTCTTCTTTTGCTGTTCCAAATACCAGAACGCGGGCTCCTTTGGACGCATGTGCACTGATTGCTTCCTCATAATTTTCATACTGTTCTTTGAGCACAAATTCCGGTGCTCCCAACACATAGGACGCCTCTTCAAACGTCACACTGCTGTACTTGGATGCGGAAGAAAATCCTGTCTTTGCCACAGCCTTCTTCCCGGATGCGATTTTAAAATACCGTTTCATTGCTTCCATGGTAATATTATCACTGCTCTGTGCAGCCGTAAAATCTCCCAGAAGCTCAGAAAGCGGGCGCAGCTCACCTTCCTCGTATTCCTTGGTCGGAATCACATCCTGCACTTCCATTGTATTTTCCGTGATCGTTCCGGTCTTGTCCACACACAGTACATTGACCCGGGCAAGCGTCTCTATACACTTCATGTCATGCAGCAATACTTTTTTCTGTGCCAGACGGATCGAACTTACTGCAAGCGCCACACTGGCAAGCAGATACAGCCCTTCCGGGATCATTCCGATCACAGCCGCGATCATGGACGTCACACTGGATCGAAACCCTTCGCCCTGAAATACAAATGCCTGAATAAACAAAATAATCCCGATTGGAATGATGGCAACGCCGACCCATTTGACCAGCTTGTCCAGAGAACGGATCATCTCCGACTGTTCTGTATTCTGCATAGCTTTTGCTTCCAGTGTCAGCCTGGAAATATAAGAATCCGCCCCCACTTTGTCAAGCCTTGCATGACACTGTCCGGATACAATAAAACTTCCGGACATCAGCTGACCGCCTTTTCGTTTTGTGATCTCATCCGATTCTCCGGTCAGAAGCGACTCATTGACCTGCACTTCTCCTGCACACACTTCGGCATCCGCACACACCTGATTTCCGGCTTCGAAGATTACGATATCATCTATCACAAGATCTTCTGCATTGATCTGGCTCTTCTTTCCATCCCGTATCACCATTGCATGAGGTGCATTGAGCATCGTCAGATTATCCAGTACTTTTTTCGCCCTGGTCTCCTGAATGATCCCGATCAGAGTATTCAATACAATTACAGGTAAAAAGGTCAGATCTCGAAAGGAACCGACCAGGCAAAGCAGAACTGCCAGTACCAGAAAGATCAGGTTAAAATAGGTAAAGACATTTTCCTGAATGATCTCTTTTGTAGTCTTAGACGGCGGATCCACCGGCTGATTGGTCCACCCATGCATCCGATGCTCCTGCACCTGCTGCGCAGTCAGCCCCGTCTGATGATCCGGTCGGTATCTTGTGGTGGGAATCCGCTTCTCCAGTGTGATCTCCATCGTCTGCGTTTCGTCTATGCTTCGTTTTACTCTTCTTTCTCCACGCTTTTTCTGCCGCATTTTTCTCGCTTCCTTCCGTATGTCCAATCCTGATAGGATCTTTGTTTCGTATAATTGCTTACATTTTAACACACTGAATGCGTTTTTCCAGTAGATTCCAGAAAACTTTAGAAAATCTTCAAAAACTCTTCTTCTAAAACAGGAAAATCATGCAGATTCCTTGTCTTCTTCCTCCATTTCCCTTATAATAATACAAGTATTTCAAAGAAAAGGATGATAGTGGATTACTATGAAATTAAGAAGCAGACTTGCAATTACATGTGCAAAAGGGACAAGTGCCCTGATCAAAAAATTAAACCGCGGAAGCGGCGTTACCCTCCCCGGATATGTGGCAAGATTGATCGATCCCAATATTTTAAGCGTCATGGCTTCCCAAATCCGGGAGAAGACGATCGTTACCATGGGAACCAACGGGAAAACAACGACCAATGCCATTTTATACAAAGCATTGAAGGCCGTGGGAAAAACCGTGATCATCAACCGCACCGGAGCCAACATGCTCAACGGGATTATTTCGGCATTTGTTCTGGCCACAGACAAGCACGGACAGCTGAATGCGGATTATGCCTGCATTGAGGTCGATGAGATCGCATCTGTGGGAGTTCTCCCTCAGTTAAAACCGGACTGTGCGCTTTTGACAAATATTTCCAGAGATCAGCTGGACCGGTTCGGTGAAGTAGATATTACCTTTGACAAATTGAAAACAGCCGTCACCAGTGTCCCTGATACGACACTGATCATCAACTGCGATGATATTCTTTCCTATTCCCTGGCGGAAACAAGCGGCAATCCGTTTGTGACATACGGGATCAGCGAACAGATTTTTGATGACATCTCCCGCTCTGAGATCCGGGAAAGTATTTTCTGCCGAAAATGCGGAAAGAAACTGCAGTATGATTTCTTCCATTATGGACAGCTTGGAATTTATCACTGCCCGAACTGCGGATGGGAGCGCCCGGATCCTGATTTTACAGCCACACAGATCACGCTCAAAGACGAACTCTACGCCTTCGATATGGGAGATCTGCACCTGGATTCTACGGTACGGACACCTTACAATATTTACAACACCCTTGCTGCCTATACGGCACTGCATACTATGCATGCCCCGATGGCACATTTTAAAGAGATGGCAGAGTCTTTTGACTATGGAAACAACCGGGAAGAAATCCTGATGATCAACGGTGCCAGAGTACAGCTTCACCTGTCCAAAAACCCGATCGGATTCCAGCAGAAGATTTCTCTCGTCTTAAAAGATCCAAAACCAAAGGATATTATCATTCAGATCAATGATACCTACCAGGACGGAGAAGATGTTTCCTGGCTTTGGGATGTCGATTTCCAGTATCTTGCAGACAGCAATGCAGCTACCATCACAACGTGCGGAACCCGCAAGCATGATATGGGGCTTCGTCTCAAATATGAGGACATCGACTGTACTTCAACTGATGATATGCGCTCCCGTGTTGAAGAGCTGACCGAAAACGGAACGAAAAATCTCTACATCATTGTCAACTACTCCGGGCTTTACCGCACAAACCGAATGCTCAAAGAACTGGCGCAAAATACAAAGGAACAGAAAGGAGAACAGGCATGAAACTGACGATTGGACACTTATACCCCGACCTGTTGAATCTGTACGGAGACCGCGGAAATATCCAGTGTTTCCGAAAACGTCTCAACTGGCGCGGAATCGAGGCAGAAGTCATTCCCGTACTCTCCGGAGATAACATTGACTTTTCCAAATTGGATATCGTACTTCTGGGCGGAGGTTCTGACAGAGAACAAGAGCTCGTCTGCGGATATCTAAAAGAGATCCGCAAGGATTTCAAAGAATATGTAGAGGATAACGGCGTTGTGCTTGCCGTCTGCGGCGGCTATCAGCTGCTCGGCAAATATTATAAAACCGATAAAAAGATGATCGAAGGTCTTGGCATTCTGGATATCACGACCGAATGGGAGCCGGAGCGTCTCATCCGCAACATTATCCTGAACAGTCCGCTGTTTGACACTCCTGTTGTAGGATTTGAAAACCATGGAGGCCGCACTTATATCGGAGATCACACTCCATTTGGAAAAGTATTTTTCGGACTGGGAAATACCGGAAAATCCGGTTATGAAGGCGTTGTATACAAGAATGTGATCGCAACCTACCTGCACGGACCTCTTCTTCCGAAGAATCCGCAAGTTTGTGACTATCTGTTAGAGCGGGCGCTGAAGCGCAAATACGGTGAAGAAATAACCCTCGCTCCACTTTCCGACGATCTGGAGAAAAAAGCAAACCGTTATATTGTGGACCGCTACAGTGATAAAAAATATGTATTAAAAGAGACGATCAAACGTCACACCTGAAAAGGGCAGAAAAAAGTCCCATTGGATCAAACTTTCCAATGGGACTTTTTCATTGCCTATTTATTTATTTTTTCTGAACATCAGTTTGATTTTTTTCATCAGCTGAATGATCGGAAGATTTACAAGTGCCAGACCATATACGATCAGCAACTGTGTAAAGGTCAGTGTCTGTACTTTGAACACTTCATCCAGTGCCGGAATCGTCATTACACAAGTGATCAATACCAGACCAAGCAGGAATGCTCCGATCAGATAAATATTGTTCCAGAATCTCTTGGAGAAGATTACCGGATAATCAGACTTACAGTTAAATCCGTGTACCAGCCTTGCTGTACACAGTGTTCCAAATGCCATTGTGCTGGCAAGTACTGCGTTTCCGCCTTCTCCCGTCAGACCGATCATAAATCCGATCATTGTCGTGATTCCGATGCAAAGACCTTCTGTTCCGATCTTTGTCAGGAAATCTTTTGTCAGGATTGATTCATTCATCGGTCTCGGTTTTTCATCCATTACCTTTTTCGAATGCGGCTCCAGTCCAAGGGCAATAGCCGGAAGACTGTCTGTCAAAAGATTGATGAACAACAGATGTACCGGTGCAAATGGAACCGGAAGTCCTGCGATAGATGCATATAATACTGCCAGGATTGCTCCGAAGTTACCGGAGAGCAGGAACTGAATGGAATTCTTAATGTTCTGGTAAACATTTCTTCCGTTCTCTACTGCTTTGACGATTGTTGCAAAGTTATCATCTGTCAGTACCATAGAAGCAGCATCCTTTGATACTTCACTTCCTGTGATACCCATAGCAACTCCGATATCTGCCTGTTTGAGTGCCGGTGCATCATTGACACCGTCTCCTGTCATGGCTACGATATTTCCTTTTTCCTGCCATGCACGTACGATACGGATCTTATGCTCCGGTGAAACACGTGCGTAAACAGAAATACCTTCTACAAAGTTTTTCAGTTCCTCATCGGACATCGAATCGATCACTGCACCTTCACATGCTTCTGATTCATCTTCCAGAATTCCGATTCGTTTTGCAATCGCTGCCGCTGTCACTTTATGGTCACCTGTGATCATGATCGGACGAATACCCGCTCTCTTACATTCCGCAACCGCTGCCATAGATTCCTCTCTCGGCGGATCCATCATAGCGATCAGACCAAGGAATGTCAGATTGTTTTCATCTTCCAGAGACAACTCTTCTTCCGCAGATACTGCCTTGTAGGCGAATCCGAGAACACGAAGCCCTTCTCTTGAAAAGCTCTGATTCTGTGCTTCGATTTTCTCAATATCTTCCGGAGTAATGGCACGCACTTCATCTCCACACTGGATGCTTGCTGTACGTCCCATAATGACATCAACCGCACCTTTGACAACCATGATCGGTGTCTCATCAATCGTGTGCTTGGTAGACATCAGTTTTCTGTCACTGTCAAATGGATTTTCGCTCTCACGCGGATATTCTCCACGGATCTTCTGAATATCCAGACCAAGCTTGCTTCCCAGATTGATCAGGGCTGTCTCTGTCGGATCTCCGATCTCCACACCATCTACGTTCGTAGAATCATTACACAAAATACTGAAATACATCAGTTTTTCCTGCTCAGAATCTTTCACATCGATCTTATCTGCAGGAATCACTGTTTCATTGACATAATACTGCTCGACTGTCATCTTATTCTGAGTCAGGGTACCTGTTTTATCAGAACAGATAATAGAAACACTTCCCAGACCTTCCACTGCCTGCAGTTTTCGGATAATCGCATGTTCTTTTGCCATCTTCTGTGTACCGAAAGAAAGTACGATTGTTACGATAGAACTAAGTGCCTCCGGAATCGCTGCAACTGCAAGTGCAACTGCAAACAGGAACGCATCTCCGATATTACCACCGCGGAATACATTGATTCCAAATAAAATACCACAGAACACCAGAATGATGATGGAAAGTTTCTGTCCGAACTGATCCAGATTCACCTGCAGTGGCGTTTTCTTTTCAGATGTGGTCTTTAACAGACTTGCGATCTTACCGACCTCAGTCTCCATACCAATACCGGTTACTACAAAGGAACCTCTTCCGTATGTGACAAAGCTTCCGGAATATACCATATTCGTACGGTCTCCAAGCGGAACCTCGCCTTCAATGGCATCTGTCATTTTTTCTACACCAAGACTTTCTCCTGTCAGAGCACTCTCGTCTACTTTCAGACTGGCGCTCTCCAAAAGACGTCCGTCTGCAGGAATATAATCTCCCGCATCCAGCATAACGATATCTCCGACTGTTACTTCTGCAGATGGAATCGGAACAACACTTCCGTCACGCAATACTTTTGCCTCCGGTCCGGAGAGCTTTTTCAGACTGGCCAGCGACTGCTCTGCCTTCACGGTCTGTACCGTACCAAGAATCGCATTGATCGTGATTACGATCAGGATAACAATGGCACTCTCCGCATCTCCTAAAAATCCGGAGACGATCGCTGCAGCGATCAAAATGATCACAAGGAAATCTTTGTATTGCTCCAGAAAGATCTGAAGTGTGGTCTTTTTCTTCCCTTCTACCAGTTCGTTTGGTCCGAACTTCTCCTGATGTGCTTTTACTTCCGCAGCTGTCAACGGCTCTTGTTTTCCATTAATATCCTGTTTGACTTCTTCTGCAGAAAACTGATAATAGTTTTTCACATTCATTCCTCCATTTCTTTTATGCAATAAAAAAGAGACTTTTATTGCAAGTTATGTATGCAACAAAAGTCTCACCATTTAATCACGATACGGATGAACTTTTCCATCGTATTGACGACATCGTGCACGCCATAAGCGCTGGTTACTCCCTTTTATTTAAGAAAACTATAAAGCATTTTCCTTTTGTTGTCAACGATTTTTTCTGCAAACCATACTACATTCCCAGTTTTTCCTTGATTTTCCGCGCTTCCGGCGTATTGGCAACTCCGCCTTCTCCTGTCTCACGCAGAGAGACGTGCATACTCTCTCCGACCTCCTTCATCGCATCGATCACCTGATCCGGCGGAATCCTGCTGGTAATTCCCGCCAGTGCCATATCCGCAGATGATAAAGCATTGACAGCTCCGATCACATTTCTCTTTACACAGGGTACTTCCACAAGACCGGCTACCGGATCACACACCAGTCCCAACAGATTTTTCAGCGCCATGGCCGCTCCATGTGAGATCTGCTCTTCATCTCCACCCTGTAAAAACACGAGTGCGCCTGCTGCCATTGCAGATGCCGCTCCAATCTCCGCCTGACATCCACCTGCCGCTCCGGCAATAAATGCACGGGATGCGATCACCTGGCCGATACCGGCCGCGGTATACAATGCATGGATCACCTCATCTTCCGATACCCGTTCTTCTTCATAAAGGGGAACCAGTACAGCCGGCAGCACCCCGCATGCACCTGCTGTCGGTGCTGCCACGATCCGCTTCATACAGGCATTGGATTCTCCCATCTCCAATGCTCTTGCGATCACCTTTGAGACAAATGGACCGCACAGCGGCTCTTTACTCTGACGGTATTCCTCCATCTGCGCCCCCATCTTTCCGACCAGTCCGCTGGCAGAGACCTGTGTCCTGTCATACTGCTCACTCGCTGATTTCATCGCTGTCCACATCTGCTGCATCGACTGCATTGACTCCGTCTCTGTCACAGATCGATCTGCCATATCTTCTAAAAGGACCGCTCTCCAAAACAAAACGTTCTTCTCCCGGCAGGATTTTTGAATCTCCTCTAATGAATGAAATGCCATCCGCTATACCCCCTCTGTCTCAATGTAAGTCACTTTGCTGATACCGTTTAAACGTTCCAGATCCCGAATCGTGTCCGGTTCTACAGGCTGATCCGTTTCAATCACCATAACCGCATAACCGCCCCGCTTGTCCCTGTGAAGCTGAAGTGTGGCAATATTGACTTTCTTTCCATATAATACAGAAGTCACCTCTGCCACTTGTCCCGGGCTGTCTTCGTTTCTTATGATCAATGTCGGACAGGCGCCTGTACAGTTTACGGTGATTTCATCCAGTTCATTGAGCATAATTCTCCCGCCGCCAAGAGATGATGCCTGCACCACGATCGTCTTTCCGTCAACTCCTTCTACATCCAAAAGCGCTGTATTTGGATGCGCTTCTTTAATCTGTGTATTGTATATTTCAAACTCCAGTCCTTCCTGTTTTGCAACAGAAAAACTATCCGGAATCCGCATATCATCTGGTTTCATCCCCAAAAGTCCTGCTACCAGAGCACGATCTGTTCCGTGTCCTCTCCCTGTTGCCGCAAAAGAACCGCTCAATCCGATCCTTGCTTTTTTCGGTTGGCTCCCCAGCAGCTTTCTTGTAATATAGCCGATCCTTGCTGCTCCCGCAGTATGGGAACTGGATGGTCCTACCATAACCGGTCCGAGAATATCAAATATATTCATCTTTCGTTCTCCTTCTTCTCTTGTCTATTATTGTAGTATAGCAAGTTTTTGTCAAAATATCCATTCCAATCTGCCAGCATGATACATAATCTTTCGTGCTCTTCCTGCAGCAATTTTCTTCCATGTTCTGTGATCACATAAGACTTTCTTCTTCCTTCTTCTTTTGTCCTGAAAATAATCTGATTTTCCTCAAATTTAGACAGCATTGTATACAGCGTTCCCGGACCAACCTTCACTCTTCCGCCGGAAATTTTTTGCACCTTTTCCATAATGTCCACTCCACAGCATTCTTCGGATAACGCGATCAAAATATAATACATCGGCTCTGTCAGTGTCTGAAACTGCTCTCTTGCCATAGTCCACACCCTTCTTTATTCTTTCAATTTCAGTCGTTCTTCCACAACCTGAATCTGTTCTTTTGTCAGAGGTTCTTCCACTGAAAGACGTAAAATTTTCTGACCATAACAGATGTAGTAAATTCCGGAAATGAAAAATGCCATCCAGATGCTGCCATTTCCTTTAGATATTCTGCAAATGCATCACATTCCAGATATCCAAAACTACGAAACACTCTTTTCTTTGTTCTCATGAGATTTCCTCCTCCCAAAAAGAAATATCGAGTATCGATAATTTATACATTCATTATATTATCGATACTCGATATTGTCAATTTATTTCAGAAACTCATTTGCAAACATCGCCAGTGCATTCTCATCCCGACTGTTTCCGATTCCGTGGGTATCCACAAATTCTTCCGCTCTTCTGGCATCCTCATGCGTAAAACGATATACTTTTCCACCATTCTTTTTCCATGTTTTTTCGATCACATCCTGATACTCCTGTTCCTGATACCATTTGGAGTCTACATGAAGTCCTCCGTTTTTACTGTATGCTTCTTTTTCGTCCTCTGTCAGAGCGTCTGCATCCACATTCTCATTGATCCGATAATATTTTTCACTGATAAAACGAACATTCTGTTTATGCGGTGCTTTTAAAATTTCTCCATCTTTGACAACATACACAGTAAACGGCCGAACCGTTTCTTTTCCTTTGCCATCCGGACCCATGCTGTCCTGAACATGCCAATTCAACACGATATACCCTGAATCCGTAAATTTTTGAAATTCCTCCGGATGAAAATCGAGCAGTTTCAATTTTTCAGAAAGATCTCCTTCTTCCGTGTCATTGGCTTTTACTTTTCCTTCTAATATTGCCTGAGTCTTTAACACTTCTTCCGTAATTGCACCCTGCTGTGCCTCTTGAAGAGTAAAATAGCGATCCTGTGCTTCAATCACCGGAAATTCATTATATTTGATCTTAACGCTGCAGGACTCTTCTGTAATATTTCCAATGCTGTCCGTAACCTGATATACGACTTTATGTGTGACCGGGCTGTCTTTTTTATCCAGCTGCAAAAACCACGTATCCAGAAGTTCTTCTGATGACATTCCGTCTTTCCATGTTTTCACCTCTTTATCCGCTTTTCCATCTTCTGTCAGTCTGCCGGGCGCATATTCAATCTGAACGATCTTAATCTGTGCAGTTAATTCCCCATCTTCCCGATCCGTACTCTGAACATCTTTCAACAGATCCTCCTTTTTTACGGTCTCTCCTTCAAAGTACTCTTTATCCGGTGCTGAAATCTCCGGAGCCCGGTCCCAGATTGCATACAATGCCACTTTTGCCATTTCCCTGCTCTCCCCGGTTTCGGTTCTCTGACTGGCAGCAATCTTTCGAAGTTCTTCATAAGAAATTCTGTTTTCGCGATTTTCCTGAAATGCCGCTTCTTTTGCGCCCACATCCGCACGCTGATCCCAGCCTGCAAATGTATGTCTGTTCCTCTTATAATCTGTATAGCCTTTATTTTTCTGAATCCGATATCCGTTTTGGAGACAATCCTCATAAGAAACAATTTCCGACTTTTCCTGTCCTTCTTCTGCGTGATTTCCCAGATAACGGATCGATACCCGGTCCTCCCAGATTGCATACAGCGTCAGATCCTGATTTTTCTCAGCAGGAAGATTTTCTCCCGGCTGATACTGTCCCTCTTTCGCCGTCTGATTTTCATTCCATCCCAGAAACGGTACGTCCAGCCATTTTGGAATCTGTTCCGAAACCGCTGCTTTCTCATACCAGTATTTGACAGACGGTTCCGGCATCTGTTCCACCTGTGCTTTCGTGTTTTTATCATACTGCACCGTATATTCACTGCTGATCGTAACTGCTTCTTTTAAAGTACCTGCACGCCGATCCTGATAATCTCCCGGGCGTAGGCAATATCTGCTTTGTGGTGTCAGCAAAAACCGCTCCCATTCCATACTTCCTGTACGGTTTCCATAACTTACCTTTACGACCATTCTGCCATTCTCATATCGGTCCGGTGTAACTCTTGCCGCAGGAACAGACTGAAGCTTTTGCATTACCTCAATGTATTTTTCAGCTGGCAGATATACGTCATTCCCTTCATCTACCAATGCCGGACCACTCATCTGGTAAATTCCATCCTGATAAACACCGGAACCGATCTCTGCCGTATTCGCGGAAAAATTTCCCCCTTCCTGTTTCACGGTTCCACTCTGATTGTAGATTCCTCCGCCCCGGTTTTGTGCACGATTTCCATAAAAACTGCCGTCTTTCAAAAGAATCTCCCCATCCTTTAAATAAATGGCACCTCCCCGATCTGCCTGATTCTCACAAATCGTTCCGCTATTCCATATAATCGTTCCTCCATTGAGAAAGATACCTCCACCGTTTCCTTTCTGTCCGCACTGTTCCGTATTCGCTTCTTTTGCATTGTTTCTTGCCAGAGTCGTATTATTAACCACCGTGCGCCCTTTACTCATCGTTGCAATTCCATGGACGCCATTCTCATAGCTGCATCCATTCACACTTGCTTCTACATTGGAATTGCAAAATCCGGTACTGAACCATCCTGAGTAGAGATCTCCCACATTCGGATGCTGTGAAGTACTTTGCCATCCATGATACCTCTCATTGGACACATTTACCTGAAACGCAGAAGCTGCAACCGAAGTACCCTGACTGAAGCTTTCCCCGATATAACAGTTCTGAAACGTATTTCCCTGAATCCGTGCACTTATCGGTCCGGTATATGGAGCTTCATCACTTCGGATTCCGCCAATCCCGATCCGGCAGTTTTTAAATACATTGTTCTGAATCTCGGCACGGATATTGGCCCTATGTATAGAAAAGTGAACCGCTCCGATATCCGCAATCCCATCAAACACAGAATTTTGCACGCGAAAACTGATTTCTGTCGGCGTGAATGCAGAACTTGCCTCTGTAACAACTCCCACTCCATTGTCGCAATTTTGAAATTTACACTGATCCACTGTTACAGAACCATATTCTCCGTGAATCATCCATCTTGACAGCTGATCTCCATTTTGAAAAACGCAATTTTCAAATGTCACAGAACTTCCCTTATTTGCACAAATGGCACCACAATACAAATTATCCGAATCCGGAACGGAAGTCCCACTTAAATCAAATGTCAATGGATCGCTTCCTTTACTTCCGATCGCAACACTTGATTTTGTAAATGCCAGCCTGTGCCGGTCCGGCATCCTGACCGTTCTCGGACCGCCCTCGGGCAAAATCCGGACATTCTGAAACTTTCTCGTTCTGGTCTTTTCCACATATACAAAACTATCCTTCATCGTATGACTCTGTACAATATAAATC